>WUUC01233095.1_pt1 | contig 19999 bp, 14 predicted proteins | sample 6278441 | NCBI WGS metagenome assembly WUUC01 (sample SAMN13675441, study PRJNA597444) | soil metagenome | isolation source: soil | place: USA: Washington | collected 2017-10
GTAGCGATCGCATTTATCCTTTCTGCAATAGTGTTGGCTGCCGAGTTAAAGCGAAAAAGCAGTGAAGGGTTACTACAGCCAACCGATATGCAAGTAACGGTTGGTATGCCCGCCACAGCTGGTGAAATTATTCTCAACTTTTTGTTAGGTTTTTTGCTGGGCTTCAAGATCATAGCCCTGTTTATAATGGACAGTTCGGCCACCGAGGACCCTCAGGCTTTTATCTTTTCTACAATAGGCAGCTGGCCGGCTGGCATCCTGTTAGGATTGCTTTTTGCTGTTCTCAAATGGTATGAGAAAAATAAACGAAAATTACCTAAACCTGAAAAAAGAACGGTACGAATATGGCCGCAGGACAGGGTAGGAGAGATCACTATCCTCGCCCTTGTATTTGGGCTACTGGGCGCTAAACTCTTCGATATATTTGAAAACTGGAGCGACTTTTTAAAACATCCTTCTTCTTATTTACTTTCGCCTTCAGGTCTTACTTTTTATGGCGGATTGATTTGTGCCGCTATCGCAATCTGGATATATGCCAGAAAGCATAATATCGGTTTCTGGCATCTTAATGATGCGGCTGCTCCTACGCTAATGCTTGCCTACGGTCTCGGTCGTATAGGTTGCCAGGTATCGGGAGACGGTGATTGGGGAATTCCAAACACTAACCCCAAGCCTTTTAGCTGGCTTCCGGATTGGATGTGGGCTTATAATTATCCAAATAACGTTAATGAATCCGGTGTTCCTATACCAGGTTGTGTTGGCAAATACTGCAACGAATTAAACCCACCAGTTTATCCCACTGCCTTTTATGAGATAATCGCTTGTCTTTTGCTATTCGGCCTGTTGTGGGCGGTAAGAAAAAAACTAAAAACGCCGGGGACTCTTTTTGCGCTGTACCTTATGCTAAATGGGATTGAGCGGTTTTTTATTGAGAAAATAAGGGTAAATACCAGACTTGATATCTTCGGTTTTCAGCCAACGCAAGCCGAAGTGATTTCCACTTTACTTTTCCTGGGGGGGCTTATACTTTGGATCGCTTTGAAAAGAAAGCGATCGACCGTGAAATCCACATCCTGACCGCGAATAAACATCCATTTTGAAAGTTCTTCTTTTTTTATAGAAAAAGAATGTAACGCCCGCCCATAATGACTTTAACTGAAATAAACCATTCATAGAAAACGTTCGCATCAACTTGAAATTTGGTTAATTGTTCACAGGGGCTATGAGATTCCGGTGTTGCAACGTACCTTTGCCTGTAGATCCGGACGATCTCTTTAACTGCATTTTACAATATTCTTTAAACCAAGACTCCAAATTAATTGTTTAATAATTAAACAGCTTACATTACTATGAGGCAGCTCAAAATTGCTACCCAGATTACAAACAGGGACTCCCAGGCGGTTGAAAAATACCTGCAAGAGATATCGAAAATTTCGATGATCACACCTGAGGAAGAAACGACTCTGGCGCAGCGCATTAAAATGGGAGATCAGAAGGCATTAGACAAACTGGTGCAGGCTAATCTCCGTTTCGTTGTATCAGTGGCCAAGCAATATCAACACCAGGGCTTGTCATTAAGCGATCTTATCAACGAAGGTAATCTTGGTTTAATTAAAGCTGCCCAACGCTTTGACGAAACCAAAGGGTTTAAATTCATTTCATACGCTGTGTGGTGGATCCGCCAGTCAATCTTGCAAGCTTTGGCTGAACAAGGCAGGTTGGTTCGTTTACCACAAAATAAGATCGGTACTTACAACAAGGCCAACAAAGCCTATATGGCTTTTGAGCAGGAACATGAAAGAGAGCCGTCAACCGAAGAACTGGCTGAATTGCTTGAAATGAGTGAAACTGAGATCAATAATATTTTCCAAAGTAATACACGCCACACTTCTCTCGATGCACCGGTTCACGAGGCGGAAGATGTAGCAATGGGCGACCTGCTTGAAGGTGGTGACGACACCGATGATGATGTAATGAAAGATTCACTGAGAAATGAGATCAGGCGTGTTTTAAAATCACTCAGTCCAAGAGAAGCAGAAATTGTGAATGCATATTTCGGTTTGGATGGTGAACAAGGTGTCACGATTGAGCAGATCGGTCAAAAATACGATCTTACCAAAGAACGTATACGCCAGATCAAGGAAAGAGCGATCAAACGGTTACAAAAAGCCCGTTATAGTAGTGCATTAAAAGCCTACCTGGGTTAAAATAGCAGATCTTTCGGCAACAGGCCGTAAGAAAATTGGTGGGTTTATTTACAAAAGCAGCTCCGGTCGTTGATTGGAGCTGCTTCTTTTTTTGCCATTCAAATACTGGGTCTTCAAACCTTTTTACCAGCGAGCAAAAGCCGGCCGATTGCTTTTTATTTTAAATTTGCTGCCATATCAAACATTAAGAAGGAATTTCGTGTTGTACTATTCTTTCCCGCGAAACTAACGATGCCTCAGCCATAGGAAACTGAATATTCACGTATTATGCTTATAGATCACAATTTGAGAAACAATCGGTTTCGTGTTACCCGCTTCGTATTGGTTTTATTTTGCTTGCAGGTTGTAAATGCAAACGCACAATTAAATGGGACCAGGGACGCTGATAGTTTATTGCAACAGGCTACTTTGCCAAATATCATTCAATATGCAGTAAAAAATCAGCCGGCGGTGCAGCAGTCACTGATCGACGAAGAAACAACTGAGCTCCAGATCAAATCGAGATTGGCTGATTGGTACCCACAGGTGAATTTCAACTACCTGTACCAGCATAATTTCCAGGTACAGACAAGTATCATAGGTGGTAACGTCGTTAAACTCGGTGTCGACAACACCTCCGCTTTGCAGTTTACAGGTTCCCAGGCTATTTTTAATCGCGACGTCTTATTGGCCAGCAAGACAAAAGGTGATGTTCGCTTACGGGCAAAACAACAGACAGAGGGCACAAAGATCGATGTGACCGTAAGTGTTTCAAAAGCCTTTTATGATGTACTTACCACGGAACAGCAGATAAAAGTGGTCAACGAAAACATTGTACGGTTGGAAAAAAGTCTCAGCGACGCCCGGGCACAATATGAGGCAGGAATAGTGGATAAAACGGATTATAAAAGAGCTACTATCGCTTTGAATAACTCAAAAGCTTCTAAAAGAATTAATGAAGAAGCGATGAAAGCAAAGATCGAATATCTCAAAGCATTAATGAACTACCCGGAAACTGGATTATTAAATATTGTATACGACAGCACGCAGCTTGAGCGTGAAATTGTACTCGATACGCTGCAACTATTGGATTATTCAAGGCGGATAGAATACCAGGCATTGCAGACACAAATCAAACTTCAGCAGGCTAACATAAAATATAATAAATGGAGCTACCTGCCCTCGTTATCAGCAAATGGTGCATACGTTTCCAATTTTCTTAATAATGAATTTTCGAAACTTTATGATCAGGTATATCCAAATTCGTATGCCGGGCTTACACTGGCGTTTCCAATTTTCCAGGGAGGAAAAAGAAAGTACAATATCAGGGAAGCTCAATGGCAATTGAAAAGAACAAACCTCGAATTACTCAGTTTTAAAAATTCAATGAATTCGGAGTACTATACTGCTCTGGCCAACTATAAGGCAAGCCTTGCCAATTATCTTGTTCTGAAAGAAAACGTGCTGCTGGCGCAGGAAGTATACGACATCATACAGTTACAATATCGGGCAGGGATTAAAACCTACCTGGAAGTGATCACCTCCGAAACGGACTTGCGTACAGCCAAAATAAATTATTTCAATTCGTTATACCAGGTCTTAAGCAATAAAATTGATGTTCAGAGAAGCCTGGGTGATATCCGTTTTTAAAGTTTTACAAAGAAAAGAATATGGGATTCAAAAAAATAAAAACCAATCTATCGATCGTCGCTGGTATTTTTTTATTGGCATGCGGAAATAAACAACAACAACAGCAGGGACCTCCTCCCGCTATTGCTGTTACCGTAGAAGAAGTAACGAGTAGCAAAGCGGCATATTATGATGAGTATCCCGGAACGTTGGTTGCGCTTAACCAAACTGAATTAAGGGCACAGGTGACCGGATATGTTACCGGCACCTATTTTAAAGACGGAGATAAGGTCAGGAAAGGTCAACGCTTGTACACCATAGATCAGCAGTTGTACAATGCAAACTACCAGCAATCACTTGCTGCTTTGCAAGTACAGGAGACAAATTTGTTAAAGGCACAAAAAGATGCCGACCGATATCATGAGCTGGATAAAAAAGATGCTATAGCCAAACAGCAGGTAGATTACGCTGACGCCGCCTTAGAGGCCGCAAAAAAGCAAGTGGAGGCTGCCCGCGCCAATGTAAACGCAGTAAAAGCCAACGTAAACTTCGCGACGATCGTAGCCCCTTTTAACGGCACGATCGGTATTTCACAGGTAAGAACAGGAACATCGGTTGTAGCAGGGCAAACAATATTAAATACTGTATCGACCGATAATCCCATAGCCGTAGATTTTGCTATTGACCAAAAAGAAGTATACAGGTTTACGCAATTTCATCAACAAAGAAAAAAAAACAATGACTCAACTTTCTCTATTGCTTTTGGTGCGGATATTTATCCATCGTATGGTTCTATCAGTTTAATTGATCGTGCTGTTGACCCGCAAACCGGCACAATAAAAGCAAGATTGGTTTTTCCGAACGATAAAAATATGCTGAAAGCAGGTATGAGCACAACGGTAAGAGTATTGCATAGCAGTGAAGAAAAATCAGTAACCATTCCTTATAAGTCAGTCACAGAACAACTGGGTGAGTTTTTCGTGTACGTAGTGGGTGATAGTAATAAAGTTTCGCAAAGAAAGGTAACCCTCGGCAAGCAATTGGAGAGTAACGTGATCGTAAAAGATGGGTTGAAAGAAGGGGAGAAGATCGTGGTTCAGGGAATTCAAAATTTAAGGGAGGGAGGGGTAGTTACGACAGCGCCACCGCAACAGCCAGGTGTAAAACAATAAAACCAATTTAACGTATCGGGTGATGGTGAATAATTCACTACTCAGTACTTATTATTCATTAACATGATCGCAGAAACTTTTATAAAAAGACCGGTTACCGCCATCGTTATTTCCATTGTGTTGGTATTGGTTGGCATCATTTCACTTATTAATCTCCCGGTTGCGCAATATCCGGATATTTCTCCGCCCACGGTTTCTATATCCGGCAACTTTACCGGTGCGGATGCTCAAACTGTAGAGCAAACCACCACCACTGCCATCGAAACGCAGGTGAATGGTACGCCGGGAATGACTTACATGAGCAGCAACAGCACAAGCAGCGGCCAGAGCAGCATAACGGTAAACTTTGAGGTGGGTACTGATATCAATATCGCCACATTGGATGTACAAAACAGGGTAAGTGTTGCAGAGCCAACTTTACCGGATGCCGTCAAACGTTTAGGACTTACGGTACGCAAACGCAATCCAAGTATCATGATGGCGCTGGCTTTTTATTCGCCGAACGGTACACACGATATTACCTTCATCGGTAACTATGTAAACCTCTATGTGAAGGATGCGCTGCTCAGGGTTAAAGGTGTGGGCGATATATTTTCCCGGGCCGATGATTTCAGTATGCGTATCTGGTATGACCCGGCAAAACTCGCAGCACTGAGCATTACACCCGGCGAGGTAAACGCTGCGCTGCAGGAACAAAACCTGCAGACGGCGGCAGGTACAGTGGGAGGTAATCCGCAGCCCGGCACTCAAACATTTGAATACAGTGTTCTCACCAATAGCCGCATCAATACCACAGAACAGTTTGAAAACATTATCGTTCGTACCCGTCCCGCTGATGGAAGCGTCGTTTACCTGAAAGATGTCGCAAGAGTTGAACTTGGTAAGTTTGATTATACGGCGAATGCTTACGTCAATGGTAAGCCCGCTGCCTTTGTATTAGTTTACCAGGCGCCGGGTGCGAATGCACTGGATACGTATGAAGGCATCAACAAAGCATTGGAGGAAATGCGCAGAAACTTTCCAAAGGATGTCGATTTTCTCGTGCCGCTTGAAACTGCATCTGTCGTTGAAGTATCGATAAACGAAGTAGTACATACGCTTATTGAAGCGTTGATCCTGGTGGTACTGGTAGTGTTTTTATTTTTACAGAACTGGCGAGCTACGTTGATCCCGATATTGGCTATTCCTGTATCCCTGATCGGTACATTCATCTTTTTTGGGCCATTAGGTTTTACCATCAATACCTTAACTCTTTTCGCCTTTGTATTAGCGATCGGGATAGTGGTGGATGATGCAATTGTGGTGGTAGAAGCAGTACAGCATAATATTGACCATGAAAAGATGTCGCCTAAGGAAGCCACCCGAAAAGCAATGAAAGATATATCGGCGCCGGTAATTGCTATTGCGCTTATTCTTGCAGCCGTATTTGTACCGGTAGGATTTATCCCGGGTATAGTTGGGCGGCTTTATCAACAGTTTGCGATAACGATCGCTGTTTCAGTTATCATTTCCGCATTTGTAGCATTATCTCTTACACCTGCATTATGTACTATCCTGCTGAAGCCTTCGAAAGATGAACACGCCAAAAAGAATGTATTGGAAAAGTTCTTTGCATGGTTCAACAAGGGCTTTAACCGTTTAACAAATAGTTACACCAAAGGCGTTCGTGGCTGGATAAAAAAGACACCGTATGTATTGGTAATGATGGTGGTGCTTTTTGTGGGTCTTTTCCTGTTGTTCAAAAACAAACCGACGGGCTTTATCCCGACAGAAGATGAAGGCCGCATGTTCGTAACTTATGAAATGCCGGAAGCCACTTCTACTACCCGCAGTATTGATATGCTCAAAGAAATAATGGCGCGGGTTCAAAAAATACCGGAGATAAAGGTGGTGGGTGGCCTGGCAGGATTAAATATCATAAGTTTTTCCAATAAATCGAATGTGGGTACCATGTTTGTAAGCTTACAACCCTGGGACGACCGAAAGGGAAAAGACCACCACGTGCAAGCGGTGATAGAGAAAATAAGGGCTGCTACCGCGGACTTAAAGGAAGCACGGGTATTACCAATTGCTCCACCGGCTATTCCGGGCCTCGGCGCTACATCGGGGTTTACATTTGAATTGCAGCAAACAGGAACTACTGACAATATCCAACAGTTTGAAGCGGTAACCCGTGACTTTCTTGGTAAACTTAACCAACGACCTGAAATAGCAATGGCTTACACTTTCTTTAATGCCCGCACACCAAGTTACCAGGTAGATGTCAATAAAGAGCAGGCGAAAAAATTAGGCGTATTGGTTTCCGACGTTTATGCTACGCTTTCCAATTTTTTGGGAAGTAGTTATGTAAACGATTTTAACCTGTATGGCCGAAACTTCAGGGTGATGTCACAAGCCGATAGTTCGTACCGCAGCTCACTTTCAAATATTGAAAAGTATTATGTACGCAACAGCCAGGGAAATATGATTCCGCTTGGTTCTCTTATTACGAGTAGGGTAATTGAATCACCTTCTGTTATTTCCCATTATAACGTATATCGCTCGGTCGGTATCAATGGCTCTCCAAAAGCAGGATTCAGTAGTGGCGAGGCTATTAACGCACTAAAAGAAGTAGCCAAAACTTTACCGGCCGGTTATGGCTACGAATTTTCAGGAATGAGCCGCGAAGAGATAAAGGCGGGTAACCAGCAATCTACTGTATTCATTATTTCGCTGGTGTTCGTATTCTTGTTCCTGGCTGCATTGTACGAAAGCTGGGCCGTACCATTCTCCGTGTTATTCGCAGTACCCATCGGCGCACTTGGGTCGATCCTGACATTAACATTTATTCCAAGCCTAAGTAATAACATCTATGCGCAAATTGGCTTGATAACGCTAATTGGGCTTGCTGCGAAAAATGCGATCCTGATCGTGGAGTTTGCAAAAGAACGGGTGGATCATGGCATTGATGTAATCAATGCCACCCTACAGGCTGTACGTCTCCGTTTGCGACCTATTATCATGACATCACTCGCTTTCATGCTTGGCGTATTACCACTTGCCTTTGCAAGCGGAGCCGCGGCCGAAAGTCGTAAAACGATCGGCTGGACCGTGTTTGGCGGTATGCTTGCAGCTACCACGCTGGCTATTTTTGTTGTGCCGGTATTATTCGCGTTGATCACAAAACTTTCTTATGGTAAAAAATTAAAACGATTACAGGAAGAGCACAAAAAAGAAGAAGAAACAGATAAGCGCATAATAGACGAACGATTAGGATAAACCAGAGTTTATCTAAAGGGTTACCAGGTTTAACAGACGGTGGTACCCCTTTTGTTTACCGGCACGTAGTGTAAAGTTTGAAATCGGCTGTTTTGGCATTTTGGTTAAATAAACTTTCTTTTGCAGTTATTGTTTTTATAGGGAATAAATAAATCATGGCAGAAACAACGATAGAAAAAGTTAACGTATTGATCATTGGTAGTGGTCCTGCAGGATATACCGCTGCTATTTATGCAGCAAGAGCAAATATGAAACCTGTATTATACCAGGGGCTGCAACCAGGAGGACAATTAACCATAACCACAGAGGTAGAAAATTACCCCGGTTATGCCGATGGGGTACAGGGCCCGCAAATGATGGTTGATTTCGAAACGCAGGCAAAACGAATGGGCTCCGATATTCGTTATGGTATCGCTACAAAAGTTGATTTTTCAACGCGTCCGTTAAAGGTGGAAATAGATGAAGAAAAATGGATCGAAGCGGACAGTGTTATCATTTCCACCGGCGCCTCCGCAAAATGGCTCGGACTTGAAAGTGAACAACGGCTGAATGGATTTGGTGTTAGTGCCTGCGCAGTGTGCGATGGATTTTTCTTTAGAGGCAAAGAAGTTGCCATTGTTGGCGCCGGAGACACTGCGGCAGAGGAAGCGTTGTATCTCTCAAAGCTATGTACCAATGTTCACATGTTTATACGTAAGGATCAGATGAAAGCGAGCAAGGTGATGCAGGACAGAGTGCTGAGCGCACCTAATATCAAGGTGTACTGGAACACAGAGACAGACGAAGTGCTGGGTGATAAAACTGTCACGGGTGTTCGCATAAAAAATAATAACACCGGGGAAACAAGTGAGATACCGGTCAATGGTTTTTTTGTAGCGATCGGTCACCAGCCCAATTCAGATATTTTTAAAGGATTTATAGACATGGATGAAGCCGGCTATATTAAAACTGTTCCCGGCACTACCCGGACAAATGTTGAAGGCGTTTTTGCCTCGGGTGATGTACAGGATAAGATTTACCGGCAGGCTGTAACGGCTGCCGGCAGCGGTTGTATGGCCGCACTGGACGCAGAACGGTACTTAAGCGCAAAAGGGATTCATTAAAAAATGTTCATGCCTTACGTTTTGAAGTTTAGAGAAACACCTTGCGGTAGGCACGGAGCTTCAGGCCTGCAATTAACTTCATTATACCGCACGTTTATTTTACAGCTTTAATAATCATCATTTGATAATAACTTTCCTGGTAAGACGCAGTTTTTTCAAAATCCCGAGCCTGGAATTTCAACCTTTTTAAAAATGGCTAACCTGCTTACCATCTCACTCAACAATGTTCGCTTCAGAGCTTATCATGGTTTGTACCCTGAAGAGCGGCAAAAGGGCAATGACTTTGTTGTTAATATGAAAGTGAGTTATATTCCCCGGGCAGGTGTGATCGCATCGCTCGAAGATACTATTGACTATGGAGCTCTTTTTGATATAATAAATTCGATAATGGAGCAACCAGTAGACCTGCTTGAAACGCTGGTACAAAGTATTGCACACGCTGTTCAACAGAAGTTTTCGCAGGTAAAAGAAGTAACAGTGTCGGTAGAAAAACTGAATCCACCCATCGATAAATTCTCAGGCAGTGCAGCCGTATCGTATGTAGTAGTGTTTTAATGTTTCTTTGCCCGACCTGTACGAATGGGCGTCAACTCAAAGCCACCGCCGCATAGTGACCGAATAAGAGCGGAATAATGGCGACCAGCCGGGCGGGCGATACCTGATATTTGTTTATTTGGTATTTCTGCTTCCAGGTTCGTATTTGGAATGTTGTTTGCCATAACATTTTGCCGTTCCGTGCCGTATTATTTTTAGAATTTGATGCTCGTTATGCGAAGGAGCTGGCAAACCCATAATAAGTATTTTTGCATATCATTGCAGGGAATAAAAAAGCGACAGTGAAACAGGTATATCATATAGCAACGGGTAAAAGTGCCGAATCGGCGCAGCACGTCTTATCAATAAGGATAGGAGAAAGGCATTTTGGGTTTGCTATAACTTCTGCCAATGCGGGTGAATTGTACAAGCTAACCTGGTATACGGACACCGAAATGGATGAAACGGCTTTGAAAGATATCTATTGGAAACACCCGGAGCTTCGTGTTTCATATGAACACATATTTATCTGTTATGATTATCCGCAAAGCCTAATGGTGCCTTTCGCCCAATATAAACAAGATGATGCGAAGCTGATGCTGCAAACTATGTTTGGCGTAAGCGGTAAAGATGCTATTGTTACGGAACCTGTCGCCGGGTGGCAGATCAACAATGTGTATGCCGTGCCGAAAGAAGTGTATGACTGGGCGTACCAGCAATTTCCCTCCAGTAATTACTGGCACACATATACCATTGGCCTTAAACATGTAGTGCTAACTGACTTTGAAGGGTCGTTAGCAGCTGATTTCCGTACAGACGATTTTTCTTTAGTCGTTACCCGGGGAAGCAAGCTACTGCTTACACAAACTTTCCCCTATTCAACACCCGCCGATTTTATTTACTATTTGTTGGATACCTGCAGGCAATTTTCATTTTCCCAGGAAACGGTGCGAGTGTACTTATCAGGATTGATAGATAAGGAGTCGACCTTATACAACGAATTGCATCAATACTTCCTGCACATACGTTTCAGGAATTCGGAATGGAAAATTCCATCGGAAGAAGAAAAGAGATACCCCGCACATTTTTTTACGTCACTTAATGACCTCGCAAAATGCGTATTGTAGGCGGAGAACATAGCGGAAGAAAGTTCAACCCCCCTTCGAAAATGCCGTATACCCGGCCTACCACAGATATCGCGAAAGAAGGATTATTCAATGTACTCCAACATAAACTTGATATAGAAGATCTGAAAACACTTGATCTCTTCGGTGGCACTGGCAGCATCAGCTACGAACTTGCATCACGGGGAGCAAAGGATCTTACAGTAGTTGAGAAAGATAGTGCCATGTATGAATTTATCAAAAAGACCAGTGCCCAAATGCGGATAGAGAATTTAAAGGTAATAAAAATGGATGTTTTTAAGTTCATTGACCAATGTTCCGATAAATTTGATTTTATTTTTGCCGGACCTCCGTATGCTCTGACCACGATCGATGAATTGCCCAAACTTATTTTTGAAAAGCAAATACTGAGTGAGGCTGGATGGTTCGTGTTGGAGCATACACCACGAAATAACTATAAGGCATTTCCTTTTTATAAGATGGAAAAAAATTATGGCACAACTATTTTTTCGATTTTTGTTAATGACCCGAGGTAACTTGTTATTTTAACATTGAAAACAGAAGACGAATCGTCGGGATCAGAAGAATTGGCACTTATTTTATTGGCGTTCATATCCAGGCTTTTAAAATCTGTGTGAATCCGTTCATTCTATGACATCCGTGTTCTGATCCTACTGGCAACAATAATTATATGCTTAAAAAAAATGCAAGGAAATTGTACAAAGAAAAAAGGCTTGCCCTCTCGGAAAAAGAAAGAGTGAAGCTGGATGACCTGCTGCTGATACAATTCCAATCAGCCAAATTGCATTTTATAGAATCATTGCTGACGTATTGGCCAATCGAAGAAAATAATGAACCGGATACTCATTTGTTCACTGAGTTCCTGAAATTCCGCAACCCAGAGGTGAAAGTATGTTACCCGGTATCTGATTTTTCTACAGGGATCATGCATGCGGCCATTACTGACATTGATACTCCTTTTACCAAAACCGATTTAAATATTTTTGAACCGCAAAGTGATGATTTTTTACCAGCTTCCGGTATTGATATGGTATTTGTTCCCCTGGTGGCATTTGACAAAAAAGGTTTCAGGATAGGGTATGGCAAAGGTTTTTATGATAAATGGTTGGCCGGTTGCCGGACTGATTGTGCCAAGATTGGCTTCAGCTATTTCGAACCTGTTGAAGCCATCGAAGACCTCCATGAATTTGACTTACCTTTAAATCTTTGTATCACTCCGTATAACGTGTATGTTTTCTAACTTTTTTCTCAGGTCTTTCCGGATACTTTTGTTACCATTTTCGTTGGTTTATGGGCTCGTTGTCGGGGTAAGGAATTGGATGTATGATAAAAAGATATTCCGCAGCGCCTCCTTTGCATTGCCATTGATATGTGTAGGAAACCTGGCTGTAGGCGGCACAGGTAAATCACCGATGGTCGAATATCTTGTAAGGTTACTGAAAGACCGTTTCAACGTAGCGACACTGAGCAGGGGATATAAACGACGAACCAAAGGCTATGCTCTGGCAAATCAAACATCTGATGCCCTTGATATCGGTGATGAACCGATGCAGTTTCATATCAAATTTCCTGATGTGCCGGTAGCAGTGGGAGAGGAGCGGCTCTACGCCATTCCGTTATTATTACACGACAGGCCCGAGACAGAAGTTATTATACTGGACGATGCTTTTCAACACCGTGCTATAAAAGCAGGATTGAATATTTTATTAACCGATTACAGCAACCTCTTCACCCGCGATTTTTATCTTCCTACCGGCGACCTTCGCGATTTAAAATCCCAATATAAAAGAGCGGATATCATCGTTGTCACCAAGTGCGATCCTAACCTTTTGGAAACTGAGAGAGATAAAATAATTAAAGAGATAGATCCGCTGCCTGGCCAGTTTGTTTTTTTTGCAGCTATGGAGTATGATCAGCCTTATCATATACTAACGGGGCAAAACGTGTCTATTACAGAAAAAGCGGAAGTATTGCTGGTATCCGGCATCGCTAATCCGCGACCATTGAAGGCAATGCTGGAAAAGTCGACCAAGGCCTACCATCTGCTTGAATATCCGGATCATCGCATATTCACTATTGATGATCTCAGGGAGATTAGGAGAAAATTTTCGGCCATTGATTGCGACGAAAAGATTATTCTTACAACTGAAAAAGATGCAGTACGTTTAGTAAAATTCAATGCGGAAATAGCAGGATGGCCATTGTACGTAATTCCAGTCCGGCATCATTTTTTGTATGAAGATGAGGGACGGTTCAGCGCACTTGTTGTAGATTTTATACTCCGCCTTAAGCAAACAGAGAAAAACTAATTTATGGGTAAAAAAAATTCGCCGAAGAAAAAACAAAGAGATAGTGCGGACTCCGCCGGCAAAACAATAAAAGGGAAATTGGATATCACCCGTTCGGGAATGGGATTTGTGATCGTTCCTGAGCAGGAAACTGACATATTGATCCGGCCTACGGATTTTAATACGGCCATGCACGGTGATACGGTAAAAGTAAAAATAAAAAATGGTTATGGCCGCAGGATGCAGGGAGAGATCGTTGATGTTATCGACAGGAAGCAAACTGAATTTATCGGTCGCCTGCAAATGAGCAAGGACTTTGCATTTTTTGTAATGGATTCTGATAAGCCGATGCCTGACATTTTTATTCCGTTGGCTGCGATTAATGATGCAAAAGACAATGATCGTGTCATTGTAAAAATGGTACGCTGGGAAAAAGGCGACAAACGTCCTGTTGGCGAAGTAGTAAGTATACTTGATGCTGAAAATAGCAATGATGCTGCAATGAAGGAGATCCTGCTGGAGAACGGGTTCCCCCTTGCGTTTCCCGATGATGCGTTGGAAGTAGCTGCAAGAATACCCGATACCATCAGTGCTGATGAAATAAAAAAGAGAAGAGATGTACGTGATGTCCTGACGTTTACGATTGATCCGGCAGATGCAAAAGATTTTGATGATGCTATCTCTTTTAAAAGGATCAAAGATGATCTTTACGAGATAGGCGTTCATATCGCTGATGTGAGTCATTATGTGGAACCTGAGAATCCTTTGGACAAGGCCGCATATCAGAAGGCAACTTCTGTTTATTTACCCGATCGTGTAAACCCGATGTTACCTGAACACATTTCTAATGTATTGTGTTCATTGCGTCCCGATGAAGACAAACTTACTTTCTCCGCTATCTTTCAAATGACCTCCAAAGCAGAAGTAAAGCATTATTGGCTCGGAAGAACGCTTATACATTCCAACCGGCGTTTTACCTACGAAGAAGCCCAGGATATTATCGAAACAAAAGTGGGCGACCATTCCGAAGAAATATTGCTGTTAAACGAACTGGCGCAAAAAATGCGCAAAAGAAGATTTAACAAAGGGGCCATCAATTTTTCGTCAACTGAAGTGCGATTTAAGTTAGATGAAAAAGGCGACCCTATAGGGATCATGATCAAAGAAAGTAAAGAATCACACCAGTTGATCGAAGAGTTTATGCTATTGGCTAATCGTTATGTTGCTGAAAATATTTCGAAAATAAAGGTGAAGGGAAAACCATTGCCTTTCCCTTACCGGATACATGACACACCGGACGAAGAGAAATTGCTGCCTTTTATAGCATTTGCCAATAAATTCGGACACAAGTTCGATTCCTCATCACCCGAGGCTATTGCTGCATCATTCAATCAATTACTTAAAGATGCGCATGGCCGGCCCGAGCAACATGTCCTGGAGCAGTTGGGTATAAGAACAATGGCTAAAGCAAAATATACCACGGAAAATGTAGGTCACTACGGCCTGGGTTTTGAACACTATTGCCATTTTACGTCGCCTATCCGTCGTTATCCGGATGTAATGGTACATCGCATTTTGCAGGAAGTCCTTGACAACAAATTTATCATTGACAAAAAACTGGAAGAAAAATGTAAACACTGCAGTGAACGTGAACGGGCGGCTATGGATTCGGAAAGGGCTGCGAATAAATATAAGCAGGTTCAGTTCATGAGAAATTATATAGGTGAGGATTTCGATGGTGTGATCAGCGGTGTAGCCAGTTTCGGTTTCTGGGTGGAAACAGTGGAACATAAATGTGAAGGTTTGGTAAGTGTAAATAGTTTGCTCGAGTACGATGAATTCCGCCATTTGGAATCAGATTATTGCCTGGCGGGTATGCGTAGCGGGAGAAAATTCAGGATGGGGGATAAAGTAAGAATAAAAGTAGCCGCTGCAAATCTTATTAAACGCCAGTTGGATTATGAATGGGTGCCGGTTAGCGATCCACTGATAACAGGGTCAGAAAAAATAGAAAAACTTAAGGGAAAAAAGAAACGATAAATCAACCTTATTACTTTTGTTCATGCATTCATTCGAACAACTATCACAGCAGTTTGCACAGCATTTCAACCAGCGTCGTTTCCCTTCCGAACCAGCAACTTTATACGAGGCAAGCGAGTATTTTTTGAAAATGGGCGGTAAAAGAATACGGCCTGTACTCTGCTTAATGGGCAATGAATTATTTGATGATATAAAACCGGATGCATGGGAAGTAGCAACGGCAATAGAATTATTCCACAATTTCACGTTGATACATGATGACATCATGGACCAGGCCCCGTTGCGGCGGGGTATGGAAACGGTACACAAGAAATATGGAGAAAGTACTGCCATTCTTGCCGGCGACGTAATGCAGGTAGCGGCTTATGAGCATCTCAATAAAGTTAATACCACATTCCTCCACCAGGTATTAGGCCTTTTTAATATTACTGCACGAAAGGTTTGCGAGGGTCAGCAGATCGATATGGATTTCGAAAAAAAGGCGATCGTGGGGCATGATGAGTATCTCCAGATGATAGAACTGAAAACTTCCGTATTGTTGGCAGCCAGTTTAAAAATGGGCGCTATTCTTGGTGGCGCAGGCGCGAGAAATCAAAACCTTTTGTATGAATTTGGCCGCAAGCTTGGACTTGCCTTCCAGGTGCAGGATGATTATTTGGATGCATTCGGCGATCCTGATAAGTTCGGAAAACAGGTGGGCGGTGATATCCTTAGCAATAAGAAAACCTTTCTCCTGATTCATGCAATGGAAGCCGCATCAGCATTGCAACAGGAAGAACTGAAACAATTGCTCAGCAACAGCGATGTTAATAAAATACAGAAAGTATTGCGGTTATTCCGCGATTGCAAAGTCGATGATTGGGCCCTTCACCTGAAAAATCAATTTTTAGATGAAGCTTTTAATCATCTCGAAGACATCGCCGTGCTTTCTGTACGCAAAGAACCTTTAAAAGCACTTGCTATGTTCCTTATAAAAAGAGAATATTAATGGCGGGCCCGTTTATTAAAAGACGGATCCTTCAATGATAAATTTTTGGCGACTGAACTATATTAAAAGCTGATCGAAGAAAAGGTACAGGTCACATGGAAGGATACACGTTGTTTATCCTCTCCAATACTACCCGGTATTGATTTTAAACGCCCTTTGTGAGATTTTCCTTATTTTCCTTTTTTAAAATCAACTAACTGATGGCAAATTCTTTATTCAGGAAAAAATCAATTACAACTATTCTTCGTGATGCCGAGCAGGGCTTGAGTGATGGTCATGGCGGCAACCTTAAAAGAGTCTTAGGTGTAAAGGATCTGACTGCCATGGGTATCGCCGCAGTTATTGGCGCGGGTGTATTTAGTAGCATTGGTAAAGCTTCTTATGATGGCGGCCCCGGAATCGTTTTTCTATATGTATTTACAGCTATCGCCTGCGGTTTTGCTGCATTGTGCTATGCTGAATTTGCCTCTACCGTTCCTGTATCAGGAAGTGCTTATACCTATTCTTATGTAGCTTTTGGTGAGATCTTCGCATGGATCATTGGTTGGGATCTGCTGATGGAATATGCTATCGGTAATATCGCAGTTGCTATTTCCTGGAGCGATTATTTCACGCGGTTAATGGATGGTTTCGGCCTGCATATTCCCGATTGGCTGACGATGGATTATTCGACGGCGCATAGCGGTTTTGCGGAAGTGTCGGCTTCATTGGCTGGTGGCGCAAACTTACAAAGCCTGGATGCTGTTGTTGTCAATTCATATAATGCATGGACGCAATCACCGCAGCTATTTGGTTTAAATCTTATCATGGACCTGCCCGCATTATTAATTGTGGTACTTATTACGGCTATTGTATTTCGCGGTATCAGGGAGTCCCGCAATGCCAGCAACTTCCTTGTAGGTTTAAAGTTAGCCGTCATCTTTCTCGTAATTGTTGTTGGTGGTTTTTATGTCAATCCCGACAATTGGTCTCCATTTGCACCCAACGGTATCAGTGGGATTCTGAAAGGGGTATCAGCGGTATTTTTTGCCTATATCGGTTTTGATGCAATCTCCACCACGGCTGAGGAGTGTAAAAATCCGCAGAAGGATCTACCCAGGGGCATGATCTACTCGCTTATTATTTGTACCATATTATACGTAGTACTGGCTCTTGTGCTTACAGGCATGGTTAACTACAAGCAATTAAACGTGGGTGATCCGCTGGCTATGGTGTTTGATTCCCTGGGATTAAAATGGTTAGCAGGCATTGTAGCTGTTAGTGCTGTATTCGCGACAGCAAGTGTATTGCTTGTCTTCCAATTGGGTCAGCCGCGGATATGGATGAGCATGAGCCGGGATGGCCTGTTACCGAAAATATTTTCCCGCATCCATCCTCGATTTGGTACGCCTTCCTTCGCAACTATTTTAACAGGATTCGCAGTAGCTATACCTGCATTATTTCTAAACCTGAACGTAGTGCTTGCCCTTACCAGTATCGGAACGCTATTTGCGTTCGTAATGGTGTGCGGCGGCGTACTGGTATTACAAAATAGAAAAGACACTGACCGCCCGGAAAGCCGATTCAAAGTACCGTATGTAAATGGTAAATATATCGTTCCTGTTTTACTATTCGGCTCTATGATCTTTATTGGTATCCAGGTTCCGGGTTATTATCCTGGCCTCATGAGTATGGAAACCCTGCCAATGATCGCTTTCTATATCCTTGCCATCATCGTCGCGATATATTCTTTCATCAAAAATTTTTCACTTATACCTGTGCTGGGAATGCTGAGTTGCTTTTACCTGATGGCGCAGGAACATCATAGCAACTGGCTTCGTTTCCTGGTATGGCTGGGCGCCGGCCTGGTCGTCTATTTTTTATACGGTTATAGAAATAGCAAACTGGCAAAGAAAATATAAACGTTTTCTAATACAAGATCGGTTTGAAAGCAAATAAAATCAGCGGGGTTATCTTTGCGCCATGAAGTACCAGCTTGGCGACACAGTATTGATCCTGCATTCCAGTGAAGAGGGACAGATCATTGATTTTATCAATGATAAGATGGTGATGGTGGATGTGAAAGGCGTAAAGTTTCCGGTATACCTGGACCAGATAGACTTTCCATACTTCAAGCGCTTTTCAGAAAAGAAAATAGTCAAGACTCCTAAACAAAAACAATACATCGACGATTTAAAAAAGGAAAAATCTTCACAAGTTGAAAAAGTAGAGGATGGAGCATGGCTGACTTTTTTGCCCGTGATGGACATCGATGAGTTTGGAGATACGGTTATAGAAGAATTGAAGTTGCACCTGGTCAACCGAACGGCAACTGCGTATAATTTTATCTATCAACTTAATTATTTCGGCAAAACAGATTTCGATCTGAAGAACCGGATCAGTCCATTTGAAGATTTTTACCTGCACGATATTGCTTTCGCCGATCTAAACGATAACCCAACTTTCGAATTTGAATTTTCACTAGCAGAACCAGATAAGCGGAAAGCTGATTTTTTTGAATCGTCGTTAAAATTAAAAGCGAAACAACTGTTTGCAAAGATCGAAGAAGTAAAAGAAAAAAATCTTGCTACGTTCTCCTATAATCTTTTCGAAGAATATCCCGACAAATTAATCGAAGACAAAGTGGAGCTCGGCAAGCTAGCAGCCAAAGGATATAAAATTTACAATGCTAAAGAAGCAAGGCAGCACTTAGAGCCCCCACGCAGTGTTATTGATCTGCACGCAGAGAAGCTTACTGATAACTGGATAAGCATGAGTAATTACGAGATCTTCGGTTTGCAATTACGGACATTTGAAAAATACTACGACCTGGCGCTGGCGCATATGCAGCCGACTTTAATCGTCGTACACGGACTTGGAACCGGCAAACTAAGAGATGAGATTCATGAATTGTTGAGGATGAGGAAGGAAGTAAAGTCATTTGTGAATCAATATCATCCACAGTTTGGCTACGGTGCCACTGAAATATATTTTCAATACTGAAGAAGGAGTGCGTTACATGTTACAGGCGAATGATTTTCCTGTCGCGAACCGCTTTGATCGTATTGATCGCTTTTTGGATTTCCTTTCTTTGTTGGCCCAGGGATTTCAAGGTAATATCTGAATCAGGAATACCGGGTTCTTTTGTCTTTATTAATTCCTTTTCAAGCGTCGAAAGTTCAGCTATTGCGGCGGTATAAACGTTTTGGAGGCTGTCCATTTTTATTTCAGCAAGAGCAGTTCCTAATTGCGCATTGATTTGATTCCAGTTTATCTCGTCGTAAGCAACCTTTAATTTTTCTTCCATCTTCTCCCAGTCCAACGCACTCATTGCTTTTTTATATTCGAGCTTCAGGAGTTCTTTTTCTTGTGAAGTCAATGCATCCGCAACGCTTTTCTCTACTACTTTCCATTGGTCTTCGGTCATTACTTTTTTAGATGCACTGATGGCTTTTTTTACTTGCGTTTCTTGTTCCTCATCAAGGTCAGGAACTATATTTTCAAGAAAATTGACATTAACAAAAGACAAATGATCTGATGGTTCAGCCGGTGCCGGTGCCGCAGGCGGGGTTGTATACCCGTTTTTTGGAGTAGGTGCTTTTATAACTCCTTTCCCTGTTTTTTCTTCCGCAGGTGGTGAATAATTGATAATGGACGTGGAAGCAATTTCAACCTCA
>WUUC01238595.1_pt1 | contig 19989 bp, 14 predicted proteins | sample 6278441 | NCBI WGS metagenome assembly WUUC01 (sample SAMN13675441, study PRJNA597444) | soil metagenome | isolation source: soil | place: USA: Washington | collected 2017-10
CCTTCTCACCCTCGAGCGCCGCGGTGAGCTCCGCACCGAGCAACACCAGGAAGGCCGACCAGTAAAACCACAGCAACAACACGATTACCCCTCCCAGCGCGCCGTAGGTCTTGTGATAGCTGCCGAACTCCGACACGTAGAAAGAGAACACGCCCGAGATCGCCAGCCACAGGACACTGGCCACCAGCGCACCGGACAGCACCCAGCGGTCGGGGTGCGGCCGGCACGGCGCGACGCGGTAGAGCGTGAGCAAGCCGATCGTGCCGGAGATCGCCAGCAGTGGCCAACGCAGGACATTCAGGGCGCGGAGCAGCTCCGAGCTGTGGCGGAACACGGCGACGGCGCTGGGCAAAACTGCCACGAGCGCGATCGCGACGATGGCGAAGGCCATCAGGCCGAAAGTCAGCTTGAACGACAGGCCGCGCAGGCGCAAAAAGCTGCGCGCCTCGCGCTTTCCGTAGGCCCAATTCACCGCCTCCACGAGCGCGTCGACGCCGCTGCTCGCGCTCCACAGAGCGCCCACCATGCTGACCGCGAAGCCGAGCGACAAGCTGCTGCTCTCCACGCTCACGAGCGCGCGCAGCTCTTCGTGCAAGGTCTCCCAGGCGCTCGACGGAAGCAGCCCGGCCAGACTGCTGAGGAACCCCTCTACGTCCTGACGATCGGACAGCAAGCCGTACAACGAGACCAGCGCGAGCAAGCTTGGGAAGAGCGCCAGCATTGCGTAGAAGGCCAGCGCCGCCGAGACCAGGAACACGTGATCACTGCTGATCTGGGCTATCACGCAGCGGATCACCCGAGACCACGTGCGCACATCGCGCTCCCAGGGCCACTCGAGACGGCGAGGCGCAGGCGGCTCCGTGTGCATATCATCAAGCTCCGAGCAAGAGCAGTGCCAGCGTCATGCACAACCGATGCGCGCAGGCAGCGTCAACCGGCGGCGCTGCCGCTGCGCCTGCTTTCCCCGCGGCCGAGCGTCTCGCCAGGCGCGACGGCGGGCGTTGGATTGGCGGGCGCGCGCCCCTTGCCGGGCTCGTCGCGCGGGGCACTACCGTGCTCGCTGTCGCCTCCGGGACGGTAGGGCGAGACGTTGTCCTGTTGGGGATCGTTCGGCGACCGCGGCGGGTTCTTCAAGATGTAGGGCTCGGCATTCCAGGTGCCGCACTGACTCTCGTTGCGGTGCAGCGCCCAGCGCATGTAGGTCCGTCCGTCCGGCGAGCGGATCTTCTCCGGCGTGGGTGGATACGGAGCCCCGCGCTGCACGGCGTTGAAGGCACCGAAGTCGTACATGAGATTGCCGCTGGATTTGACCACCCCGACGCGGTCGAGCGTGCCGTCCGGGTTCACCACGATTTCCACCTTGGCGACCAGCGTGGGGTCGCTGAACTCACCGCCGATCGGCAGGCTGCTCAGGAACTCGTGGGCGAACTCCATGTGCAGGTTGCGGTGGAAGGCCGCCAGATAGGCCGCAAAGGGATCGGCAGCGGCATTGAGCGCGGTGGTATTGCCAGGCTTGACCCCCGCCACGTAGTTCTCGACCGCGGCGCGGAATTCGGCCCAGCGCTTCTCGCGTCCGGCACCTCTGCGCTTGGCCTCGCGCGGCATGCGATCCTGAGCCAGCTGCTCCGCGCCGTAGGTCTGCTCGAAGGCACGCCAGCTGACCTTGAGATTGGCAGGCGCGGCTGCCGCTTCGCTGCCTTCCCGCCCACGTTGCGCCGCCTGCGCGGGCTTGGCCGGAGCGAGCACGAACGAACCCATCGGATCGCGGATGATGGTCGGCATCTGAGGCGCCTCTTTTTGTGGCGCCTGCTTGGCAACGGCGGGTCGCGTCGGCTGGCTGGGCGCCGAAGGCGGCGGCTCCGGCTCGCGCCGCGCGGCGGAGGCGACCAGATCCCGCGTATCGCCTCCTTTTTCCTGCCCGCGCTCGTCCTGGCGGCTGTCTCCCGACTCCTCCGGCCCAGGCGCCTGCGGTGCGGCGGCCTGGGGATCGGGATCGTTTTTGGTCTCGTCCGTGACCTTGGCGACAGTCTCCTCTTCGACGCGCCGATTTTCCTCCGCCAGATATTGCGCATTGGGCGGCGGCTCCACGTCCGGATCTTCACTCTTCTGCGTGATGCTCTGCTTGCGCAGCTCCGACGGCGGCGGCTTGGGCAGCTCCAGCTGCGAGACGCGCAGGTCCTCGGGCTTCTTGGGCTCCTCGACCGGGGGCGGCGTTTTTTCGGGCTTGGGCTTCTCCGGCTTGGCCTTCTCCGCGCGCCGCTTTTCCGGCTTGGGAGGCTCGACCTTGGGAGGCTCTTCCTGAGCCGGCTCACTCGGCGCCACGTCGAAGCTGACCTCGACCGGCTTGGGCTTAGGCTTGGCACGCTCGACGTGCTCGAAATAGTCAGCCAGGGCGCCCAGGCCCACATACGGTGGCATGTGCGCGCCGATGGACGCCAGCAGCGCCATCAGCATCAAAAGTGATTCAGGACGCCGCAGTCGATCGGGCAACCCTCGCAACAGATCGATGATCCCGGAAAGCCCTCCCCGTGGGCGAGCCCAGGAATCCCGCTCTTTTTGTCGCTTCGGGCCGTCTGAGTCGTACACGTCGCTCGCCCTCGCTCCCGCAGTCCAGGCAGCTGCGGGCGCTCCCCGCTAGGAGCAGTGGGCCTGCCGGGGGCTTAGTCCTTCCGGTCAGGGTAGCTCACCCTCACCTCCAGCGCGAACCCGTGCAGCGCCTCGTCCAGCAGCCGGCGCCGCTCGAGCTTGGGCAGCGCCCGCAAGCTGGCGCGTAGGTCCGCGAAGCTGCGCGCAAAGTCGCTCAAGCGTGGGTCGAGACCCGCTTCCAGGCCCTGACGCACGCGGCGCGCCAGAAGGGGTGCCCCCCCACCGGTCGAGATGCCGATCTGCAGCGGGCCGCGGCGCACGCGCGAGACGAGAAACAGATCGCAGTAGTCCGGCTGGTCGACGGCACACAACCAGAATGGGTAGCGCTGGCGCAGGGCCCACAGGCGCCGCGCCAGGGCCGTGTCCTGCTCCGTGAGCATGACCAGCCGGCAGCCCAGCAGGTCGGTCTCCGAAAACGAGCGCGCAAACCACACCAGCTGCCCGCGGCGGGCGGCCGCGGCGAGCTCGGGGCGGACGTGTTCCGCCACCAGGCTGACGCGCGCCCCCAGGTGGCGCAGCTGCGCGAACTTGTCGTGCGCTTCGTCACCGCCTCCCAGGAGCAGCACACTGCGCCCGGCCAGGTTCAGCGCGACCGGCAATGTTTCTCGATAGCTCGACGACACGGGCTCGAGTGTACCGCGCGCAGCCGACGTGCCAGCGCTCCTGGTACGCGAACTGCACCGCTCCCCAGCCGGCTGCCGCAAGTGGCTGCTGCTACACTGCCCAGCCGAACTTTCCGGGAGCGAGGGGGAACGCGAATGACGGAACCTGTTCTGACCGATTTGTCGCTACCTGCGGACATCGAGGAGCTGCTCGGCCGCTACGGTTTCTCGCGTCCTACGTTCGAGGCGCTGCGCGCGCGCCTGCTGCGCGGGGAGGCGAATGACGCCAGCAACCGCTTGCGCGGCGTCGTCGAGCCGCCACGCGCGGGCGACGTGAAGCCGCTACCGGCGCTGGGCAGCGACGCCCGTCGCCAGCTCGCGGAGCAGGGCAACGAGGCCATCCGCGCGGGCAAGGTCGCCGCGATCGTGCTGGCCGGCGGCATGGCCACGCGCTTCGGCGGGGTAGTCAAAGCAGCCGTCGAGGTCGCGCGCGGCAAGACGTTCCTCGACCTCAAGCTGGCGGACGTCCGCTCCTGCGCGGCGCGGGCGCTGGGTCGCGTGCCCACCTATCTGATGACGAGCTTCGCCACCGATGCCGCAGTGCGGCGCCTGGCCGAGCAGGCGAGCAGCCCGGAAGCACCGGTCGCGACCTTCGCCCAGTTCATCTCGCTGCGCCTGAACCCTGACGGCTCGCTGTTTCGCGACGCGCGCGGCAACGTCTCGCCTTACGCGCCGGGCCATGGCGACCTGCCGTTTGCGCTGCGCCGATCGGGCATGCTGGCCAAGCTGCGCGAGGCAAACGTATCGCTGCTTTACATGTCCAACGTCGACAACCTTGCCGCAACGCTCGAGCCGGCCATCATCGGTGCCCACCTGGCGTCGAACAAAGCCATCAGCGTGGAGGTGGCGGAGAAGGCCAAAGGCGACAAGGGCGGCGCGCCGGCGCGCGTCGACGGGGTGCTGCAAGTGGTGGAAGGCTTTCGTTTTCCCGAGAGCTTCGACCAGGACTCCATTCCGGTCTTCAACACCAACAGCTTCGTGATCGATCTGGCCGCGCTGGACCGCGACTTCGAGCTCAGCTGGTTTGCGGTCAGCAAGGACGTCGAAGGCAAGAAGGCCATCCAGTTCGAGCGGCTGGTGGGCGAGCTCAGCGCCTTCCTTCCCAGCAACGCGATCCAGGTCGCGCGTGAGGGCGAAGACGGACGCTTCATGCCGGTCAAAGATCCCCCCGAGCTCGAGGCGCGCCGCGCCGCCATCGTGGGGCTGCTCGAGCGGCGCGGTGCGCTCTGATTGGTCCGTGGGCAACAGGCGCCGCGCTCTGGCTCCTGCTGCTGGCCGCTTGTTCGAACGGGTCTGACGCACGTTGCGTGCTCAGCACGGCCAAGCAGGTGGCGCGGCACGCCGTCAGCAGCTTCGACGACATCGCGCTGAGCGTCTCTTCTCGCGGTCGCTTGGCCGTGTTCTCGGACGCAACGGGCACCTGGGTGCGCAGCCTTTCTGGCCCCCAGCAGAACGACCCGCAACGGCGGCTGACCAGCCGCTGCGCGGGCGGCCTGGCCGTGCTCGCGCACGAATCGCTGTGGTTGGCCTGCGTGCGGCCCGCTCTGGAACGAGCGGGCGACGCGCCGGAAGGCGCGCTCTGGTTGTACGAGCTCGATGCCGCGCTGCACATCCTTTCGGAGCAGCGCATCGGCCCCGTGGCCCGCGACGGGCGCGGCGTGGCGCTGACGGCCAGCCGGGAGCAGCTGTTCGTGGCCTGGGCGGATGGCAAGAGCGGCGAGCCAGCCGTCCAGCTGGCGACCGTGCCTCTGCGCGCGCGCTCGCAGCAGGCGCCGCCAGCGCGTGCGCTCTCTACGCCCGGCCGCAACGGCCGGCAGCCGGCGCTGCTGTGGCTCGAGCCGCACCTCTACGCCACCTGGAGCGAGTCGGAGCTCGCCCCCGGCGGAGAGCTGCACCGCGTGATGATCGCGCGCGACACCGAAAAGCCGCACGCGTTGCTGCCGGTGCGCATTGCCGATCCAACGCCGCGCCTGGCCCGCGACGGAGACTCTGTGGTGATGAGCTTCCGCAACGCGCCGGCTAGAGACGCGCGCCCCGATCTGTACGTAGCCCGGCTCTCGCAGCGGCTCGCATTCGCGGCTGCGCCGCGCCGCCTGGGCCGCGCCAACGGCGAAGGCGCGCCCGCGCTGGCGCTCTGCAAAAGCACGCGCGCGGCGCTTGCCCCGCTCGATCACGCGGGCGAGCTGTACATCGCCTTCCACCCGCTTTCGCCGGAGCTGCGCTCGAGCGAGGCCAATCATCAGTACTACGCGAGCGGGCGCGAGTTCGTGCTGTGTGCGGCGAGCTGCCAGGGCGACGGTTTGCAGGCGCTGCTCGCGGAGCGCACGCAGCCAGCCAAGCCGGGCGCCGAGCTGCTGAGCGTCGAGTTTCGCTGCAGTCACTAGCGCAGATCAGCGGGTAGTCGCCCGCGCTCGATGGCTGATACCATCGGCCCTGTGGCCTCCCGACGCACGCTCGAACGTCTCCTCGACCAACGCAACGAACACCCCGAGCAGCTGGCACAGATCGACGCGCAAATCCGCGCCCAGTTCGAAGACAGCCTGGCTATCTTGGTGCTCGACATGTGCGGCTTCTCGCGGCTCACCACCAAGCACGGCATCATCCACTATCTCTCGCTGATCCGGCGCATGCAGCGCGTGGTGCTGCCGCGCATCGAGGCCCAGCACGGGCGCGTCATGAAGACCGAGGCCGACAACGTGTTCGGTGTGTTCGAGGACGTGCCGCAGGCGCTTGCCGCCGCGCGCAGCGTGCTCGCCGAGCTGGCCGAGCAGAACCGCGCCTTGCCCGAAGACTGGGACGTGCACGTCGGCATCGGCATCGGCTACGGACCGCTGCTGGTGGTCGGCGACCACGACGCGTACGGCCCCGAGATGAACTTCGCCTCGAAGCTGGGAGAAGACCTGGCAGAGGCAGGCGACCTGCTGTTGACGGAGGCGGCGTGGTCGCGCCTGAAGCAGCGCAAACGCGGCTTCGTGCGGCGCGTTGCCCGCATCTCCGGCGTGCGCTTCGCCTACTATTCGGCGACCAAGCGCTCGCCCTCCAGACGATAGCGCAGCGGCCGATCGAGCCACGGCAGCAGCAGGCGCTCGACGCCCCCGGTCGCCTCGTTGCGAAACGGATAGGTCGCCTGGCTGAAGCCCTGCGCTTCACCCGGCTCGATCAACAGCTTGCCGCGCTCGTGACGCACGCGATTGACGATGGCGCGCTCGCCTTGGCGGCGCGCGACCTCCGCGACCAGGATGCGCACGAAACGGTTGTGCGCGTCGGCCCTCAGCACCAGCAGGACCTCGCGGTAGACGCCGGCAGCGCCCGAGAGCGGCTGCTTGATGCGTACGAACGGTTCGCGCAGGCCGTCCCCGGTCACGTCGGCTGCGCCTAGGTAGAGCAGATCGGCGAGGTCGGTAATGGGTAACTTGTACGCCAAATAGCCAGTGCCGCCCGCGATGTCCGGCCCGGCCAGCACCAAGGTGGCGCCAAACGCCGACAGCTGCTCTTCCGCGGGGCCTACCCAAATATTGGCGCGCAGCTGGCGTTCCGGCTGCGCGCCCGGCGGCAGCTTCTGGTCGCGCTTGAACTGGGCCAGCACCGCATTCAGGTCCGGCCGCGCCTCCTGGGACGGCGCGGCCGCGACGGGAAGCGGAGACGCGGACGCCGGGCCGAGCGCAATATTGGACGTGGACACCACCGCGGCGAGCTTCGCCACGGGACGCTTCTGCTCGTCCACCACCGCAAAACGCGAGCCGTTGAAGGCATACGTGCGGGACTTGGTGTCGCCCCAGGGCAGCAGGATGGGCTCGGCGTCGACGGCGGGGTTCTCTTGGTACGTGAGCGCGTCGAGCCCCTGGGCGCGACCGGTGGCCACACGGATACGGCGCCCGCCGTGGCTGGGCTTCTCGATGTCCAGCTGGCTCTCGACGAAGCCGCCTTTGGCCTCCTTCTTCAGCTCGACGCTGAACAGCGGCGCGATGCTGTTTTCGGCCAGCGAGAGCACCAAGAGCAGCTCGCGCGCGCCCAGGTCGTTGCGCTGCCGCACGCGCACGAACAGGTCCTCGTGGCCATCGCCGGTGGCATCCTCGAGCTGCGCGCTCACCAGGCCTCCGCCCGTGCTGAACGGCAGCGCGAAATACGCGTAGGTCTCGCCGCGCTGGTACTGCTTGCCGTAGACCAGCACGAACTTGTCCAAGATCACCACGCGCTCGGGGGTCGCGTCGCCGGCGACGTTGCCGCGCAAGTCGAAGCGAGGCTCGGTGCCGCTCAGCCCCTTGCTCTGCGCGAAGCTGGCCAGATGATCGACTTGTCCGGTCCCCAGCGCGATGCGCGGCCAGTCGCTGGGGCGGGTCACATCGCTGGTGGCCAGCGTGGTCTCCAGGCTCGGCTTCTGGGCGCGATCGACATCTTCGAGACGCAAGTGCGCCCTGCCCTGCTCCCAGAGCTCGCTGCCTTCGACCAGCGCAAACGGGATGAAGGCCTCGATCACGTAGCCGGCGCCCTCGCTGCGTGGGCCCTCCACCACCTGGATGCGCGGCTCGGGCAGCGGCGGCTTTCCGGCCTCGGCGTAGCCCGCCTGGGCTTGCGAGCGGCTTGGCTCCCCCGCGTGCAGCCAGAACTCGGTCACGCGCAGCTTGCGCTGGGCGTCCTGCATGGCCAGGCCGAACACCAGCGCATCTTGGCCCGGGCCGACGCCCTTGTGGCGCACCAGCGCCTCGTCGCTGATCTCGGCGCCTAAGTAGAAGCCTTCGCCGGTGCTGGCCAGCGCGTAGCGCAGCGCCGCGTCGCCGCCGCTGCCGAGCGTCACGAAGTGCGCCCCCTTCCACTCGCGCAGGGCGCCATCGACGCGCATGCGCTCGTCGCTGCGATCCACTCGCAGCGGCTGCGCGCTCACGCGTGCTGCGATCATGACCAGACACACGAACGTGAAGAACCCGAGACGACGCAACATCACAGACAGGATATCGAGAAGCGCGGCTCGTTACGATGCCGAGACGGGCAAGAGCAGCTTGCGCAGCTTCTCTCCCTTGAGCGCCAGCTGACCACAGGCTGCGGCGATGTCGGCGCCCTTGCGACGCCGCACGAAAGTAGCGACGCCCTGATCGATGAGCTGCTGCTGAAAGCCATCGACCGTCTCCCAGCTGGAGGGGCCGAGCTGGCTGGCATCGATGGGATTCATCGGGATCAGATTGACCTTCACCTTGAGACCGCGCAGCAGCCGCGCGAGCGCCCGCGCGTCTTCGAGGCTGTCGTTCTGACCGCGTACCAGCGTGTACTCGATGGTGATGCGGCGACGCTTGGGGAGGGGATAGCGGCGCAAGGCCGCCAGCAGCTCCGCAAGCGGGTACTTGCGATTGATGGGCATCAGCGCCGAGCGCCGTACATCGTCGACCTGGTGCAGCGATACCGCCAGCTGCACCTGACCGGCAAAGTCCCGGCCCAGGCGGTCGATCTGCGGCACCAAGCCGCTGGTCGACAGCGTCACACGCCGGCGCGACAGATTGAGGCCATCAGGATGCGTCATCAGCACCAGCGCGCGTGCGACCGCATCGTAGTTGGCAAGCGGCTCGCCCATGCCCATCAAGACCACGTTGCGCAGCCGCTCATGGACCGCGAGCTGGCCTCTGCCCACGTGCAGTTGCGCCACGATCTCGCCGGCGCTGAGGTTGCGCTTGAGCCCCGCCTGGCCGGAGGCGCAGAACACACAGCCCATCGCGCAGCCCACCTGCGTGGACACGCACTGCGTGAACTGCGCGAGCTCGGCCGGGCTCTCGGCCGGCTCGTCCGGCTCCGCTGCTTCGTCGCCCATGCCCACGTCGGCCTCGGTTTGAATGCGCTGCGGGATCAGCACCGACTCGATCTCTTTGCCGTCATGCAACGTCAAGAGCAGCTTGCGCGTGGTGTCTTCCGAGGCGTGCTGATGCGCGATGCGCAGCGGCTGCCCGAGCCCCTCTTCGGTCAGCTGGTCGCGCAGCGCCTGGGGCAGGTCGCTCATGCGCTGGGGGTCGAGCACGCCGCGCTGGTGGATCCAGCGAAAGACCGCAAGGCCGCGATAGCGCGGCTGCCCCAGGCGCAGCATCGCCTCGGCCCATTCTTCGGGCAAGCGCTCCAGTGGTCCTTGGGGCGGCGCGAGCGGTGGTGTGAGCGGCACGGGCTTCATGGCGTAGCCCTCAAACCTTCAGCCTGGGCGCCCCACGCGCAAGCCTGTTCGCGCAGGACAACAGGCAGGCCCCCCCGGGTACCCGTGCCCGTGCCCGTACACGAAATCCGGCGATCGTGCCCGCAGCGCGCAGCCGTGTACCGGCACGGGCACGGGTACGGAGCAGAGCGACTTCTCCAACTGGACCCTCTAAAAACCGCGCAGGAAGCGCTCGAAAATGTGATAGCCCTCGCTCATCAGGCTCAGGTCCGTGTATTCGTTGGGCTGATGGGCCTGCGCGTTGAGGCCGGGCCCCAGGTTGACGGCGGGCACCCCCACCTGGTCGAAGCGCGCCACGTCGGTCCAGGCCTGCTTGCGCTCCACGGCGCGCACGCCGGCCGCCGCCAACTTTTGCACCAGCGGGTGCGCGCGATGCGGTCTGCCGGCGGGCGACAGGTCGGTCGCCTCCACGCGCGCGCGGCCGGCCACGATTTGCTCGAGCTCGCGCAGCGCCTCGGCCGGGGTCTTGCCGGGGGCGAAGCGATAGTTGAGGTTGAGCTCGAACAGGTCCGGCACCACGTTGCGCCCGCGCCCGCCCTTGGCGAGCGTCGGCGTGAGCACCTCTTTGAAGAGCATCCCGTCCACCGTCACCTCGCGCGGCACGCGGGTGGCCAGCTCCGTCAGGAACTCTCCGGCCTTGCTGATGGCGTTTTCGCCCTCCCAGGGTCGCGCGCTGTGCGCAGTGCGCCCCTCGAAGATGATGTTGGCGTGCAGCGAACCCATGCAGCCAAGCTGCAGCCGGTTGTCGCTCGGCTCCAGACAGATGGCGAGATCGAAGCTCTTCAGCAGCGCGAACGTCTCGAGCATGGGACCGAGCACGTTCTCGGCGTACGGCCCCTCCTCACGCTCGTAAAAGACCAAGGTCAGGTCGATGGGCAGCTGCGCGAGCGGCAGCCGTTCGCACAGCTCGATCATGATGGCCAGGCCCGACTTCATGTCGGCCGCGCCCGCCCCGTACAGGCGCTCGCCCTCGATACGGGCCGGCCCGTCGTGCTGCGTGCGCACGACGTCCAGGTGGCCCACCAGCGCGATGCGCGGCGCGCCCGCGGTTTCTTTGGCGCGCACGATCAAGCTGTCGCGAAAGCGGGTGATGGCCGCGCTGGGCAACGTGCGCAGAAGGCGCGCCTGCACGTGGTCGCAGAGCGCCTTCTCTTCGCCAATGGGGCTGGCAATACGCGTGATCTCGAGCAGGGTATCGGTCAGAGAACGACTGAGTTCGGCCATGGCGCGGGCGTTTTTACCACGCGTGCTCAATCCGCGCCCGACCAGAGCGCGCGCGTCTCCCTGGCCAGCACGGCGAACGCGGCCCGACGCAACGCGCGGGCCGCAGCCCGCGGATCCGCGAACGACCCCCGACAGCGCACGACGACCCCATCGTTCGCGCACACGGCAGCGGACTCGCTGCGTGCCGACGCCAGCATGGACAGCGCCAGCTCGCTCGAGCTCGCTTCGACCGCCCATTCGTCGGGCGGAAACAGCGAGCCGCGCAGGCCGGAGAGCGGTGCAAGCAGGTAGCGCTCGACCAGCGGCCAGCGCACGTCGCGCAGCGTCTTGCCGACCTCGCGTAAGGTGAGCACGCCAGCCACGACCTGCCCCTGCATGCGCAAGCTCGCACCCTCGGTCTTGCCACTGGCGTTCAGCGGGTCGATGGACACGAGTAGCTCGAGCTCACCTGCGGGAAAATGGCGCGCGAGCAGCGCGCCCTGTGCAAGCAGCTGAGCGTCGTCGAAGCTCGCGGCAGCGAGCACCCGACCGGGCCCGCCACAAGCCTTGCTCTCTTCGCTCCAAGCGCTCGGCCCGTCGCCTGCCGGCAAGCTGTCGAGACCACGTGCCAGGATGTGCACACCCAGTGGCTGCTGCTCGCGCTCCGCGGACAGCCGCGCCAGGTAGACGAGCAGCCGCGGCAGCTCCGAAAGCGGCAGGCGCGGCGCCGCCGAGACGCGCTGCTGCTGCAGCGCAGCGCGCTCCGCACGCTGGCAGAGATTTCGCGCGGTCAAGAAGGCCCACTCCGCCCGCTCGTGGTCCTCTGCGCCCGCCACCTTCTGCGACACCTCGGCGGCCATCTGCGCCGCCACGCGCGCGGGCAGTCCGAAGCTCTTCTGCAGCTCGGCGCGGTAGCGCTTGGCCGATAGCGCGAGCAGCGCGCGCCGCCGCGAAAGCTCCCAGTAGGCCGGCTCACCGTGCAGCGCGCCGAGCGCCTGATCGGCCACTTCGAGCGCCGCCGCCGGTGCGTGTGCGATGCGCAGCTCGAACAGCCTCCTCGCGAGGCCGTCTTCGTCTGGATGCACGCGCAGCGCGCGTGTCAGCAGGTCGTCGAGCAACGCGATCCGCTGTTTTTGCGCATCGCTGTGCGGCGTAGGCAGCACGGCGAGGTTGGCATCGACGAAAGCGCGCACCGCGTCCGCGTCGCTCTCGTTGGGAGCTGCCGCCGTCACCCGCACGCCCGCATCCACGTGCAGCGCTTCGCGCAGTCGCTCTTGATCGGCGAGACCCAGCGCCAGCTCCTCGAACGCGACCGTGCTGCGCAGCTCCAGCCACTCGCCGATGCGCCGCCGCTCTGCGTCCACCAGGGACGACGCCAGACTGGGCGCCTCTTCCTCGCCCGAGATCGCGTGCAAGAGCGCCTGTTCGGCCGCGGCCTCGTCCTGGAAGCGATGGCGCAGCACACGCACCAGCGTCTCTTCCGAGCCGTACAAGTAGCTCTCGGTGGCGATGTGCGTAGAGCCCAGCAGGGCGTCGCTGCGCGCGGCGACCTCGACTGCCTCCGGCACCTGCCGCAGCAGTGCCAGGCACGAGCCGCCGCCGGGTTCGTACGCCGCCAGCACGGGAGGCGTGCTGAGTTGTACGGTCCGGGCGTCGACGAAGCGCGCACCCACCGCCGCACAGCCGAAATCGTCTCCGCAGACCGGCCACGGCCCGCCCTGCTCGTCGATCGGCGGCGAGGCGTCGTCCCACACCAGTGGCCTGCTATCGCCGCGCGTGAGCTCGGCGCGGATCCGCATCGGATCGGCCTGCGCGAAACGCACGTATTCGACGCTCTCACGCCGTCCGCTCGGCCCCTCGAGCTCGGCGCGCACGTACGCGCTCACCTGCAGCGACAGCGTCCACGGCAGCGCAGGCGCCTGACTGATGGGCGCGTACAGCGGACGCTTGTCAGCCGGGACGCGCGCCGGCTGAACCGCCACGCAGCGTCGGGCTTCTGCGGGCAGCAGCGCCGTCAGCTCGCCGACGTCGCCCGCGGGGTGACCGGGCGCGCCCGTGGGTACACGGGCGCCGGGCGGCGCAGACACACAAGCGCACCCACATGCGATCGAGAGAGCCAAGCGCCATGCAAGAGCCCGTGCCACACATCAGTGTACCGCGTGCGGGCGGCCGGCCGCTTACAAGCGCCGGCCCGAGCGGTCGCTCAAAGGATCTCGTAACCTGGGAAAAAGTACGCGATTTCCTGGGCTGCGGTCTCGGCCGCGTCGGAACCATGAACCGCGTTCTCACCGACGTCCTTGGCGTACAGCTTACGGATCGTGCCCGGCTCGGCGTTTGCCGGATTGGTGGCGCCCATCACTTTGCGGTAGGTGGCGATGGCATTGTCTCCTTCCAGCACCATGATCATGACGGGGCCGCGCGTCATGAACTCGCACAGTTCGCCGAAGAAAGGGCGAGCTTTGTGCACTGCGTAAAAGCCCTGGGCCTGGGGAAGCGAGAGATGGGTGAGCTTCGCGGCCACCAGCTTGAGGCCCGCCTTCTCGATCAAAGCGATCACTTCGCCGATCTTGTTCTTCTCGACAGTGTCGGGCTTGAGAATGGACAGGGTACGCTCGATAGCCATGACGGTCTCCTGAAGCTTTGCGGATAGAAGCGCCCGACATGTACCGGAAAACCCGCTTTTCGCAAGGCCTTCGGCCGTGGTCCGCAAATTCCATGACGTCGCTTACCCGCCACGTGGTGGCCGCGGTGCTTCCGCACGTTCCCACGCGCCAGGGGGTGCTGACGCTCCCGCACGCGCTCCGCTATCGACTCGCTCATGACCAGTCTCTGTGCACCGCTGTGCATCGCGCGCTGGCCAGCGGGCTGCGGGCACGCCTACGTCGCCTCGCGCGCGGCCGCGGGCACGGCGGGGGCGAGAGCGGCTCGGTCACCTTCGTGCAGCGCTACCGCAGCGGCCTCCATCTCTCAACCCCCCACTGGCCTCGACGGCTGGTTTCACCGTGACGCCGACGGCCAGCTCGCGTTCACCCCCGCTCGCGCACCGACGCAGCACCAGGTCGGGTCGCTCCTGCTGATGCTCGCGACGACCTCGCGCTGACGGGCATCACCGGCTGGACCAAGATCGTGGTCGCCTACTCCCAGGGCGACCGGGCATTCAACGTCGTGAACGCCAACGCGCCCGACTTTCGCGGCTGGGATGGTCCCGGCACCGATGGCGCGTCGGGCCACCGCGGGGCGTCGCAGACGCAATGCCCTCGTGAATTTTTCTTCCAGGTTGCCCGCCTGTGTCTGATTGATTTCTGCCTTCATGGCCATGGAGGCTCCCGCCTGGTTGTCGCTTGCGCGTGCTCTCCACATCTCATATCAGGAGCATCACCGGGGATCGACAGCGCCTGCTGTTCAACCTCGAACGTAGTGGTGAACCCGTCAGGCTGAACGTTGCATGCTGCACAGCCCAGGTCGACGGCACCGTGCGGACGCCATCTCAAGTGGGCGTCCACGCACGGTCGGCAACTGCTCTGACACCCTCACGCGGAAAGGTGCTCTCGAATGGCTTACCTCGCTCCTGCGGAATTCGTATCCAAGATGGTCGATGCTGGTGAATCCAAAGTGTTCATGTCGACGCGTGACTCACTGATTCGCGCCTTCATGGCCGGCGCGCTGCTCGCGCTCGCAGCAGTCTTCGCGGTTTCCGTGACGGTCGCCACCGCGTCGCCGCTGCTGGGTGCCGTGCTCTTCCCGGTTGGCTTTTGCATGCTGTATCTGATGGGCTTCGACCTGCTGACAGGCGTGTTCATGCTCAGCCCGCTCGCGCTCATCGACAAGCGGCCCGGGGTCACTGTCGGCGGCGTGCTCCGCAACTGGGGCCTGGTCTTCCTTGGCAACTTCGCCGGCGCGTTGGTCGTCGCGTTCCTGATGGCTTACGTTTTTACTTACGGCTTCAGCACGGACCCAGGTCCCGTCGGAGAGAAGATCGCCAGCATCGGCCAGGCGCGCACTATCGGGTACTCGGCGTATGGATTCGCCGGCTGGATGACCATCTTCGTCCGCGGGGTGCTCTGCAACTGGATGGTCTCGTCAGGCGTTGTTGGCGCGATGATCTCCACCCACGTGAGCGGCAAGGTGATCGCCATGTGGATGCCGATCATGCTCTTCTTCTTTATGACGTTCGAGCACTCCGTCGTGAATATGTTCCTCTTCCCTTCGGCCTTGATCATGGGAGGAAACTTTTCGATCGCGGACTACTTCATCTGGAACGAGATTCCGACGGTGCTCGGCAACCTGGTGGGCGGGATCGCCTTTACTGGACTGACTCTCTACAGCACCCACGTTCGTACCGCACCCACGCGAAAGAAGCTGAGCACACCGCTAGGCGCGGGCGGACTGGACGAGGCGGTCCGCAGTTAACTGCTGCACACCGCAAGTGAGGTACACGGCCTGGCACTACTGTTCCCAACTTTCGGTGGCCCTCGCTTGTCCCACGGCCCTGCGCGATCATCCGCCGAAAGTTGGAAACAGTAGTGCTGGCCCGAGGAGCGGTGTGACGCGATGCAGACTCAGCTCAGAGTGTCCATCGGGCAACATTCCGACCAGGGCCTGAAGCCCATCAACCAAGACTTCCATGGGGCGCTCCTGCCCAACGAGCCAGGCCTCAGCGCCAAGGGCGTATGCGTGGCCATCGCAGATGGCATCAGCAGCAGTCCCGTCAGCCAGATCGCCAGCGAATCGGCGGTGAAGACCTTCCTCGAGGACTACTACTGCACCTCGGAGGCCTGGTCGGTGCGCACAGCCGCGGAGCGCGTCCTGCGCGCCACCAACTCCTGGCTCTACGAGCAGACCCGCCAGAGCGAGTTCAGATACGACACGGAGCAAGGCTACGTCTGCGCGTTCAGTGCCTTGGTGATCAAAGCCAGGACGGCGCACCTCGTTCACGCCGGTGACACGCGCATCTACCGCCTCCATGGCACGACGCTCGAGCAGCTCACCGTCGACCACCGCCAGCGCGTCTCGGACGAAGAAAGCCTGCTGAGCCGCGCTCTCGGCGCGGGTCCGAAGCTGGAGGTCGACTACCGCGCGCTCCCCGTGGAGGCCGGCTCGACGTTCATCCTGATGACCGATGGCGTCTACGAGCACGTCGCTGAGCGCGAGATCGTCGACGCCATAAGGAGCGACCCAGTCGATCTCGATCGCGCGGCAAGGGCGATCACAGAAGCCGCCCTGGCCGCCGGCAGCGAGGACAACCTCACGGTTCAAATCGTGCGGGTCGACAGCATCCCCGCGCCCCAAGCTGCGACGGAAATCTTGGGAGCGTTGTTCGACCTTCCGCTGGCTCCGCTGCTCGAGCGGGGGATGATGCTCGACGGCTACGAAGTCGTGCGTCAGCTCCACGTGAGCCACCGTAGTCACGTCTACTTGGCCATGGATCCCAAGACGACGATCCAGGTCGTTCTCAAGGTGCCGTCGGTCGAGCTGCGAGAGGACCCCGCGGCGCTCGAGCGGTTTCTCATGGAGGAGTGGATCGCCAAACGAGTGCGCAGTGCCCACGTGCTCGAGCCATCGCGAGACAACCGCAAACGCAGCGCCGCCTACGTGGCGACGGCCTACGTGGATGGCACGAGCCTCGCGCAGTGGATGCGGGACCACCCGCGCCCGGACGTGGAGACGGTGCGCGGGATCGTCGAGCAGATTGCGAGGGGACTACGAGCCTTTCATCGCCAGGACATGCTGCATCAAGACCTGCGGCCAGAGAATGTGCTGATCGATCGGGCGGGTACCGTGAAGATCATCGACTTTGGGTCCGTGCGCGTCGCAGGCGTGGAGGAGCTGGAGACGTCCATCGTGCAGCCGCACCTGCTAGGCACGGCGCAATACACGGCCCCCGAGTACCTCCTGGGCGAGCCGGGCTCCGAAGCGTCGGACATCTTCTCCTTGGGCGTAATCACCTACCAGCTCCTCTCCGGGCGTCTCCCCTATGGTGCGAGCGCCGCGCAAGCGCGCACCCGCGCCGCCCAGCGCAGGTTGGTGTACCAGAGCGTCCTCGCCGAAGATCGCGAGATCCCGGCCTGGATAGACGACGCCCTGAAGCGCGCCACCCATCCGAATCCCCTGAAGCGCTACACGGAGCTCTCCGAGTTCGTCTACGACCTGCGCCATCCCAACAAGGCCTTCCTCACGCGCGGACGGCGGCCACTGCTCGAGCGAAACCCCGTTGCGTTTTGGCGAGCTGTGTCGCTCATCTTGGCCATTGTGGTAGTCGTCCTGCTGAGCCGACGGCTGCCCGTCGAAAAGCCGGCCGCGTCCGCCGCGACGCGGAAGGCACGGCAAGCAAGCGAGCTTGCAAAGCCGCCTGCGGAGTTCGTTGCCTTCGCGTGTCCAGCACAGGAAGTGAACGGCTCACCAGTGCTGCCCACGGCGCTGGCGAGCCCTTACGATCACGTTCAGGTCGTGATCGCGACGCCTGCGGGCCAGGCATGGGCGCAGCGCGGTCAGCCTTGTTCGGCCGCATCGGCGCCGGCCGAGTGCCTCGCCAGCTATCGGCAGCGCCGCCTGGAGCTCTCGCCTCCGCGGCGGCCCTGCACCGACGACCATGGCTGCCCTAGCTCCGCGTGCGCCGTGACGACGCTGGGGGACAAGGTCCAGACCTGGTGTAGCGAGGCAGAGCTGCGGAGCCTGGTGGGTACGGTGGACAGCGCGGCCGAGGCTTTCCTGCTGGCGCACGCACAGAGCGGCGCAGCCCTTCCGATCTGCGGCGTTGCCGAGATGAGCGCGTTTCGCAAGCAGGCGGAGGGATACGAGCTCCGCGAGCGTCGCTACACGAAGGCCTGCCGACCCGTCGAGCGCACGGAGTTCATCTACCTCGTGCGCTCCGACGGGGGCTCACGGCTCTTGTCGCGCGACGTGCTCAGCTCAGACCGCGAAGCCTGTCAGAGCGAAGACCCCGACACGGTTCGCAAGCTCAAGCCACACGCGTCTCGCTCCAGGAGCCCGTAGCGGCGGCTCACAGCACGACCGCCTACGTAGCCCCGTTTGACGCCACGGCAAAAGCACCGCGCGGTTGCGTGCAAAAGAGGCCAAAGCTGAGTCGCCCTCATTCTGGCCGCGGAAGTGATTGCAAAGCGGCGTGGGCCGGGTGCAGAACGGCGAAGAGCGCGGCAGGCGACCGACAGCTGCGTGCTCGACGTCGAAGAAGGCGCGGAGAGATTGTATGGACCTTCAGAAGATCATCTTGTTGTTGGGCGCTATCGCGCTGGTCACGGGCTCCGGGTGCTCGGAAGACCCCGACACGACCACGGACGCAGCGCCGGTTCTGCCGGGCCCAACGCTGGACGGCGGCGGCACCGATACAGGCCTGCCACCGAACATGCCCGGCCTGGATGCGGGTCCGGGCCCTGCGAGCGACGCAGCGGCGCAAGACTCAGGCACGCTTGTCCCTGCCGTGGACTCCTCCACCGCGCCAGACGCCGCGAGCGCCACGGACGCGGCGCTGGATGCCGCGGCCGATGCCAACGTCGCGGACGCTGCGCCTGGGCCAGGCGCGACTTGCCTGAAAGGCACGGGAGACTTCACCCAAGCCGGACCCTACAAGTTCAAGCAGAAGCAGGTCACGATCGAGCCCAAGGGTGCGTTCACGATCGTCTATCCGGATCCGCTCGAAGCCAACTGCCCTCACCCCATCGTCGCATGGGGCAACGGCACGTTGATCACGGGCGGCACCGCGTACTCCCACTTCAACGAGCACGCGGCCAGCTGGGGCATCGTGACCATCGCGTCGCACGACTCGAATGTGGGCGACGGCAGCTTCCACAAAGCGGCCATCGACTACTTGCTCGCGCAGAACAAGCAGTCGGGCAGCGAGTTCTTCGCCAAGCTCAGCGAGCGCGCGGGCGTATCCGGGCACTCTCAGGGCGGCGCCGGAGGCGACCGCGCCAGTACGCACCCCAACGTCAAAGCGAACGTCAATGTCCAGGGCTCGTTTGGTACTCCGCCAGAGAGCCCGGCCGCGTTCCTCTGCCTCACGGGCACCGAGGACGTCGCTACCACGGGCTGCCCCATGGCTGTCAGAGCTGCCAAGGTGCCGGCATTGTCCGCGAGCTATGACGGCGCGGATCACGTCGCCACCACGCTTTTCGAGGGCACCGGCATCGACCAGTACAAGCGCCTGTACAGCGCCTGGTTCCGCTGCTTTCTCGCCGACGACTCCGCGGCATGCGCGATGTTCAAGGGCGGAGCCGAGTGCCCTGTGTGCAAAGAGCGCGGCTGGGACGAAATCTTCGCCAACAACTACTGAGGGCATTTTCCCAACGTCCGCGAACGTGGGCCGCGCCGCGCTCGACCTGCGCTAGACGCGATCAAGCGGGCTGAGCAGCACAGGTGCGCGGGATGCCGGCTCGGCCACTTACTCGACGCTCGCGAAGCGCGGCAGCAGCTGTCCGGTCATGTGCTCGATGCTCAGGGCGCTCTGCACCAGATCTGCCTGCGCGCGCGCCACGCGCAGCTTGGCGCTGCGCAGGCGATCCTCCGCTTCCAGCACCTGCAGCGCCGTGCTGGCCCCAGTCTTGAAGCGGGCCTGCTCGGCCGCGAGCTGGCGCTCGGCGATGCTGGCCGTCTGCTGCGCCAGCTCCACCTTGCGCTGCTGCGCGCCGTTCTGCTCCACCGCTTTGCCCAGCTCGCTCAGCAGCCGCTGGCGTGCTTCGTTCAGCTGCTGCTCGGCAGTCTCGACTGCAATGCGCGCCTGGGCCGCGGCGGCACGCTCGCTCCTGCGGTTGACCGCCGCCTCGTAGGTCAGCCCGACGAAGGCACTGATCGCCTTCATGTTGCCGAATTGATCGAAGGCAGCACCGACGTCTCGATTGCCGAGACCCTGCGCCTGCACGTAGGAATCGAGGTCCAGACGCTGACGCTGCGGCTCCGACGCCGTGCGGGCCCGAAGCTGCGCCAGCTCCACGGCGGCCGCGCGCTCGCGCAGCTCCGCCGACTCGCGCAGCGCCTTCTCTTCCAGGAGCTGGCCGGGCGAGATCAAGCTCGCTGGCGGCGCGGCGTCCGAGACGCTCAGGGTGGTCGGCCGCTCGGCCAGCCCCGCCACGCGGCGCAGCTCGAGCTCGGCGCGCTTCTGCTCGGCCGCGGCGGCGGCGATGTCCTCTTCGCGCGAGGCCACCTGCGTGTCGAAGCTCAACACCTCCACCGGCGCCAGGCCCCCGGTGTCGACCCGCGCCTGCGCATCGTCGCGCTGCCGCTTCGCCACGTCGCGCGCCTGCTGCTGAATGTCGAGCGCGCTGCCGGCGTACCACA
>WUUC01044501.1_pt1 | contig 19985 bp, 16 predicted proteins | sample 6278441 | NCBI WGS metagenome assembly WUUC01 (sample SAMN13675441, study PRJNA597444) | soil metagenome | isolation source: soil | place: USA: Washington | collected 2017-10
CGCAGTGAGCGCCGCGAACGTAGGACCCGCAGGCGGGCTTGTCCCGCCGGTAACGGGTCAGTACGAGCAACGTTCGGCCCAAAGTACGATCGCGATCGATAATAAGATCAGCGCGACGCCCAAAATTCCCTGCGCAAAACGTCGCTCGGAGAGGCGCGAGCTCTGTTTCCTCGGCGCGACGAGCACCGGTTTTTTCGCGGTGATCTCCGCGTTCTTTTCGATGATCTGCGCCGCGGGAAAACCGAGCTGCAGCGTCGGCGCGCTCTCCAAGACGCGTTGATCGGGCAACGTCGCCGCCGGCGCGAGCCCACGTTCCAGCGGTGCCTGCGGCGGAATCGTTTGCTCCGAAGAGATCGAACGCGGCAGAGCGACCGGATCTTCGGCTTCGCCGCGATCGATGTAGCCGCGCATGTTGCTCATCTCGCGCACCGTCGCTTGTTCCAAGCCCTCCATCGCCGCTTCGAGGCTCGAGGCCGGTGGCTCGGAGGACACGGGCGTCTTCCCGGAATCAGCAGCGCGAGAGATCGCTTCCATGCGCACCGTCTCGTCCGCAGGTTTTTCGATCTCGTCGAAGCGCAGGAGGACATCGAGCGCGTCGTCGGTCTGCGTCGCGCTGGTCAATGGATCACGGGCGGCTGCGCGCGCCGGAAATACATCGGCCATAAAACGCGCCAGCTCGGCCGAACCGACGAACGTTTGTTGCGCTTGCAGAAACGCGCGCAACTTTTGCGCCATCTCACCCGCGGTTTGGAACCTGTCCTTTCGATCAGGTTGCAGCGCACGTTCGATGATCCGCGCCAAAACTTCCGGGACGTGCCGCGCGACTTCGCTCAAAAGAGGCGGGCGATGATTGATCACCGCATCCGCAGTCGCCAGCTCGGTGTCCCGGCGAAAGAGCCGCTTTCCCGCGAGCGTTTCCCAGAGCACCACCCCGAGCGCGAAGATGTCGGTGCGGCGATCGAGCTCTTCGGCGCGCGCTTGTTCAGGCGCCATGTACGCGTATTTGCCTTTGAGCAAACCGACGGCGGTGTTCGCGTCGAACCCGATCGCTTTGGCGATCCCGAAGTCGAGCACCTTCACCGAACCTTGGAAAGTGATGAACACGTTTTGCGGCGAGATGTCGCGGTGGATCACTTTCAACAAGCGGCCGTCGTCGGCGCGCGCTTCATGAGCGTAGTGGAGGCCGTTCGCCACCATCGCGCCGATGTGCGCGCACAGCTCGACCGGCATCCGGTTGCCGGCGCGCGCGAAGTGGCGCAAGAGCTCGGCGAGCGGCTCACCGTGAAGATAGGGCATGACGATGTACGGGCCCGCGTCATCCTCGTCGACGTCGATGATCGGACAGAGGTTCTCGTGCTCGAAACGCGCGACCAAACGCGCTTCGTTCAAGATCATGGTGACGACGGCGGGCCGATTCAACAGATGGGGATGCGGCCGTTTGATCGCCACCCACTTCTCGAAGCCGCCTTTTCCGGTCGCGCGCGCGAGAAAGATGGAGGCCATCCCGCCTTGGCCGAGCGTGTTCCACACCGTGTAGCGACCGATGCGTGGAATATCTACGCTCGGGATCGTCGGTGCCCACAACACACGTTCGTGCGTCTCGTCGGAAGCCAAGGTGATTGAACAAACGTATCGTGAAGCTCTACTCGTCGACCAGAGTCACTTCGAGGATTCCGCGGAGCTCGGAGCGATCTTGTTTGCCCTCGAGGACAGCTCGATAGGTGTACGTCACCGGATTACCGACGACCGCGCCCAACACCATGCCCAGGGCGCCTCGTTCTTCGATCGGTGCGTCACGCTCGATCAATTTTTGCGAAGAGATGCGCCACGGGCCTCCGTCACCGTCGATCATCACGCGAAACGCTTTCGACTTGTCGTCGCTCTTGCCCGGTTGCAGCGAGGCGCGGGTCACCTCTTTGGGAGTCTTTGCCGGCGGATCCCACACCCAGCCGGTGTATGGCTTTCCGCTCGGAGGAAAACGGATCAAGACGAGCCGCGCGCCTTCCTTGGAGAAGGCTCGGAAGCGGACCCACGATTTTGCGGTCTTTCCGGGCAGCGCATTCGCGCGCGAATGATCGGCGTAGCCGAAGCCGCTGATCGTGCGCGGTGCTTCTTTCGGGAAAGTCACCGTCACCTTCGCAGGTGCCCAAGGGATCAGCGCTTCGAGCTCGTAGAAATTATCGCCGCTCTTCGCCGCGTGAACGGGTGTGCGCTCCGGCGTCGCTTCGAGCGTGAAGAGGAGCTTTGCGCCTTCGACCTCGCCCTCGAAGGTGAAGTTTTTCCCCGCCGTCATCTTGCAAGCGGCGATCGAGAGCGACGCTTTCTCCGCATCGAAGCGCCATTCGTCGTTGTCGACGACGCTGCTCTTGTCGAAGTTTCCGCTCGGCCGCGACACAAAAATGCGGCACGCACCGTTCGCATCGCCGGGGCCCGCGTTGGAAATTCCGAGCTGCACTTTGACGTAAGTGCCGTCTTCGAGATCGGCCATGGCCACGAACGACTCCGTGTACATCTCGTCGTCGAGCAACACCGGCTTCAGCACGGGCTCGGCGGCCCACGCTCCCGGGGCAAACAGGGTCATGCATCCAACGAGGACGATCGTTCCGATTCTCATTGTCGCGTCCGACTCCACACGCGCATCCATCGCATGTTCGACGCTAGCCCGGGTCTACCCCTGCCGCATCGTGATCGCGCTCTTATAACATTTGTTAATGGATGCTTACTTTACCCGTGTTTCCGCTCCGTTTAGAAGCGGGATCGCGTGCTCGATCGGTTGATCCATCTCGTTCGCGCGCGGCCCGGGCACATCCTCGTCGCCGCGCTCTTGCTCGCGATCCCGATGTCATACTGGTCGGTTGCGCTGTTCAAAGACGTGCGCGCGAATTTGAAGGAGCTGCTCCCGCAGAGCGCGCCTTCGGTGGTCACGCTCGGAAAGTTGGAGAAACGTTTCGGCGGTTACTCGCAGCTGTCGATCATCCTCGAGTCGCCGGATCGCACCGCAAATCGCCGGCTCTCAGATGATCTCGTCGCCGAGCTGTCGAAGTCTCCGCTGATCCAATCGATCCGCAACAAGCTCGGTGACGAGAAACAGTTCTTCGAAAAACGTGTTCCGTTTTTCATCGAGACCGCTGACCTCGAGGACATCGCCGAGCGGATCGAAGATGCGGCGAACGATGCGCGCGCGCGGGCCAATCCACTGCTCGTCGATCTCGAAGACAAGGAACCGGTCTCGCTCGATCTGTCGGACATCGAGAAAAAATACGCGGGCCGCAGTGATCTTTTGGGCAGGTTCCCGAACGACTATTTCGAGCTGGCCGATGGGACACGTCTGGCGATTTTGGTGCGCCGGCGCGGTCTCGCATTTTCGCTGAGCGACAACAAAGCGGTGTTGGTCATCGTGGAGGAAGCGCTCAACAGGCTGCAGCCGGCGAAATATCACCCCGAGATGCAGGTCGGTCTCGGCGGCGAAGTGAAAAATCTCGTCGACGAACAAGCGGCTTTGGTCTCCGATCTGGCGTTCGCGACATCGGTGGTGTTCGGCCTGCTGGCGTTGGTGATCTACCTGTATTACCGGCGATTTCGCGCCATTTTCATGCTCGCGGTGCCCGTGTTCATCGGCACCGTGGTCACCTTCGGCGTCGGCGAATTGACCGTCGGTTACCTCAACATCTCCTCGGCGTTTCTCGTCTCCATCATCCCCGGCAACGGCATCAACTTCGGCATCATCTTGCTCGCGCGTTACATCGAAGAGCGTGATCGCGGCCTCGACTCGAACGAATCGATCAGCATCGCCATGCGCGAGACGTTGACCGGAACGGCGACCGCTGCGTTTGCCTGCGCGGTCGCTTACGGGTCGCTCATCGCCACCGATTTTCTCGGCTTCAAACACTTTGGGATCATCGGTGGTCTCGGCATGGTGCTCTGTTGGTTCACCACCTTCACCATTTTGCCGGCGCTGATCGTGTTCATGGAACGCCGCTGGCCCATGCCACCGCGGAAGAAGAGCAAAACGATCAGCGGCAACGTGTTCACCCGCGTGCCGATGTTCTTCGTGACCCGGGCGCCGCGTTCCTTTGCTTTTGTGGGAATCGCTTCGGTCATCGCGTCGGTGTTGGCGGTGGCGCTGACGATGCGCGATCCCTTCGAGAAAGATTTCAACAAGCTGCGCACCACCGACACCTATGCGAAAGGCGCCGCGTATTGGGATAAACGAAAAGACGAGATTTTCGGGCGTTATCTGTCGCCGCAGGTTGTCCTGGCCGATCGGCCAGAAGACGTTCCGGCGATCGTCGCGCACCTCGAAAAACAGATCAAAGAAGGCGGCGAAACAGCGCCGATCTCCGACGTCACCGCGCTGACGAAGTTGGTGCCGCCCGATCAGGACAAGAAGATGGAGGTGCTCGCTCGGATCCGCACCTTGTTGTCACCTGATCTTTTGGCCAATCTGGAGCCGGAGCAGCGAAAAAAGGCGGAGAGATTTCGGCCTCCCGACGATCTGAAGCCGTTCACCGCCGAAGATCTGCCGGAGACGATCAAAGCGGATTTCCGCGAGCTCGACGGCCGTCTCGGCCTCGCCGTGTTGGCGCTGCCGAACATCAAGCTGAACCTCTATCACGCGGACAACATCGCCAAAGTGGCGGATGTGTTGCGGCGGATTCCGCTCCCCGATGGGCGTTTCGTGGAGTCCTCCGGCAACTTCGTGATCTACGCGGACATGCTCGCGGCGGTGCTTCACGACGGCCCGCGCGCGACGCTCTATTCGTTGATCGGCGTGCTCTTGTTGTGTTTTCTCGCGTTTCGCCGGCCGGCACGGGTGGCCTTGGTGATCTCGGTCTTGCTCGCGGGTGTTGCTTGGCTTGGTGCGGCGTTTGTCTTGCTCGACCTGCGGATCAACTTCTTGAACTTCATCGCGCTTCCGATCACCTTCGGCATCGGCGTCGACTACGCGGTGAATGTGTACAGTCGATATCTGTTCGAACGTGAGACTTCGGATCGGCTGAAGTCGATCACCGAAGCGGTGGTTTCCACGGGCGGCGCGGTGATGTTGTGCTCGCTGACCACGGTGATCGGTTATGCCTCACTCTTGATCGCGCGAAACGGGGCGTTGGTCTCCTTCGGCAAAGTGGCGATCTCCGGCGAGCTGGCCACTTTGACCGTGGCTTTGTTGGTCATGCCGGCCTGGATTTTAATTTTCTCGAAGGAATAGGGTTAAGATGCGCGCCGCGTGCTCGATCGTAGCGTGGCCGAAGACCTGATCGAAAAAGCGAGGGCTGCGCGCAAACACGCGTATGCGCCGTACTCGAAGTATCACGTGGGCGCGGCGTTGTTGGCTGCGGATGGTCGTGTTTTTCTCGGCGTAAATGTGGAGAACAGCGCGTATCCGTCGAGCTTGTGCGCGGAGCACAACGCGGTCGGTGCGGCGGTGACGGCGGGTGCGCGGGCCTTGGTGGCGATCGCGGTGATCACCGAACCGAAGCCGGGGGCGGCGCCGGGCTCGCCTTGTGGAAAGTGTCGCCAAGTGTTGTCCGAGCTCGGGCTGGAGATGGAAGTTCTGTTGGCGGGTCCGAGCGGCCCCTATGAATCGACGACGCTGAGGGAGCTGCTTCCGCGCGCGTTTTCGGCGGAGGATCTGTGAAGAAAAAAGCGGCCAACACCCGCGTACTGGTCAAAGGCGGGACGATCGTCAGCATGAATGCGCGGCGCGAAGTTGCGCAGGGCGACGTGTTGATCGAAGGCGATCGGATCGCGCTCATCGGCGACGTTCCGCGGCGAAAAGTCGACGAGACGATCGATGCGACCGGGCGTTTGGTGATCCCGGGATTGATCCAACCGCACATCCATCTCTGCCAAACCTTGTTCAGGAGTCGTGCGGACGATCTCGAATTGCTCGAGTGGCTCCGGCAGCGCATTTGGCCGTTCGAGGCTTCACACACCCACGACTCACTTTATGTGTCGGCGTTGCTCGGCGGCGCGGAGCTGCTGCGCTCGGGGACCACGTCGATCCTCGATATGGGCACGGTGCATCACACAGACGCGGTGTTCGAGGCGGCGAAGAAGCTCGGCCTGCGCGCGACGATCGGCAAAGCGATGATGGACGCCGGGCAGGGCGTGCCCGCGGGCCTTCGCGAAACCACGGATCGTTCGCTCGAAGAAAGTCTCGCATTGATCGAACGCTGGCACGGCGCGGAGAACGGCCGGTTGCGCTACGCGTTTGCGCCGCGATTCGTCTTGTCCTGTACCGAAGAGCTGATGGTGCGCGTGGTGAAAGAAGCGCGCGCGCGTGGGATTGGGATGCACACCCATGCTTCGGAGAACAGCGATGAAGTGATCGCGGTGCGCGAGAAGTGCGGCAAAGACAATGTCGCTTATCTGCATTCGCTCGGCATGTCGGGTGTGGACACCGTGTTGGCGCATTGTGTGTGGCTCACGTCCGAGGAACAGCGCATTTTGGCGGATACCGGCACGCACGTGGCGCATTGTCCGAGCTCGAACTTGAAGCTCGCATCGGGCTTCGCCAAGGTACCTGATCTTTTGGCCATGGGCGTGAATGTTTGTCTCGCGTCCGATGGAGCGCCTTGTAACAACACACTCGACGCGTTCGGCGAAATGCGGCTCGCGGCCTTGATGCACAAGCCGCGTTTCGGGCCGACCGCGATGCCCGCGCAAACGGTGTTCGAAATGGCGACTTTGCGCGGTGCGCGCGCTTTGGGGTTGGAGAGTGAGATCGGCTCCCTGGAAGAGGGCAAAAAAGCCGACATCGCCATCGTCGGTACGGAGCGTTTGCACGCGGCCCCGCTCGGGGATCCGTATTCGATGTTGGTCTACGCGCTCAGCGGCGCGGACGTGGAGCACGTGTTGGTCGACGGCATCGTGCGCGTGCGCAAAGGCCGCGTCCTCGGGGTGGATGCGAAGAAGCTGATCGTGCAGTCCACACAGCTCGCGAATCAGCTCGCCGAAAAAGCACTGCGGTGAAATTTCGTTCAACGGATGTGCCGCTGTCGAAGCACTCATCCGCATGACACGAGCCAATCGAATCGTTGCAACGTTCACCGTGAGCGTCTTGTTGGGGACCAGCGCGACGGCCTGGGCCTCGGATCCAGACCCGAATTGGAATCCGTTCGGAAATAGTCCGGCGGGCCGCGCGCACGGGCGGGATGTGGTCGGGCCGCTGTGTAGCCCGCTCCCGTTCGATGCTTGTTTGGAGTGCGGTGAGCTCGCGTGCCGGGCGGCGGCCCTCACGGATCACGACTTCTATCTGTCCTGCGAGGTCGCCGCGTGGTCGCAATGCAACGATCCGGGCGACGATCCCGATGATGCACCGCCGCTCCCGAACAATCCGAATCCGGTGACCATCCCAGTACCGAATCCGGTGCGCGTCCCCGATCTCGTGCCGAGCATCGCCGCGCGCGACTATTGGGTAGGGGACGTCGTCCGCGACAGCTTCGGCAACGTCACCACTGCACAGGTTTGTGTCGTGGGAGCGGCCGGCCTAGCGACGGTCTGCCTCCTGTACTATGGGACAGCAAACGTGTGGAACCCGACGGGCTGGGTGGCGCTCGCCGGCGCCGGGCTGGTTTTGCTGGTCGACACGAACAGCGCGCAAGCACACGTCGAGGAGTCCTCGGAAAAGATCGCCGAGTGCCACCGCGAGTGGTTCAACGAAGTCGTCGATCGTAGATCGCCGAACTACGTCAGTTTCCCAGCGCATCTGGACTACTGGAACGTTCGCGGAGGCGAGCGCGATGCATGTCTAGCGAAGATCGAAGCGACCTGCGACCGCATCCGCGGCAATATTCACGACGCCGTCGAGCCGCAAAAGAGTGAGCTTCGCGAGCTGTTCGATCGTTATTGTGCGACGATCGACGCGATGACCGGAGCCGGAAACTTCGATGAAGGCGGCGCCTCCGGCGGAGACTTTTAGCGAATCGTGGCCGCTACTTCTGTAACCCAAGGCGCACGGTCTTGGTCATCGCGGCGCCCGTGTCGCGATCGCGTGCGGCCATCGTCAAAATGCCGTCCTGCGTGAGATTGAAGTCGACCTGGACGCGCACGGCACCGGCTTCACCCAAACGAATCCCCGAAAAAGTGAGCTCTCCCAAGAGCTCATTCTCTTTCGCGATCTTCGAGTCACCTTGATAGATCCGCATCTGCAGATCCTGCTGATCATCGATCGAGGTCGTAAAAGTGAGCTGTTTCAAGTTCGGCGTCGACTCGTTGCGCTTGAATATTTGATGTAATTCGCCGCGCGCATTTTCGATCCCGATCGCCATCGGAATCACGTCGAGCACTTGGACTCGGAGGTTCGAGTCGTCCTCGAAAGAGTACGCGAACATTGCGGCACCGATGGCCACCGCTTCGTCCGGATTCACCTGTTTGGAAGGCGCTTTTTGGAACACTTCGGTGACCGCGCGCTGCACCGCCGGCATCCGCGTCATCCCGCCGACCAACAACACATGTTGGATCGTCTTCGGATCCATCTCGGCGTCGCGCGCGACTTGGTAACAGACGTCGATGGTCCGATCGATCAGGTCCTGCGTGCGCGACTCCAAGATCTGTCGGGTCAGCACCAAGTCGATATCCACCGGCTGTCCCCCGGGGGTCATCGTAATGAACGGGATATTGAAGTGCGCCTCTTTGCGATCGGTCAGATCGATCTTCGCGCGCTCCGCGAGATCTTTGATCCGCTGCATGGCGATCGGATCCTGAAGAAGATCGATATCCGCATGTTTCTTTTTGAACTCGTCGAGCACCCAATCGATGATGCGATTGTCGAAGTCGACGCCGCCCAAAAAGATGTCGCCGCCGGTCGCTTTCACTTCGAAGACGCGATCGCGGATCTCGATGATCGAGATGTCGAAGGTGCCGCCGCCGAGATCGTAGATGGCGACCGTCTCTTTTTGTAAACCGCGCCCCACGCCGAATGCCAACGCAGCGGCCGTAGGCTCATTGATGATGCGCAGGATCTCGAGGCCGATCAGCTTGCCCGCTTCGATGGTCGCTTGGCGCTGTCGATCGGTGAAATACGCCGGCACGGTGACCACCGCGCGTGTCACCGGCGCTTGCAGATAGTCCTGCGCCACGTCGCGGATCTTTTGGAGAATCTTCGACGCGACCTGCGGCAACGACATCTTCTTTTTGCCGACGGTGATCATCACCTCGGAGGTGTCGTTGTTCTCTTGGATCTCGTACGCGAAGTATTCGTGGATCTTGTCGACGGTGTCTTGGTCGTATTGTTTGCCGACCAAACGTTTCGATCCGTAGACCGTATTCTTCGGGTTGAGCTGCCACTGGCGTTTCGCTTCGTGACCGACGAGCTCGTTCCCTTTCTCATCGACGGCGTAGATCGAAGGGATGGTGTACTCGCCGCCGCGATAAGGGATCAGCTTGACCTTGTGTCCCTCGCCCTCGACGACCGCCGCGCAGGAGTTCGTCGTACCCAAATCGATGCCGATGATCCGACCCATGACCGAAAGCGTCGCCAGCTTAGCGAGCTCGCGAGATTGTAGAAAGATCTCCTCGTGTAGGTTGACCTCGCCTCGAGATTATCCGATGTCCTGGAGCGAGTGGCTGCTCCGCGCGTGTTGCGCGAAGCCTCGGAGCTTCGCGATGCCCTCGCGCGTTTCGCGTCGGCACCGTTCATCGCGCTCGACACCGAGACTTCCGGCCTCGATCCGCACAAAGACAAGTTGTTGCTCATCCAATTCGGCACCGCAACCGACCAGGTCCTCATCGACGCCCAAGCGATGCCCGGCTCTGCCGTGGCCGCGATCTTCGATCCCGAACGCGTGGTGGTCATGCACAACGCGACCTTCGATCTGAAGATGCTCGCTTCACACTACGGCACCGAGCTCGACCTCACTTCGGCGCGGGTCACCGACACCCTGCTCACCGAGCTGCTGCTCAGAAACGGCCGCCGCACCCAGATCGCCGACCAAGGTTTCGCGCTCAAAGCGCTCGCGTCGCGGTACGCGGGTATGGATCTCGACAAAACGGTCCGCGAAGGTTTCTACGGCATCGCCGACATCGGCGGGCTCTCCGAAGCCGAGCTGCGCTACGCGATCCGCGACGTCGAAGCGACCTGGAAGATCTACGCGGAGCAGCTCCCACAGCTGGAGCGCGATTCGTTGATGCGCGTCGCCGGGATCGAAAGTGCCGCGACGATCGCCTTCGCACAGATGGAATTGCGCGGCGCACCGATCGACGTGCCGGCTTGGAAAAAGCTGGTGGAGATCGCCAAGACCGACACGGTCACCGCGCGAAAAGGTTTGGACCGCGAGTTTTGGTCCGTCTCCGATCGCGATCTCTTCGGCAATTCGACGCTGAATTACGAGAGCGACCAAGACGTGCTCGACGCGTTGAAAAAGATGGGCGTCGTGCTGACGACCACCCGCCGCGATGCACTTTTGGCCACCGGTCATCCGGCCGCGCGCGCGGTCGCCGAATATCGCGAGCACCAAAAGATCGTCTCCACCTACGGCGACGCGTTTTTGCAACACGTCCATTCCAAGACAGGCCGCCTGCATCCTCGTTTTTCGCCGATCGGCGCGATGACCGGACGCGTGGCGTGCAGCGAGCCCAACTTACAAAATATCCCGGCGAGCTCGGCGTTTCGCGCCTGTTTTCGTGCGCCCGAGGGCCGCCGGCTGATCACCGCGGATTACGTCGGGGCGGAGCTGCGGATCATCGCCGAAGCCTCGAAGGATCCGGTGTTCATTCGGACCTTGTCCGAGGGCGGCGATCTCCATTCGATCGTCGCCGCGCAGATCTTTCAAAAGCCGGTCTCCAAACACGAAAATCCCGAGCTACGCGCGCGCGCCAAAGCGATCAACTTCGGCCTCGCTTACGGAATGGGCGCACAAGGTTTGGCGAATCAGATCGATGTACCGCTCGCCGAAGCCGAACAACTTTTGGAGCGATATTTCCGCGCTTTTCCGCGAATTCGCGAATATCTCAACGGCTCGGCGCGACAGTCGATCCACCGTGGCGTCGCTTCCACGCTCGCGGGCCGCCGCTACTGGTTCATCGACATGAAACGCGACGGCCGCGACGAAGGCACGATGATGCGCGTCGCGAAAAACATGCCCATCCAAGGCACGAACGCGGACATGACGAAGATCGCCATGGCGCGGATCGTCCGCGCGCTGCGCGAACAATCGCTCGATGCGTATATGATCAACATGGTGCACGACGAGCTGGTCGTCGAAAGCGCAGTCGACCAAGCCGAAGCCGTAAAAAAGATCGTCGTGCGCGAGATGATCTCCGGTGCCGCGGAGCTGATCCATGCGGTGCCGATCGAAGTCGACGCGAAGATCTCGGAGACGTGGTCCAAATGAGCTGGGTCGTCCACAAATTCGGCGGAACGAGCGTCGCCAATCTGGAACGTTACCGCGCGGTCGCAGAGATCGTACGCAAGGAACCCGGCGAAAAAAAGGCGATCGTCGTCTCGGCGATGGCCAAAGTGACAGATGCGCTCCACGACGTCGTAGAACGTGCGCGCCTCCGCGACGATACCTATGCGGCGCGTTTGAGCGAGCTGGAAGCGAAACATCTCGAAGTCGCGACCTCGTTGGCCGACCCTGATCTTTCGGCCAGGATCAAGGCGGACGTTCGCGATCTGGCCGATGTCTTGCGCGCGGTTTGGCTCGGGCGTTCTTCTCCGGAAGCGACGCTGGAGCTGGTCGTCGGTTACGGCGAAGTGTGGTCCGCGCAGATCTTGCGCGCGGTGCTCGGTGCGGAGGCTTCGTGGATCGATGCACGTGAGGTGCTGATCGTCGCAGCGGCCGAGATGGGCGTGGCCATCGATTGGGAGCTATCCAAAGAGAAGCTGCGTGCGGCGCTGGCCACCAGGCCAGAGCCGCTGGTGGTGATCACCGGCTACGTGGCGAGCACCAAGGAAGGTGTGCCGGCGACCTTGAAGCGGAACGGCAGCGACTATTCGGCGTCGATTTTCGGCTCGTTGCTCGACGCGGAAGCGATCAGCATCTGGACCGACGTCGACGGCGTTTTGTCCGCCGATCCGCGCCGCGTCCCGGAAGCGATCCTCCTCGAAGAAATGTCTTATGCGGAAGCGATCGAGCTCGCGTATTTCGGTGCAAAAGTAGTGCATCCGCAGACGATGGCGCCGGCCGTCGAGAAAAACATTCCTATTTGGATCCGCAACACTTTTGCGCCGAACCTCCGCGGTACACGGATCGGCCCGGGTGAAGCGCCGAGCGAAAAAACGCCGGTGGTGAAGGGCTTTTCGACGATCGACGGCGTGGCCCTGGTGAACCTCGAAGGTACCGGAATGATCGGCGTTCCCGGCGTCGCGCAACGTCTCTTCGGCGCGCTCCGTGAGGTGAATGTTTCGGTCATCATGATCTCGCAAGCGAGCTCTGAACACTCGATCTGTTTTGCAGTGTTGGAGAAATCAGCATCCCTGGCCAAAAGTACAGTCGAACGCGCATTCGCCGAAGAGCTGCGCACCCGGCAGATCGAAACAGTGGAAGTGACCGCCGGCTGCAGTATTTTGGCGGCGGTCGGCGACGGCATGGTTCACACGCCGGGAGTGGCGGCGCGATTGTTCAACGCGCTCTCCCGGGCCGGCATCAATATTCGGGCGATCGCGCAGGGAAGCTCGGAGCGCAACATCTCGATCGTGATCGATCGGACAGGATCGACGCGCGCCTTACGAGCGGTGCACGCTGGGCTGTTTTTGTCGGATCAGACGATTTCGGTCGGCATCGTCGGGCCGGGCCTGGTCGGGGCGACCTTGCTCAAGCAGCTCGCAGCGCAGCTTCACACCTTACGTTCGGAGCTGCACATCGATCTGCGCGTCCGCGCGATCATGAACAGCAAGAAGATGTTCCTCGGCGAGCCGTCGATCGATCTGCACGATTGGGAGGCGCGACTCAACAACACCGGCGGAGCGATCGACGTCGCGGCGTTCGTGGCACACGTGCGCGCCGAGCACCTTCCGCACGCGGTGATCGTCGATGCGAGCGCGAGCGAAGAGGTCGCAGATTGTTATCAGCGCTGGCTCGAAGACGGCATTCACGTGATCACCCCGAACAAACGTGCGGGTGCGGGCGCGCTCGAGCGGTATCAAGCGATCAAGAAGGGCGCGCGCGGAAAAAGCGCTCATTTTTTCTACGAAGCGACGGTCGGCGCGGGGCTCCCGGTGATCAGCACGCTGCGCGATCTCATTTTGACGGGCGATCGGGTGCGCAAGATCGAAGGTATCCTCTCCGGCACGGCGTCTTATCTCTTCGCCGAGCTGGCCGCGAAACAGCGCTTCTCGGATCTGGTGCGGAGCGCGAAAGAGAAAGGTTATACGGAGCCGGATCCGCGCGATGATCTTTCGGGCACGGATGTCGCGCGCAAGTTGGTGATCCTCGCGCGCGAGATAGGTGTGAAGCTCGAGCTGTCGCAGGTGCAGATCGAATCACTCGTTCCTGCGGGCCTCGATCGTGCGATGACGCCCGAGGAGTTTTTGGACAAGCTCAAAAACTTCGACGACACCATGGAGGGCCGCCGCATCGACGCCGATCGCGCGAATTGTGTGTTGCGCTACGTGGGCACCGTCGACGCGCACGGCGTGGCGCGTGTCGAGCTGTTGCGTTATCCGGCCTCACATCCGTTCTCCAAAGTGGCGGCGGGCGACAACATCATCGCCTTCACCACCGATCGGTATTCGACCCATCCCTTGATCGTACAAGGTCCCGGCGCAGGTCCCGAAGTGACCGCCGGTGGCGTCTTCGCGGATCTGTTGCGCCTCGCGGCCCACCTCGGCGCGCGGACCTGATCGAAAGATTAGATCAGGCGATCCAACGCAGTCTTCACGGAATCGAGGTTCGCGTCGAGCTCGATCGGTGTGTTCGCGACGCGTGAAGAGGCGTGCTCCAGCTCGCCGCGGTGATACGCGCTCTTGAACTCGGTGAACTTCAAGCCGTGCGCGGTGCTGATGACGATGACGCGATCGTCTTTTTTGATCAGCCCCGACAACGCCAATTTTTCAGTGGCCGCCAAGGCCACACCGGTGTGCGGGCAGTTGTACATGCCGGTGCGATCGGCGCGCGCGGCGGAATCGGCGAGCTCGTCTTCGCTCGCTTGTTCGACGACGCCGTCGGTCTCGCGCAACACCCGAATGGCGCGTTCGATGCTCACCGGGTTGCCGATCTGGATGGCGCTGGCCGCAGTTTTTTGCGCGGTGATCGGCGCATAGTTTTCAAAGCCGCCGGCGTAAGCGCGATAGAGTGGATTCGCGTGTTCCGCCTGCGCCACACAGATCCTCGGCAATTTGGCGATCATCCCCAGGTCTTTCATCAGCTTCAGTCCTTTGCCGAGCGCGAAGACGTTGCCGAGATTTCCGCCGGGAATGACGATCCAATCGGGCACTTCCCAATCGAGCTGTTGCACGAGCTCCACAGCGATCGTCTTCTGTCCTTCGATGCGCAAACTGTTCATGGAGTTCGCGAGATAGATCGATCCATCTTCGCTGAGCCCTTGGACGATGCGCATGCAGCCGTCGAAGTCGGTGTCCAGCGAGAGCACGATCGCGCCGTTCGCCAACGGTTGTAAGAGTTGCGCGATCGACACTTTGTTCTTCGGCAACAACACCAGCGCAGGCAAAGAGGCTGCGGCGCAATAAGCGGCGAGGGCGGCCGAGGTGTCACCGGTGCTGGCGCAGGCGATGGCGCGGATGGGGCGACCGCGTTTGATCATCTCGCGCACGGCGGAGACGAGCACCGTCATGCCGAGATCTTTGAACGAGCCGGTGTGCGAGTTGCCGCACTGTTTGACCCAAAGATCAGGTACGCCGATCGATCGGCCGTAACGTTCGGCCCACAATAGATTGGTGCCACCTTCGGCGAAGCTGACGATCGAGCTGTCGTCGAGCTGTGGATGCACCCACTCTTTTTTCCCCCAAACACCGGAGCCGTAGGGCCATTCCGTGCGCATCCAGCGGCGATCGAAGAGCTGCATCCAGGCGGCGGCGCTGCGGCCGGCGAGCTTTTCCACGTCGTGTTCGACGTCGAGCAGCGCGTTGCAGCGTTTGCATCGGTAGATGACCTCGTCGAGCGCGTATCGCTCGCCACATCGCGCAAAGCAGACCAGCTCAGCATGGAGCGTCATGCGCGAATCATAGGACGCAATCACGATTTCGCGTAGACTCCGTCGCGGTGTTTGCGTCGGTATTTTGTACGGCGTTGGCGATCGCGGCGCCGGCGAAGTTGGTGGTGCTCGATGCCGGCCACGGCGGCGCGAAGAGCGGCACGAAGACGATCGGCGGCGTGACGGAGGCATCGATCACGCTGGAGATCGCCAAAGTTGCGCGCGACATTTTGGAGAAGGGCGGCGTTCGGGTGATCATGACCCGGCGCGACGACACCACGCTCGATCTGTCGACGCGCGTTGCCGTCGCCAATGAGGCCAACGCCGCCGCGTTCATCTCGGTGCACAACAATCATGCGCCGGTCCCGGAGCGTCGCGGTGTGGAGACTTATATTTTGTCGGCGAATGCGTCCGACGAAGCGACCGCCGCGCTGATGGCGGTGGAAAACGAGAGCGAGCCGGTGAAGGCGCAGGCGCCGAGCGAAGATTTCGGAGGTGGTGATCCGCTCTCGATGATCCTCGATGACCTTTCGAGAACAGCTGCCCATAAGGACAGTGCGCTCTTGGCGAAAGCGGTGCAGGATTCGCTCGGCAAAGTGAGCGGGCTCGGGCCGAGCCGGGGCCTGCGCCAAGCGCCGTTTCATGTGTTGCGCGGAGCGAAAATGCCCGCAGTGTTGGTGGAGATCGGTTACCTCTCGCATCCGCAGCAAGGGGAGACGCTCGCATCGGCGCGAGGGCAACGACTCGCAGGTGAAGCGCTGGCGCGCGGGGTCTTGAAGTTCATCGCTGAAGAGCGCACGGTGGCCCCCTGATGAACGCGCCCCGCCGTTTCGACGGACGCCTTCCGAACGAGCTGCGCAAGATCGAGATCGTCACCGGCTTCACCAAGTGGGCCGAGGGCTCGGTGTTGTGCTCGTACGGAGACACTCGTGTGTTGTGCAACGCTACGCTGGAAGAGCGCGTGCCGCCGTGGATGAAAGATCAACGTCGCGGTTGGATCACGTCGGAGTATTCGATGTTGCCGCGCGCGACCGACAAACGCACGCAGCGTGAAGCGGTCCAAGGAAAGATCGGCGGCCGCACGCACGAGATCTCGCGTTTGATCGGACGTTCGATCCGCGCAGGTGCGAAGTTGGAAGCGTTCGGTGAACGGACGCTGACCCTCGACTGCGACGTGTTGCAAGCCGACGGTGGAACGCGAACAGCGTCGATCACCGGTGCGTGGGTTGCGGCATATATGGCGTTCGAGAAGTTGGTGAAGGCGAGGACGCTCAGCACGAATCCGCTGTTCGCGCAGGTCGCCGCCGTGTCGCTCGGCGTGGTGGGCGGACGGGTGGTGCTCGATCTCGCGTTTCAGGAAGATCAGCATGCGGACACGGATCTGAACTTGGTGATGACCAGCCAAGGTGGAATCGTCGAGATTCAGGGGACGGCGGAGAAGACGCCGTTCACCAAAGAAGAGCTCGATCAGATGCTCGAGCTGGGTCGCGCGGGCATTGAACAGTTGGTGGCAGCCCAGAGGGCCGCAGTCGGAAAATGAAGCCCCAGCTGCTGATCGCCACCGGCAACGCGCACAAAGCGGAAGAGCTGGCCGCGTTGTTACCTGATCTTTCGATCAGGACGCTGGCGGATCATCCAGACCTGGTGCCCGCGGTCGAAGACGGCGAGACGTTCGCGGACAACGCGCGCAAAAAAGCAGAACACGCGTGTGCCGTGTTGGGAGTACCTGTCCTTGCGGACGACTCCGGTCTTTGTGTCGATGCGCTCGGCGGAGCGCCGGGTGTGCGTTCGGCGCGATACGCGGAAGGCACGGATCTGAAGCGTTACCAAAAGTTGTTGAACGCGATGCGCGACGTGCCGGCCGGCAGTCGTTCGGCGCATTTCGCGTGCGCGATGGCGTTCGCGGTCCCGGGCGAAGAGACGGTGATCGAGGAAGCTCGTTGCGACGGCATGATCGACCTCGAGCCCCGCGGAGAGCTCGGCTTCGGCTACGATCCGGTCTTCGTGGTGGAGTCCGGTCCAAGGACGATGGCGCAGCTCTCGATGGACGAGAAAAATTCGATCTCGCACCGAGCGAGGGCCATCGCCGCGATCTTGCCGTCGATCATGAAGTACTACGCGCGCCGCTAGGGCAGCCGTGCTTCCAAATGAGTCACTGACCTAGAGGCCAGGTGTGTCCCAGAGGCCAGGTGCGTGGCAGCTTCGTCGATGTTAGCCATCGCTCATGGTCGTTGTTTCGAGCGGAATTTCTGTCCCCTACGGCGTGATCAACATGGTGTACGGTTTTGCGAGCAAGAATGAAGGTTGTTCGGGCGGAATCGACTCGACGGCGGTGTATGCGAGCGCAGTGAAGCGGCTGGAGGAGAGCGCCGTGGCAATGGGTGCGGACGCAGTCATCCATGTAAGCTTTCAAAATCGAATGGCCGTTGGATCAGGTTGTACTGGTCGAAGCGAACAAGTCTTCGAAGTTTTCGCGTGGGGAACGGCAGTAAAGGTGAATCGATGATCGATCGCGTGCTCGCATTCGTCGCGATTTTGCTGCTGCATTTCTATCGAGCGTTTGTCTCCCGATGGACGGGACGCACATGCCAATTTGAGCCGAGCTGCTCGGGGCACGCGATCGAGCGCTTTCTTGCGGAAGGTTTTCGCGCCGGATTACGTTCGACGCGCCTGCGCCTGCGGGATTGCTGCGGATCGTACTCGCTGCGGCTCTCGGGTGATGGAACCATCGAGATGGTCGCTCCCTCTGGAAACACATACCGCGAGCACGAGCTGGCACCGATGGTCGTGGCTAAAATTCCGCGGCGAAACGCCGGGCAGAATCTTTCAGCGCCGCTGGGCGCAGATTTTCCTTGAGTAGTGGTCTCCGGATCCGCAAACATCCGCGCCACATCGGGGCGTAGCGCAGTCTGGTAGCGCACCTGCTTTGGGAGCAGGGGGCCGGAGGTTCGAATCCTCTCGCCCCGATCTTCAAACATCCTTTCCCGCGCGTTTGTCCCTGTAAACGACAAACCACGCCGATATTGGGCGGAGGCGAATCCGAGCACAAGGCGCGATCGCCGCCGATAACGGGAACGGTGCCGGTTCGCTCCGCAGGCAGCCGTCCGATCGAACAATTGATCGATCGGTATTCGAGCCGCGAGCTCGACCGCGTCGTGGAGCACACCGCTTCCAGGAACAACCTCAGCGAAGACGAACGCGCCCAACTGCACCGCGCGCTCGCCGACGTCGAAAACGCGAAATCGAAAGAGTACTGGGAAAAGCGCGCACCGGCCGAAACCGCGGGCACGATCGGGCGCGTCGCGCTCGCGACCACGATCACGGTCGCCGCCGGCCTGACAGCGCCGGGCTCCGCGTTTTTCCCTGCCGCGATGAGCTCGCTGACCAGCCTCACGACTTCGCTCGCGGTTCTCTACAAGAAGCTCTCTTACGCGCTCTTCGGCCGGGCCGAGCTCGAAGTCCATCGTATCAAGGAGCAGCGGACGGACGTCGCCGCGCCGAAAAAACGAAAGCTGCACCAGCGGCTCGCCGATTGGTTCGCGCGACGTGTCGTCGAAAAATATGTCTCCAAAAACGAGCTGACCGAAGAACAACGTCACCTGGTCGAAAGGACAGTGACCGAAGCGGGGGTGGCGAAGACCTGCGAGCTGTTCGAAAAACGTCTTCCTCTCGAGCTCGGCGCCATCGCTGCAACTTCGACGCTCAGCGCGGTGCTCGGCCTGGCGTTCGGACTGATCGCCGCACCCGGCGTCGGCGTGCTCGCCCTTTCCGCGGTCTTTGGCTCGCTGATCTCCATCGCGCTCTCGACGCGCAAGCTCTATTCGAACCTCGAAGGCGAAGCACACGCTCTGGTGGAACAGCTCGCCAAAGAGGCGACGCCGGATTCGCTGCTCGCACAAAACTCCGCGAAAGAGGGCTCGCGCGAGCGCAAGGCACAGTCGACCGCGGTCGCCATCGCCGACAAATACAGAGCGCGCCATGAGCTCTCCGACGCGCAACACAAAGAGCTCCGATCGATCCTCGAAGACGTCGCGCACCTCAAAGAGAAAGAGCTTTGGGGGATGCGCCTGTTGCCGACGTTGATCGCGCCCCTCACTCGCGGCGGTAGCGTCGCCGTGTCTGCGTCTTTGCTCGGTCTCGTGGGACCACCGGCGATGGCCGCGTTGATGATCGGAGCCGTCGCAGAATCCGCGGTGTCGGGTGTGCTCCTGTACAAAAAGCTCGAACAAGCGCTCGAAGGTGCAGCCTACGCTTACGTTCTCTCTGCTTAACGCCCGTTGTTAAGCGACGCCGCGCCGACCGTCCCCGACAGTCCTTTGTATGTCGCCTCCGCTCGACCTGCTCAAGAACCTCGGCCACCGGATCATCGCGCAATTTCCGGAGCTCGGCCCGGCACCCGCAGCCGCCCCGGCGAAAGTCCAGCTCTCGAAGTTCACCGGCGCGTATTATCACAAGGTCAGCAGTGGCGCCTCGGCGGACAACCGCGGGATCGGCGGCAACGGCACGCTCCCTTTCGTGCGCACCGATTTGAATCCGAATCGAAATTTTGTCGCCCGGGCGGCGTCAACGATCACACCAGCGGTCCCCTCGATCGCCCCAGCGTCTATATGGGCGGCAATGCAAACGGGCATGAGCTCGATGCGGGCGTGAGCTGGTCGCGACACCACAATGCCAAAGGCCTTCCCACTTGGACCGATTCGACAACCGGCACCGACGGCGGCGATCCGGCCCGTCGATTCACTAAAGAAAAAGGCGTGGTGCTCGACGGAAACGGCAAGACCATCACCGATCGCAAAGTGCTCAATCGCCTGCAGCCTAACTACTGAATCATCCCCTCATTTTTTCGGTTAAAGAATACCGAATGCACGCCGGAAGACCGCATGCTGAGCAAC
>WUUC01115470.1_pt1 | contig 19977 bp, 17 predicted proteins | sample 6278441 | NCBI WGS metagenome assembly WUUC01 (sample SAMN13675441, study PRJNA597444) | soil metagenome | isolation source: soil | place: USA: Washington | collected 2017-10
AACGTCGTGCATGAAGACCACGCCATGATGGTGCTTCTGGAGATCAACGACACGGGCGACTTAAAAACCAATCCGTAGTCATCTCCGCCGCGCCTCCCGTACCCGTCTGCCGGGCACGGGAGCGAAGGCCGCGACCTTGTAGATTAAAGAAAGGATTAGCTGAACTATGCAACACATCAATAGAAGAAGCGTGTTGGCATTGCTCGGAGCAGTTCCCTTCGCCGGTGCGCTCGTAGTGAAGGCCGGAACGACTCAGTCGAGCGTGCCCGCCGGGAATAAATCCGCGCGCGAGCGAATTCGTGAGCGTCACTTCCCGAACCTGTTGTTGACGACGCACGAGGGAAAGAAGGTGCGTTTCTACGACGACCTGTTGAAGGACAAGATCGTCCTCATCAATTTCATGTACGTCAAATGTGAAGGCGTGTGCCCCGGCATCACGGCCAACCTGGCGAAGCTACAGAACATACTCGGCAACCGGCTGGGGCGAGACATCTTCATGTATTCGTTCACGCTCAAGCCAGAGGAGGACACGCCCGCAGTGCTCAGGCGTTATGCAGAAGCCTTCAAAGTCAGGAAGGGGTGGTCGTTCCTCACCGGGACGACGGAGGACATGGAGTTGCTGCGGCGCAAGCTCGGCTTCACCGACCCCGACCCGAGAATTGACGCCGTCAAATCTTCGCATATCGGAAACTTGCGTTACGGCAACGAGCCGATGCAACTGTGGGGTTCGTGCCCGGGAATGTCCAAAGCCAGTTGGATCGCGGAATCAATTAGTTGGGTGGACCAACCGCAGACCGCAAAAGGAGAAGGAAAATGAGAAGCAAGAGTCAGGGAAAAACTGTCTTGGCGCGCGCATTGCTCGTTGCGGCTGCCATCATGCTGTCGTCAATCTGCGCATTAGCGCAGACGATGGACAATACAACAACCATGTCGTCAACAACGATGAAAACCGACCCGGCCAGTTATGACCCGTCGTCGGCCATCGAGGTCAATGTGGGCGACGGGCCAACCGGCGTCGCCTCTGACGGCACAAGCATCTGGGTCACGAATCAATTCAGCGGTAACGTGATGAAGGTGGCCGCCAACGGGGCTATCCTCGGTCGCTTCGCGGTCGGTAAAAATCCGACGGGCGTGGCCTCCGACGGCACGAACGTCTGGGTGGCGAACAATGCAGGCAACACGGTCACTAAATTGTCGCTGGAAGGCGCGGTGCTCGGCACCTATCCGGTCGGCCAAGGCCCGCAAGCCGTTCTCATCACAGGCCAGAACGTATGGGTCGCCAACGAGAAGGGCAACACCGTGACGAAGCTCTCAACGGCGGGCGCAACGCTCGGCACTTACCCTGTCGGCAAGCGTCCGGTCGCGCTGGCCTCGGACGGGGCGAACATCTGGGTGGCGAACAACAAAGGCGACACCGTGACGAAGCTCTCGATGGCGGGCGCAACGCTCGGCACTTACCCTGTGGGCGACGGGCCGTTCGGCCTTGCGTTCGACGGGAAGAGCATTTGGGTGACGAACTTCTTCAGCGGCAACGTGATGAAGTTGAACCCGAGCACCGGCGCGGTGGTTGCTCAAGCAATCGTCGGCGACGGCGCATCGGGCATCATCTTCGACGGGGCTAACCTGCTGGTCGTCAACAACGGCAGCAACAGCGTCTCGGTGCTCGGCGGAGACGGCAGCGTCTTCACCACACTGAAAGTCGGCATCAGCCCCTACAACATCGCCGTTACGCCGAACGGCGTCTGGGTCACAAACTCAGGCAGCGATTCCATCTCAAGACGCTGAGCGAGCGCGGGCGTGTGTGTGCTCAGGTTTTATCGCACCGCACGCTCGTAGGTCGGCCTATCGCGCAAGGGTGATTGAGGACATCCCCCTTGCGCGCGTGGGCGGCAGGTGAGAAGGGTCTATCAGCCGTCCACTGCTCCGGACGCTTCATCGGGTGGGTGAAGCGTCCGGTCGGAGGGCGCAAGCGCAGACTCGCAACGCGCCGCAACGCGCGCAAAACATCGCTGCATGGCGACGCGCGAGCCGGGGCGGAGCAAGATATGAAGACAAGGAAGATTTGTGATGACGAAAAAGATTTATACCGTAATCGCGTCCGGTATGGCCTTCATTCTGATGCTCGCGTTCGTGGAACCGCCGGGCGCATCTGCGATTGAGGACGCGAGGCAAGGACATCATCGCGCACATCATCGCGTTCTTGGCCGACGCCACGGTGTGATGCGTAAAAAGCCTGTCCGGCGTCGTGCCGTCAGCTATGTCTGCCCGATGCATACGGACATGCGCTCGAACTCGCCCGGCACTTGTCCGAAGTGTCTGATGGAACTGGTGCGTCAGGACGCGAGGCCGGCGCAGCGCAAGTAAAGAGATAAAGAGTAAAGCGATCGAGAAAATGTTTGAGCAGGACTTATAGCAAATTACCGTCAAGGCACAGGCGCAATAAGTCTGTTCGCGCTACGACGAGATGTGAAGCAGATAAAGGGAGAAAGAATGATGAACTACATACTCGGGATGGGCATGATCGGCATGCAGGAGTTGGTGATTGTTCTGGGAATTTTGCTGCTGTTCTTCGGCGGCACGCGCCTGCCGCAGTTGGCGCAGGGACTCGGCAAGAGCATACGCGAGTTCAGACGAGAGACCGCAGGACTCGGCGAAAGCGTGAGTTTTGACGAGAAGACGAACCGGCAACTCGATTAGCGAAGAGTGCGCCGGCCAATAGGCGAAGCGTGTTTTGTCTCTGCGAGTAATATAGTTAAAATGAGATGGACGCCAGACGGCGGCGAGGTGCGGCACAATGCATTATCTCCTGTTCCTTGAATTCATAGGCACGACAGAGCTGCTCGTAGTGCTACTCTTCGCGCTCATTATTTTCGGCCCGCGTAAGCTGCCCGAGTTAAGCCGCTCGCTCGCGCAGGCGCTCAACCAGATGCGCACCGCCTCGGACGATTTCAAACACACCTGGGAAGCAGAGGCGCAGAGAGAGCAGGAAGCGAGCGCACCACGGACGCTACCCGCCGCCGAACAGTCAACCGCAACAGTTTTACACACAGACCTACAACAACACGACGAAGAACCTGCTAGCGTCGAAGCACATCACACCGCCCAGACGTTCGCGTGTGAGCCGGCCATACCTGCGAGCGCAGCGGGCGCAGCGTTTGAATCTCAAGCGGCGGAATTGCGCGGCTGACCTTTAACTCAAAAGCCGTGCGATGCGAGGCCAACACGTTGAAGTTTAAAATGTTGAACATCGAACAGAGCTTCACACGGCGACAGGCGCGCATGCGTGTCATTAGTTCGCGCATGCGTGTCATGAGTTTAAGGGCAGCCGTTTTTCTATTGGCCTGCGGCTTGATGGCGTGCGGCGCGTGGCGAACTTTCGCGCAGCAGCCGGTCTCTTCGGCAATGCTCGGCGGGCGCGTGGAAGACGCGAGCGGGGCGGCTGTGGGCGGCGCGTCGGTCGTCGTCGTTAATCTGGAGACGAACCGTAGAGCGAGCGCCGTCAGCGACGACGAAGGCCGCTACCTTTTCCGGTATCTCTCTGTTGGCGCATATCAACTACGCGTCGAACAGACGGGCTTCGCGGTCTATGAGCGGCGACTCCTGTTGACGTTGGGGCAGGCGGCGGACGTGCTCGTCAGGTTGGGTGTGGCCGGGGTCGCGGAAAGCGTCGAGGTCACATCTGCCGGGAGCGTCATCGAAGCCACGCGCACACAGGTAGCAGGCACGATCCTCCCGCTTGAGGTGGACAGCTTACCGCTGAACGGGCGCAACTATCTCGACCTCGCGCTGCTCATCCCCGGCGTCTCACGCACCAACACGGGTTCCGTCCAACGCTTCGCCGAAACCTCCGCCGTCGCGGGCACGGGGCTTTCCGTCGCCGGACAACGCAACCTGAACAACAGCTTCATCGTTGACGGCCTATCGGCCAACGACGATGCGGCGAACCTGACGGGCACCTCTTTCAGTCAGGATGTCGTGCGAGAGTTTCAAGTCATTACGTCGGGCAGCGTGGCCGAGATCGGGCGCGCATCGGGCGGCGTCGTGAACATCGTCACGCAATCGGGCACGAACGACTGGCGCGGACGCCTCTACGGCTATTTGCGCAACCAACGCTTCGACGCGCGCAACCCGCTCGCACCGCAGAAAGACCCACTCACGCAGGCGCAATACGGCGCGACTCTGGGTGGCCCCCTCAAGCGCGAACGCACATTCCTGTTCACGAACTTCGAACAGACGCGCCGCAACGACTCTGCGGTCATCACGATCTCGCACGCCGATGTCGCAAGCCTTAACGCACGCCTCGACGCGGTCGGTTTCCCCGGCGCGCGTCTTGAGACGGGCATCGTCCCCGCCGGGTACGACTCGACCAACTTCTTCGCACGCGTGGACCACAACTTAAACGCCGCAGGTCTGCTGATGGCGCGTTACAACCTCTATCGCATCTCCGCTCAAAATTCGCGCAGCGTCGGCGGCCTGAACACGGTCAGCCGCGGTACTGGCCTAGACAACTTTGATCAGACCTTCGCCACGAGCCTCGTCTCGACAATCTCATCGCGCGCCTTCAATGAAGCGCGCTTTCAGTTCACGCGCAGCCGCCTGCGCGCGCCGCTCAACGAAGATACGGCTCCCGCCGTCAACATCTCTGGCGTCGCCAGTTTCGGCGCAGCCACCGTCTCGCCCACCGAACGCGACGCGGACGTGTATGAGTTCGTCGAAAACTTCTCCGTGCAGAGCGGCGCGCACGCGATTAAGGCGGGCGCGGATTTTCTTCTCAATCGCGTCAATATAGCTTTCCCCGGCGCGATCGGCGGAGTCTACACCTTCACCTCGCGCGCCAACTTCCTCTCAGGCAACTACGGCAGTTTCCAGCAGGCGTTCGGCGCGCCCGCGCAGTTTCAATCGAACCCGAACGCCGGACTCTACATACACGACGAGTGGCGACCGCGTTCCGACCTGACTGTCAATGCAGGCTTGCGCTACGACGTGCAGTTTCTACCCGACCCCATCGAGACGGACACGAACAACTTCGCGCCACGCCTCGGTATAGCTTTCGCGCCCGGCTCACGCATGACCGTCGTGCGCGCGAGCTTCGGCCTCTACTTCGACCGCATTCCGCTGCGCGCCACCTCGAACGCTTTGCAGCGCGACGGCTCGAAGTACGTCGTCGTCCAACTCGCACCTACTGACGCGGGCGCGCCCGTCTTCCCCAATGTGCTGCACGCGCTTCCGGCGCAACTGCCGACAAAACCCAACATCACGAGGATCGACCCGGAGATCGAGAACAGTTACAGCACGCAGGCGAGCCTACAGATCGAGCGCGAGTTGCCGGGCAACGCGTCGCTCTCGGTCGGCTACATGCGCCTGCGCGGCCTGCACCTGATCCTTTCGCGCAACGTCAACGTGCCTACGCTGACACTGGCACAGTCTCGCCAACTCGGCATCCCGAACCTCGGACGCCCAGACCCGAACCGGGGCAACATCAGCCGCTACGAATCTTCCGGCAACTCTTACTATGATGGCCTGCTCGTCTCGTTCCAAAAGCGCATCGCGCAAACGAGCGAGCTGCGCCTCTCCTACACGCTCTCGAAAGCGATTGACACGGCGGGCAACTTCTTCTTCTCTACGCCACAAGACAACTTCAACCTCCGCGATGAACGCGGCCTTTCGGATAACGACCAGCGTCATCGCCTCGTCCTGAGCGGTACGCTCGCAGCGACGGACGCGCCCGCCGGTTCATTCTTCCGGCGCGCGCTCAACGCCTTTCAAATCGGCTACATCTTCACCTACGCATCGCGCCTGCCGTTCAACGTCCTGACCGGCAACGACCGCAACGCCGACACGAATTTCAACGACCGCCCCGCCGGGGTGGGTCGCAACACCGGACGCGGTTTCGACTCCGCCACGCTCGACCTCCGCCTGAGTCATCGTTACCACTTCGGCGAGCGCGTCGGTCTGGAAACCACGGTGGAAGCCTTCAACGTATTCAACCGTGCCAACTATCAGGTCCCGAACAACGTCTACGGGACCGCGAGCACGCCACTGCCGAACTTCGGGCGACCTCTCGCTGCCGCCGATCCGCGCCAGGTGCAACTGGGCCTGCGATTCATATTTTGAAGCGAACAGATTTGAAGTGAAGGGATGAAATGTGTAAGTCGCGCATTTCGACGGGCTTAATTTATGTCTACTACTCTAAACCTGACCGACGGCATCGAAGAAGACGTTTTCCCACAAGGCGCTCAGATGTCTTTTCTAGCGCATTTGGACGAACTGCGCCGCCGTATCGTTCGCTCGGTTATCTTTGTCGTCGTCGCGCTCTTCGCGTGCTGGTTTGTCTCCGACCACATCTATAATTTTCTGGCCGTGCCGATCAAAAACGCGCTCGCAGAAGCGCAACGCCGGGAGTTGCCCGTGAGAGGTCTCACGGGTGAGACGCCCGCCGTGGCCCTCGCATCTTTGCAGGAGGGCATGCTTTGTAAATATACGTTTGCCGAGTCAATCAAACTCGGACAGAGCGTTGTGCCGGTCGGCACGACCGTCGCGGCGCGCGTGGCGCACGAGGCCGGCGGGCGTAGAGTTCTACTGATGGAAGAACCGCTCATCGTCGGCCAGACCATGCTCCCCGGCGGCACACTTCTGCCCTTCGACTTTGCAGCGCCGCCGGACGAACTGGCCGGGCTGAACGAAAAATTGATCGTCAGTACGGCGATGGAACCCTTCTCGCTGTATGTCAAAGTCTCTCTGTATGCCGCCGTCTGTCTGGCCTTGCCGTTCCTGCTCTTGCAAATCTGGGGCTTCATCTCCCCCGGCCTCCACCCGCACGAGCGTGGCTACGTGATACCTTTCATTTCTCTTTCATCAATCTCCTTTTTCGTAGGAGCGGCTTTCGCCTATTACGTTCTTTTCCCTCCGGCGGCCATCTACCTGCTCAGTCTTGGTAAAGATTTCAAGCTCTACCTCAAGGCCGACGACTATTTCGACTTCATCATCCTCATCATGCTGGCGATGGGCATCGTCTTCCAGATGCCCGCCGTGACCTACGTGCTGTCGCGCATCGGACTCGTCACCGCGTCGTTTCTGATACGCAGTTGGCGCGTCTCAAGCGTCGTCATCGTGGGAGCGGCGGCGGTCCTTTCGCCCACGAGCGACGTGCTCAACATGCTGCTGTTCGCCGCTCCGATGGTGGTCCTCTACGTGATTTCGATCTTCGTCGCGTGGCTCTGCGGTAGGCAGCGGGTCATCGTGGCATAGTTCGACGCAAGTTTTGCTTAAAGGAATTTGAGAGACGGAAAATGTACGGGCGCGCAGTCTTGCGAAATGTATTCGAAGAACTGCGCGCCCGAATCAACTTTCAACACGCCGCCGTTTTACCGCCGCTTTACCGTCACTTTACCGCCGCTTTACCGTCGCATTTCGATTGGCCTAGCCGAAAGTCATACTTCCGCCGAGGTGTCCTTGATACAGAAGCGCAGCCAGCACGAGCGCTGCCAGCAATAGATAGCCGAGACCCGGTCTTTCGCCGCGCCGGTGGAGCAAGCCGCGCCAGAAGGCCAGCACGATGAAGGCTGCGGCCAATGAAATCCCCAACCATTGATGGATAGCTATGATGTCCGCGGGCAGCGCGGCCTCGATGGCCCTCTTCCAGAACCATCCGGCCAACGCCGTGCCCGGAGTGATCGCCGCCGCGAAGAGCAGCGTCCACCAGGCCGCGTGATTAAGCGATTCCCTGCGGAACAACTTTCCCAACACATCGCTGAAGACTGAGACGGGTATGAGCGCGGCTGTGAAGTTGACCAGAATCGGATGGATGTTTTCCCAAGAGAACGGCGGCAACGGCAGACCCATTTTTTTATCATCCTCGGAACTAACGCGATAACTTCATACCTGCGCGGTTACTGAACGACGATTTGACCTTTCATCTTCGCGTGCGGAGCGCAATGCACTGCATACGTGCCGGGAGCCGTGAAGGTATGCGAGAATTGCGCGCCGACATCCACCAACCCCGAGTCGAACAGCTTGTCGTTGCTCACGACCGTGTGGGCTTTTTTGCCCTTGTTGACCCAAGTGACCTTAGTGCCGACCGGGATGGTCAACTGCACCGGCTTAAAAACATCGTCGTCCATCTCGATCTGTTGTGAGGCAACACCGCCCGCTGACTCGTTGCTCGCGGCATGAGAGGCGGCGTTCGCAGAAGATGTGTTATTGCTCGCAGAAGTTCCGGCGGGCGCGGCGGTTCCACTGCTATTCCCCACGCCTCCGTCACCCGCACTACAGGCCGCGCCTGTGATGCTCAACAAACTCGTCAATAAAATAAGCGCGAATTTTTTCCGTAACTGGTTGGACATTGTTCTACTCCTCAACTGACCTTTCATTCATGCGAGCCGGGCTTGTCCTCCCGGCCCACTCGTCTTTGCTATCTGTGAGCGAGCCTTTAACGCTCACGGTGTTCGAATAAAATGTTTATGCGGCGAGGAGCGTGTCCTAAGCTTGACGAAGGTGCGATGCCCCGAGCGAGAGTCAACGCACCTTCGTCCTTGTGCTTAGCGCACGACCAGTTTGCCCTTCGTGTTGGGATGAAAAGAACAATAGTAGAAGTATGTGCCCTTACGGTTAGCCACATAGCGCCAAGAGTCGCCGGGCGCGATGCTGCCCGAGTCGAAGTTCTTTCTCCTGTCGGTTGCGGTGTGGGGCACGATGTCTTCGTTTTTCCACACTATCGTATCTCCGGCGTTCACGGTTAAGGTCGCCGGTAGATAGTTCATGCCGCGTAGAGCGACTTTGTGAGTTCTCGCCTTTGCGTCCGTGCTTGGCAACCCCGGCGAGACCGCAAGGATGAGCAACGCTATGCCGAAGCAGCACGCGGCGCTTATGCTCGCGCGATACCGGCGCGATTGATTCGGAGCCATTGGTAGCCCTTTCATGTGCTGTGAAAATTCAACGCTTGGTGGAGCCTTTGCCGGACTTTTTCCCGCCCAGTGAAGCTTGAAGTTGCTCGGCGTGTTGCAGGTGCGCGATGAATGAAGGACGCACGCTGATGAGCGTCTGCTTCAATTCCGCGTTCTGCGCGTCGGGGATTAAAGTTTTATCTAAGGCCTCGATCACGAGTTTGTGATAAGCCACCTCGTTGTCAATGTACGCCCTGTCGAACGCTTTCCCGCTCAGAGCGCTAAGACGAGCGCGCGTCTGTTCGCCGCTCGCGGTGAGGCTGCGGCTCGTGTCGTTCTCTTCCGGCGTGACGCCGAGCCTGGTCACTAAATCTACTGCGGCCTTGTTCACCGCCGTATGATCTCTGACCATGCTGTCGGCGAATTCCCTGACCTTCCGATTTTTAGTCTTCGACTGGGCCAGCTTCCCCGCTTCGATGTCAACGGAATTGGCAGCGACGACGATAGCGGCGATTTGAGGGTCAGTGACCGCGTAGACTGTTGCCGACGGCGAAGTGGCCGTATCGCCCGGCGTAGAGCTGTGTGCTGTGGTGAAAGGAGCGGCTCCGGCGAACATGGCCGCCGCAACTCCGAGAGCTGAAGCACTGCAAATAAACCTGAGGTAGATGTTTTTCATGGTTTCTCCAAATAAGTGGTTTTTCGTTTCCGACGCATTTTCCGTCACATAAACGGAAGTGAATGAATGCATAGTAAGGTCATCAACCTAATAAGTCAATAACTTTCTTGATTTATTGTTATTTTAACTTTTTCGGCGTATTTTCCCGATAAATTGAGGCTTGATAGGGATGACCGGACTTGATGCGCGGTTTTTTAGCGACATTGAGGCTGGAAGTTCGCGCCGGATACGGCTGTTGAAATTTACGCGGGAGCGGTCTCTTTGTGGCTTGAAGGTGAGCGGCGGAGGGTGCGCGTGCGGAGTTTCGAGCACGTCAGTTTGGCTTCGGAGGCGGAAGCGCGGCGCGCTTACATGCGGCTGTGAAGAGAAGTTGAAATGTTGGAATCTAACGCCGCAATCGAACCACGGCGTCGCCGGTATGAATGAGAATGCTTAAAGTTGGCTTCGGGCTTAATCGAAATTCACTTCACCATGTTCGTCTACGTTGAAGGTGTAATGTTCTTTCATACTCTCTTTCCCGCTGTGAGTGATAACGAGCACCTTCGAGCCGTCCGTCCTGACGTGCACTATTCCATACTGGCTTTTCTGATATACATTGCGTAGCTGCGCAAACTCACTCTCATCCTCTTTAACCTCGGATGGTTTTCGCTTGCGGTAGGCATCTTTAACCTGTGTGAAAAAGGCAACCATCTCGGTCAAGAAGACAAGCGGCTTCTCGACCGACCTGCGTGAGTATTTCCCGGGCGCGCCCATCAATCCGGGGCGAGGATGAATATAAATTCTTTGTGATTGCTAATTTACGATTGCTATTATGAGGCTCGCGGCGAAGAACAGTCGGCTGCGCTGCGACGAAGAAGATGCGACGTTGACGCACGCGCCGCCCGGCGAGGGTTGAGAAATCATACTTGTGACCCGCTTTAAACTTCCGTACATCTCAGACGCCGCAGGCTATTCCCGGCATTTCGAAGATGACGTGTGGCTTCAAGCCGCCGCGATCATCTGCGCTCGACATAGCATTCCTTACACGAGCCTGCTGCGTTCGCCGCAGGGTGAAAACATCATCTTCTTCGTTGACGAAACTTTCGTCGTAAAAATCTTCGCGCCGTTTCGGGATAACTATCTGCGAGAAACCGCGGCGCTTAAATTCGCACAGGGCAAAGTGGGCATCAGAACTCCTGAGCTACTGCACACGGGAGAACTCGAAGGCTGGTCGTATCTCTTGATGACGCGGCTCGCAGGTGAAGCCTCGCGCAGCGTGTGGGCGAGCGTGGAGCGGCGCGACCGCTTTGAAATTATCTCGCATCTTGGCGTCGCCTTGAGCGAGTTGCACGCGCATGATGCTCCGTTGCGGACCGCTTTGGATCGTGGTTGGAGTGAGTTCATCGAACGGCAGGCCCGCGCGTCGGTCGAGCGGCAGAGAGTTTGCGGGGCAAGTCATGTGTGGCTTGAGAGTCTGCCCGCTTACGTCGCAACGCGGCTTCCTTTATTGGAGAACAGCCGCAGGCAAACGTTTTTGCACGGCGATATTCATGCCGGTAATCTATTGCTCGCGCAGGCGGCAGGACGCTGGCACATCGCTGGTTTGATTGACTTCGGCGATTCGCTCTGCGGCTTTCACGAGTATGAGTTCGTTGCGCCCGGCGTCCTCATGTTGCAGGGCGATTGCGAACTACAGAGGGCGTTGCTGCTCGCCTACGGCTACACGGAGGCGCAACTGGACCCCGAGTTGCGCGCGCGATTAATGTTGCTGACCATTCTGTATGAGTGCAGCGACCTGCGTAAATATGCTCTGCGGCTCGCGCCCGAAGCGTTGCTGCTCACGCTGGACCAACTCGAAAAGGCAATTTGGGCGTTTACAAAAGAGTGAATTATGATGAAAGCCTGAAATCATGAAAGAGGTTTACACCGGAGTAAAAAATGAGCGATAACCTCACCGACCAGACTCTCATCAATATCACGGGCGCAGCGGCTCCGCAGAACATTGACGACGTGATTAATATCATGAACGCCATTGATGCGGCGCTGCCCGGAAGCGACGGGCTGAAATGGTTCAACTGGCTGTACCTGATAGTGACGAAAGGGGTCAGGGATAATCCTCCCGCAGGCGGCTTCAACAATGTGCAGTGGCTGACACGTCTGGATGTGATCTTCGCGCAGTTCTATTTTGACGCGCTCAACGGCTTCCTACGGCGTGCGGTCCCGACACCGAGTTCATGGCAGGCATTGTTCGAGGCACGTCACCAGCCGGGCATCGAGCGCATCCAATTCGCACTGGCTGGCATGAACGCACATATCAATCACGACCTGTCGCTGGCCTTGCTGCAAACGAATGCAGAACTAAATTTGTCGCCCGCGCTCGGCAGCCCTGAGCATCAGGACTTCCAGAACGTCAATCACATCTTAGAGGCGGTCCTCCCGCAAGCGCTGGTTGTTCTGGCCGAAGGCGGCATCATCGGAGAGATAGCGCAAGATAGCGGGAAGGTCGGACGGCTGCTGGCAATCTGGAAGGTGCGCCAGGCCAGAGATTTGGCGTGGAACTTCGCGGACCATCTAAAGGACCTCGGCGGTCTCAGGCGGCAGTTAGCTCTAACGTCACAAGATAAACTGACGGGCGTAATCGGTCGAAGCTTACTGCTGCACTTCTGAAGAGAGGTCCGCTGGAGACTTCTCTCGCCTCAAAGCACGTCATGCAACATAACTCTGAATTTCTAATTTTTGCTATTTATCTATAGCCGTAATGCTATGTCGTTGCCGCCTAAGGCGATACCTACCTATGATAGATTACTAGCATGAAATTTAAGATAACGGCTGAAAAAAAGTCTTGTATTAATAAGCAAAACAAGTAACACTTGTACATAAACATTCGTCTGACGAAAAAGTAAATTCTTTATTGCCTCCGTTTTTCCCCACCCGAAAAACCACCTCACAACCAGGGAATTTGCATTAGAACAAGTGAAGGGAGTTGTGTGTTGTGGCGAGAAAATTGAATACCATAAATAAAATTGTTCACGCCTGCTCTGGTCCAAACAAGTTCGGGACTTGAAAATACTTGCTGCATATAGACGAGAAGATGTCCTCGATCTTCTATGTCTGATTTGCAGTATGAGTATTGCGCTATAACTATTAGTGGACCGCGTAGAGATAAGCCAAGGTAAGTTTAAGCATTGATGGAAAGTCGTCCGGCGACAGTGCTTGCTATGTTTTAGTAAGTCCCCCCTGCCCAGTTCTTCCCTCCATCCAAGTATCGTAATGAAAGTTCCTTCGTCTATTACAGCATCATCACGTCCGGCGCATGACCAGCGCAGGCAAGCAGAGAAGCTACTGGCGACGCAATATGGCATAGCGCAAATTCTTGCGGAGGCCCGCACGCTCGACGATGCGGGAGCCGCGATTATGCGTAGTATCTGCGAGACTCTCGACTGGGAGATAGGGGAGTTGTGGGCCGTTGACGAACAGACGGACGTACTGCGTTGCAGCTATTTCTGGCACGTGCCGACGATAAAAGTGTGCAAGTTTCAAGAGGCCACGCGCGGGCTGACGTTTCATCGAAAAAGCGGGTTGCCGGGTCGCGTGTGGGAGAGCGGCAAACCTGTATGGATTGCCGATGTCGGTAAGGACCACGGCTTCGTGCGCATGCCGACGGCGATCAGAGAAGGGATACATGGAGCATTCGGTTTTCCCATTATCTTAAAGAGCGAAGTGCTGGGCGTGATGGTGTTCCTGAGCCGCGAGGTGAGAACTCCCGATGCAGAGTTGATGGAAGCCATGGCAACCATCGGCAACCACATTGGTCAATTCATCGAACGCAAGCGCGCGGAGCAAACCTTGCGCGAATCGGAGAAACGCTACAAGCAGATCGTGGAGAATGCCAGCGAGATCATCTACAGGACTGACGGGCGCGGAAACTTCACCTTCGTCAATCCCACGATGATGCGCCTTCTGAAATACAGTCAGGATGAGTTGAGCGGCTTGAATTACCTGAACGTGATTCGAGCGGACCGGCATCAGAAGGTCGGAAAGTTCTACGCTCGCCAACTGTTCGCACAGATTCCGAGTACGTACTATGAAATACCCGTGGTCGCTAAAGACGGTAGCGAATTATGGCTCGGGCAGAATGTGCAGTTACTCTTTGAACGCGGCCAGGTAGTCGGTTTTCAAGCGGTAGCCAGAGACATCACGGAACGCAGGTGCGCCGAAGAAAAACTGTTGGTGGCTCAGAAGCGTCTGCAACGCCTGCTCTCTTCAAGCCCCGCGATTATCTACAGCTGCATGGCGGAGGATGATTTCGCCCCGACTTATATCAGCGAGAACGTCTTCACATCGCTCGGTTACGAACCCCACGAATTTGTCGAGAACCCTCACTTCTGGCGCGAACACATTCACCCCGAAGACCTGTCGCACATGTCCGATGCGATGCACAGCCTGTTCGAGCAGGGGCAGAGCATGCGCGACTACCGCTTCCTGCATCGTGACGGCACTTACAGGTGGATTCACGACGAGCAGAAACTACTCCGTGACGCCGACGGCAAGCCGCTTGAGATAGTGGGCTACGGGTTAGACATCACAGAGCGCAAAGCTGTGGAGGAGGCGGTGAGAAAGGGAGAGGAATATATCAACCTCTTCAAACTGGCTAATGACGCCATCGTGATCTTCGAGCCGGAAAGAGAGATCGTCCTCGACATTAATGATAAAGCCTGTGAGATATATGGTTTCTCACGCGAAGAGTTCATTGGCCGGAGTATCAGAGACAGTTCGCACAATGCCCGCCGTGGCGAAGAGCAGATAAAAAAATTGCTGGCTAAGGGAACCTATCAAGAGTTTGAGACCGTGCAATATCGTGCCGACGGCACGCCGATCAACTTCCTGATCAACGCCTCGGTCATACAGTATCAGGGCCGTCAGGCTGTGTTGAGCATCAACCGCGACATCACGGAACGCAAGCGCGCTGAACAGTCTCTACGCGAGAGTGAAGAGCGATTCCGTATGTTCTCCGAAGCAAGCTCCGAAGGCATCGTTATTCACGACCGCGAACGGATTCTCGAATTTAACAATACGGCTGCTCTGCTCTGCGGCTATGATCCTGCGGAAGTGTCGGGCATGTCCTTGTTCAATTTTGCCACCCCGAGTTCGCACGAGACGATCCGTCAACATATTCTCGCCGGTAACGAAGATACCTATGAGGCCTTCGCGCTCAGAAAAGACGGCTCGACTTTTCCGGTCGAGATTATGGGTAAAACCTTCGACTATAAAGGCCAGAAAGCGCGACTCACACGCTTTCGTGATATTACCCAGCGCAAACAAGCGGAAGAGGCCGTGCACGAAGCCGACCAGCGCGCCATCAAGGAATACGAACGCCTCCTTGATCGCGTCGCATCGCTCGCGCAGACGCTCGGCACAGCCCGCAATCTGACGACGATCTTTCGCGCCCTTTGTGAATTCGCCAGCATATCAACGCCGTGTTCAAAACTCTTCATCTCGCTCTATGACGAGGAGCGACATCTACACAACATTGCCTATGCATGGTGCGGAAGCGTAGAAGCGGACCTGTCGAAACTGCCGCCTGTGCCGCTGAATCAGAGTCCGCATAGTCGCGCCATCTCCACCGGCCAGATCATCATCACGGATGATCTCAAGGCGGCGACGGGCAATGAGCCGCGCGCCTGCATCGAGTTAGAGAGTGAATCGCCTCTCACGCAATCATCGCTGGCCGTGCCGATAGTTGCGATGGGGCGCGCCATCGGCGCGGTCGAAGCGCAGAGCACGGAGTTGGCCGCCTTCAAACAGGAACACGCCACGGCCATGCGCATGGCCGCCAATCTCACCGCCGTAGCCATCGAAAACGTACGTCTCTTCGAGCGCGAACAGGAACGCGAGGCTCAACTCCGACAGTCGCATAAGATGGAGGCCGTGGGTCAACTGGCGGGAGGCGTCGCGCATGATTTTAATAACATCGTGGCCGTCATCATGCTCCAGAGCGAACTGCTGCTCACGCAGCCCGATCAAAGCGAAAACTCGCGCCGGAGAATTGAAGAAATCCGCAAAGCTTCGCACCGCGCGTCGGGTCTGACAAAGCAACTGCTCGCCTTCAGCCGCAAGCAAGTGTTGCAACCTAAGGTGCTGGACCTCAATGCCATCGTCTCCGATATGGACCGTATGCTGCGTCGGCTGATCGGCGAGCACATCGAATTCCTGACACTGCCGGAAACCGACCTCGGGCAGATCAAGGCTGATCGCAACCAGATCGAACAGGTTGTGATGAACCTCGTCATCAATGCCCGCGACGCCATGCCCGATGGTGGCAAACTTTGCATCGAGACGGCCAACGTCGAACTTGACGACAATTATACGGGGCATCACGTCAGCGTCGAGCCGGGGCGTTATGTGCTGCTCGCCGTCAGCGACACAGGCACAGGCATGGATGTCCAAACGCAGGCGCGCATCTTCGAACCATTTTTCACCACGAAGCAACAGGGCAAGGGTACGGGACTCGGCCTCTCCACCGTCTATGGGATCGTCAAGCAGAGCGGGGGAAACATCTGGGTCTATAGCGAGACGGGTTTGGGCACGACGTTTAAAGTTTATTTGCCGAGGTTGGACCGAACCGTCGAAGTCAGTCCGCCGGGAGACGCGCTGGCGCCTCTGCCGCAGGGGACCGAAACCATACTTCTCGTTGAAGATGAAGAGATGATTCGGAAAGCCGCGCGCGAGATACTGGAGGACAACGGCTATCGCGTCCTGGAGGCTTCCGGCGGCGACGAAGCTCTCATGATTTGCCGCGAGCACAAAGCACGTATTCAACTACTGATGACCGACGTGGTGATGCCGCACATGAACGGGCGCGAACTGGCCGAACGTCTCGTGTCTCTCCGCCCCAAACTTAAAGTTCTATACATGTCCGGCTACACAGATGATGCCATCGTCCACCACGGCGTTCTGGATGAGGGCATCGCATTTCTGGAGAAGCCTTTTACGGCCAAGGCTCTCACGCACAAGGTACGCGAATTGCTGGATACACGTTGAGGGTATTGCACGCCGGTTGGCAGCATCAACTTTGTGCGACGTATTTACCGGGGGCTTTTGATTTTCAAAATGACTATTCGAATATTGTTTGTAGAGGATGAAGACAACCTGCGCGGGGTGCTGCTGGATGTGGCAACCACGAACGGCTACAAGGCCGAAGGTGTCGCAACCGCCGAGGCCGCTCTTGAGCGACTTGCCGCGGAAGTTTTCGACATAGTGGTGACGGATGTGACGCTGCCGGGCATGTCCGGCCTCGACCTGCTGCCGCACCTCTCGCGGCTCCAACCGCGCGCCGTCTCCATCGTCATCACTGCTTATGGAACGATTGACATCGCGGTCGAAGCGATGAAGCGCGGCGCGACCGATTTTCTAACCAAGCCGATTGCACTCGATAATTTGTTGGGCGCGTTGCGCGTCGCCGCCGAGCGGGCTTTCTCGCAACGTGTCCCTGTCGCGTGCATTGATTTCAGCGACAATCAAATGGTCGGCGCGTCGGCTGTCATGCGCAGGCTGCTCGACAGCGTGGTCGCCGTTGCGCCGTTCAACACGACCGTGCTGATTACAGGAGAGACGGGCACGGGGAAAGAATTAACCGCACGTGCCATTCACCAGCATAGCCCGCGAAAGACGCGCTCGCTCGTCACGCTCAATTGCGCCGCCATTCCCGAGCAGTTGCTTGAAGACGAACTGTTCGGCCACGTCAAAGGAGCATTCACAGGGGCGCAGACCGCGCGCGAGGGCCGTTTCGAAAAGGCCGACGGCGGCACGCTGTTTTTAGACGAAATTGGCGAGATGAGTCTCGCCATGCAAGCGAAACTGCTGCGCGTGCTACAGGAGCGTGAATTTGAAAAACTCGGCTCTTCACGCACGATGAAAGTTGACGTGCGCGTCGTCGCCGCCACCAGCGCCAACCTCGAACGGCGCATCGAAGAAGGTCAGTTTCGCGCGGACCTTTACTATCGTCTCAACGTTGTACACCTGCGCGTGCCGCCATTGCGCGAGCGCACGCAGGACATCCAACCGCTCGCCGAACACTTGCTCACGCGCTTCTGCTCGAACGCAGGTCTGCCTGTCAAAAGCATTGACGAACAGGTATGGCCGATGCTCATCTCCTACCCCTGGCCGGGCAACGTTCGCCAACTGCAAAACGCTATGGAACGCGCCGCCGCTCTCTCCAATCTGAGGCCGAGGATTCGGCCCGGCGACTTCCCCGAGGAAGTACGCGATGAGACGCTTGCAGGCGCCACGCAACTTTCCGGCACGGCGACGACGACGGCTCCGTCCGAAGGACTGAACATCAACGCCGTCGTGTCGAACGTCGAGCGCAACTTACTGCTTCAATCACTCGACAAAACGGGCGGCAACAAAACCCGCGCCGCGAAGCTGCTCCACATGAAACGCACAACCTTCGTCGAGAAGCTGAAACGCTTGCAGCATGCCGACGTGAAGACGGCCAGCCCACGGCAGGAACGTTGATCGAAGCATAGTAGAGTTGATGGGTTGCCGAGCGTAGAGATACGCAAACACCAATCACGCGCCGTTCGCGCTCCCCTTTCCCGCGGCCTATTCACTTAAGAGCGACGCGCCATACTTCGGCCAGCCGCGTGGCTCGAACTGCCCGCGTGCGCCCTGCGATACCTCATCCGCAAAATTCATTTCACACCGTCAAATAGTTGTCCCTCTGCTCCGGCTAAAAAGATAGACGGCATCTATCCGCCGCAAAACTCTCTCGCCATTCGACCGTCAAAAAATTGACGCTTTGACACTTTAGCCGTCAACTAATTGACGCCCCGCCTTTCAACGAACGCCGAACATCCGCAAAAGATCATAAAAGACTGGCGGCATATGGCTTGCTATTAGTGAGTTCGGAAGTTCGACCGATGTCAGACCTTTCTTATTACGCCACGACTACCCGATAGTCTCGCAGACCCCAGACTACAAGGATTATCAAGATGAAACCTCGTTCCCCTATCTCTCGACTAATAGCCTCTGCGCTATTACTCAGCTTATGTGTGTGCCTTCCAAACTTTCCCGTCAGCAAAGCGCAATCTCGTGAAAAGAGCCGCAATATATCTCCCGCTCTGTCCGAGTACGTGCGCGGCGCGGCAACGGACGGCAATGTCGTCAAAGTCATTCTGCAATTGAACGGCGCGCCGAGCGCCGATCTAAACGCTCTGCTACGGCGCAACGGCGTCCGTGTCAAAGGCCGCTTCGAGAGCTTCGACTCCTACGCGGTCGAACTGCCCGCGAGCGTCATCCCCGAGTTGGCTTCTTATGAAGAGGTCGAGTTTCTATCTCAAGATGCGGATGTGGAAGCGCAGGGCCACGTCGCGTTGACCACGGGCGCGGATGCCGTGCGTCAACAGACCAACTCCGGCGGCGCAGGCTACACGCTCAACGGCACGGGCATCGGCATCGCCGTCCTGGACTCCGGCATTGACACGAGCCACAAGGCATTACTGCCTTACCGTAAATCACGTATCGTCATCACAAAAGACTTTACCGGCGGGGGCGTTATGAATGACCCTTACGGACACGGTACCCACGTCGCTTCTGTGGCCGGCGGCAGTATTTATTTAGACAACCCGCTCAACTATGAAGGCATTGCGCCGAATGCCAACCTTCTTAACCTGTCGGTGCTGAACTCCCAGGGCACAGGCTCGGTCTCCACCGTCCTGAGCGCGCTCGATTGGGTCATGACGAATCGCACGACTTACAACATCCGCGTCGTCAACATGAGTCTCGGCACGCGCGCCGTTGATTCTTATCGAGATGATCCGCTCTGTAAATCCGTCCGTCGTTTGGTAGGCGCGGGGATCGTCGTCGTCGTCGCTGCGGGCAATGAAGGCAAGGATGCCAACGGCGCTAAAGTTTACGGTCAGATTCACTCGCCGGGTAATGAACCTTCTGCGATCACCATCGGCGCCTCGAACACTTTTGGAACGGACGACCGTAGCGATGACACGGTTACTACATACAGTTCGCGCGGGCCAACCCGTAGCTATTCGATAGATGCTTCCGGCCTCAAGCGTTACGACAATCTGATCAAGCCTGACCTCATAGCGCCCGGCAATAAGATTATTGCCGCTGAATCGGACTACAACTCCCTCGTTAACAAGTATCCGAATTTAAATACTGTAATTAACAAGGGTGAGAACATACAGATGATGTATCTGAGCGGCACCTCGATGGCAACGCCCGTCGTCGCAGGAGCCGCCGCCCTGATGTTGCAAGCCAACCCGAGCCTGACGCCGAACATGATCAAAGTTCTGTTGATGTACACGGCGCAGCCGCTCGCGGGCTTCAACATGTTCGAGCAGGGCACAGGTCAACTCAACATCGAAGGCGCGGTCAGGCTCGCCAAACTCGTGCGCACCGATTTGAACGCGACCACGCCTG
>WUUC01011425.1_pt1 | contig 19973 bp, 16 predicted proteins | sample 6278441 | NCBI WGS metagenome assembly WUUC01 (sample SAMN13675441, study PRJNA597444) | soil metagenome | isolation source: soil | place: USA: Washington | collected 2017-10
CTTCATATCTACCTTGAGATTGGTAAACCATCGCTAAGTTATTGAGGCTTTGAGCTAATTTAGAATGATCTGCGGCGGGCATCTGCTCAACAATCTCTAACCTCCGCCGGAGAAACCGCTCAGCCTTTGTATACTCTCCGGCATCAAGCAATGCTACGCCCAGTTTATTCAGAAGGTCGTCGTCGTCCGGCCGTAACTCAGCAGCGTCCTGATAGGCACTGACGGCTTCACGATATAGCCCCTGCTCATAGAACGACTGCCCTAAGAATCCTTGGGCATCGGCCAACTTACCCTTCGCCTGCTCTAGCCCCTGCTTACGTTCCATGACTGAAGCGCTTAGCTGTTTAGTGGCTTCCGGGTAGTCTTTCGCGTACAGGGCGACCAGTCCGAGTTGGTAAGGATCTGTCGCCTTCTGGCCCAAGGCGCGGATCGCGCGATCCACCTCTTCCGGGCTAAAGCCAAATGCCTTCGCCGCCGCTGCTAAGTTAGCCCGCCGCTGCTCTTCGGTGAGCGGCTCCATACCTGCTCTCGCCGCGTTAGCCGAATTGATCTTCGACACCATTGCTACCGCCGCCTGCGGGTACTCCAAGAGCATTCGGTCACCTCGCTCCGCCAGCACCACCTCGGCCACGTTCTGTGACTCCTTCTCGAAGGGGTGTGCTCTCACCCGCTGGTTCCACGGCGAGATGAAAACTAGGTCTCGCGGCGCATGCACCACCTGAAGTGTGACTTCGTCGCCGGGTTTGGTTAGCGGTGCCAGGCGGAGGCGCGTCTTGCCAGACGTGTCAGTGGCCGCGCCATTGGAACTATCGCCGGTGGCGCTGAGCACCACTCCGGTCAGGGGCTGCCCTAATGGGTCGGCCACATGCACTACTAAGTCCCTCTCTTCTATCTTGTAGAACCGTCGGTAGCCACCGATGACGGCTGCCAGTAGGACGCCGACAACAATCGCCCAAATCAAAAGGCGTCGCGTTACCCTTTTACGACTGGCTCCAGCCGCCGTGCGGGTTTCATCTTCCTGCCCATCTATCTTGTTACCGCCTGTGGTCTCATCTTCCGGTGGTTGATCAGTCGCTTCTGGTAGATGCCCTAACCAAGCTTCGACGGCCTCGGATACATTGACTAAGACGGCCTCCTGCTCATCCTTAGTCATGCTGATTAAAGGTCTTGCAGGGTCATTTACCGCTTGGAATTGAGCCAAGCCCGGGGTTTTCAAGAATCTTGAAGAGCTGAGGATGACGGGTAGGATGACAGCGCCCTCCTCTTCGGCCGCCTTCAGGAGCGGCGGCAACTCGTCCGTATCAATAAAGTCAGAGGCGAGGAAATCAGCACTCACGAGCAGTACGGCTACCTTGGTCGCGGCGAGGGCCTGTCTGATCTCCTGCCTCCACTTTGAGCCCGGCCGGATCCTCGTATCGTCCCAAATATCTATTCGACGTTCCCGCTCTAATGGCTTCAGGTGAACGCGGAGACGCCGTAGCCACTCAACGTCTTGGTGGCTATAACTAATGAAAACCTTAGTGCGTCTGTTCGGTTGAGCCGACAACTCTATCCTCTACGATTCCTGCCTTTGTTGAGCACCTCGTCGGACTAAGTAGGACAAACAATATCAGCGCGGCGAACACTCGTAGCCCCAAGGGTTCTTCACGGCGGACGCGACGGCCTTTACTTGGTTGCTATATGCCGATGAAAGCGTTTACTGAAAACCAGCTTCATCGGGCAGGCTGTTCAACTCGGAAGTTTTGGTGCCTTAACTTTGCTCTACCCAGAGTCGGATAGCTACACAGTTTTTTGACATGAGGAGCAGCCGTGGTTTTAGCAATTGTGAGGCCGATGTCGGAGAGCTAGTGACGAGCTATCATATCCACTTCCGGATCTTTAGCTGGCCACCCCAGCTTGTTAGTATGGTTCGCCCGGGTGCTTGGCCTCTTCAGCAGGGTCATGTGAACATTTCTTCACCCCACGGCCCTTCATATACCTAAAACCTGAGGGCCCACAAAAGGTACAGGCTTCCCTTCTCGCCTTCTCGGCTTCACCCTTCTTTGCTTGCAGTTCGCTTTGCACCGCCGACCTGTATGACTCGGGCAGCTCGTAATTGTTCTCGATGGCCGCGACGACCCAGCCGGCAGGATTCTTCTGTCCCTTCTCCAAGTTCCTGTAAGGTAATGCCGAGAGTTGCCGCTCGACAGCATCAGGTTTACCTGCGACAAGTTCCCTCGCCTTCTTGTCCGAAACGCCCAAGCTCTTGAGCTTGGAGAGGAGCCGCGCGATCTCCGGCCGCGGCCCGCCTTCCGGTTCCAATGGGCCGTCCGCCGTCGCCGCCAGCTGATTCACTGCTAGAAGGTATTCCGCGGGCGGCAGAGCCTTTTCACTTCCCTTCTCTACCGGTCCAGCCGGTTGCCGTCTCCGGCTAAAGGCGTCGTGCTCGGCCTTCGCCTTACGGCCTGGGGTGTAGAACATCACCCAGTCCGGCTGGCCGCCGCCGTCGGTGACTGCCTCGAACTCCACGTTCTCAAGGTATCCCGACTTCCGGTGAGGGGCGTGGATCTTATACATCTGCTTCTTGACGTGCTCGTAGTCGAAGTAACGGGTCTGCGGCGCGTAGATGCAGTATTCAGAGTAGAGGTATTTCGCGCGGGGGCGCTTATGCTTGAGTGACGCGTAGATCTGATAGCTGATCAGCTCGTAGAACCTCTGCGGTGCCGGCGGGAGGGCCTTCAAGTAGTCGTAGTCGAGCGGCCGCGTGAGGGTGTTGTCGAGCACCTCACGGTAGAACTCGTGGAGGACGATGTAGACGGCGTCGGCGCGCCTGCCGTTCGGCAGATTCTCGCCCGTGAAGACGACGCCGTAGCGGGTGTCGTTGATCTCGACGGACCGCTCTTCACCGCCGAGCCCCTTATACCTCACCTTCGCCGTGATGGCGGCGAAAGCGTTCTGCCTGAGCGCCCTCTTGAGGTGGGCGATGTTCTGGCCGCTCGCGTGCAGCCCCAACTCCTCGCAGATGTCCCTGAGACTCCCTAGGCAGATGAGATGCGGCAGCGGTCTGCGCGCCTCGTCGATCCTGCGGTTGATGACCAGCGTGTCTAGCTTATAAGCGAGGGGCCCTGGTTGCCCGTGGCGGCTGTTGTGTGAGACCTCCCAATTGAGCAGGACCTCCCCGCTTTGGCTCTGCCTCCGGATCTCGATACTGATCTGGCCGCGCTTGGCGAGCCTGTGGATGGGATACCGCGACAGGACCGTCTCGCTACGGATGATGTTGATGGGGGTGAGATCTTGCGGTTGTTCTTGGGGCGCGACGAGCATCGAAGTCTGCTTTTCTCCCCTCAAGACTTTCTGAAGAGCAGCAACAGCCGCCTGTTATTGTTCAGTCTAAAAACTCTAAAGAAGTCTGCGCGCAAATGACCCCTGCAAAATACAACATTTTCAGTGATTTCAAAGAACTTTCTTTCAAAATCGTCTCCCCAAAGTGCTCACCCCGTCTCCCCAAAATGCTCGATTCGTCTCCCCAAAGTGCTCACCCTCGTCTCCCCAAAGTGCTCACCCTCGTCTCCCCAAAGTGCTCACCTTAAATTACAGAAGAACCGGCTAATGCGTGAAACAATCTGATCTCAGCCCTTCACTTGAACGTGCTAGGTAGCCGGGCCGCCGAACTAAATTTGACTCCACTCCGGGGAGTAGCCTTATGCTTGCTGCTGGAATTTAGAATCTTAGCCGGTGGAGCAGCCTGGATGCCTGAGCAATCGCCGCATACAACACCTATTGACGCCAGCGAAAAGAAGATTATCGCGGACTTCCTCGGGGCAGATTTCCCGGACCTAGACCTTGATGCGGCTACAAGCCTTGACGCGGACGAACAGCAAATAATCGAGAGGGTTGAAGATTATGTCGCCTCACGCTTCAAGGGCATGAAGTACATTCTGGGGCTGGCGTTAGATTTCGCATTGCTTGCTCAGCGACTCTCCGCGGCGGACGAGGAGGGTAAGAGCCTCCGGAAGGATCTAACGGGGGAAGAATTGTTCGTACGCTACCAACTCGTCAAAGAGCGGGGGAGTCGCCAGGCCAACACCCTGACCTTGAAAATCGGGGGGATGGAGCAAGGGATTAGAAAGATAGAAGAATCCGTGGCCGAGTTCTTCCACCGCCTGAAGAGGACGGATTATCCGAGCGCCTACGTCTACAACACCGGGCAGTGGCAGAAGTACCGGGACCTGCTCGTCGACTGTTTCCGTCTTTCCGAGGCGGGGAGGCTCGAACTCTGCAAGCGGCTGATTCACTTCGGGCTGATGAACATGGCCGTCGCCGACTTTTACGGGAGATCCCTGCCCCGCCCGACTTTGCTCCCCGAGGTCATCCGCTCCTACCCGCGTGCGGCGAGAGGTGAGAACGGCGGGCTCACGCTGCAAGCGCTGGCTTATGGATTCTTCAAGGCGGATCGCCCTCACCTGAGCATCGTTACGGATAAGGTCAGAAGGGGGTCAAAGCGCCAGAAACAGATCGGAGACATTGACTGTTACGCGGGGATCGATCTGGAGCTGTCGGTCGAGGTCAAGGATTTTGAGATTAAGGCGGAGAACTTGGAGGCAGAATTAGGAGACTTCATTCAGAGCATCACGAGTAACAGGATCATGGGGCTCGCTTTTGTAGCCTCGAGCACGGAAGAGGCGCGGCGCGCATTGTCGGACCACGGGCTGCATGTCATGACCCTAGACGACCTGTTGAGGATCACCGGCGTGTGGGACTGGCCGAAGCAGAACGCAGCCGTGCTTGGCATGCTGCACTTCCTGTCGCACGTGGAGCAGAACCCGGACGCCGTAGAGAGGTTACTGGCGTTTATCAGCGAGAAGGATCCGCGGCATGACTCACTGGTTTATTACAAGGGAAGAGCAGCCTCATAACTCGTCGGCCAAGCCCTCCTCCTCGTCGACACTGTACTCGGGCTGGTCTTTCACCACGGGGGAGACTGTCAGCGTGGATAGTGCCGGTACGGCCGTGCGGCTGAGTTGGTAGTAATCGACGTACCTCTCCACCCCCATGCAGTGAACGCCGACGGCTTCCGCGGCCGCCACCGTCGACCCAGAGCCCATAAAAGTGTCAACGACGACACCCTCACCCAGGGGGAGCGCGGCGTGCACGACTTGGCGGAGAAAAGATTGCGGTTTGAGGCTGGGATGATCCGCGATTGCCTTCTCCCGCCGTGGTGTTCTCTCGCTGTGGATAACGTCGCTGAACGGCTGGTCGTCGCTGATCCTCCTGATGCCGCCCGTCTGAAACTCTCGCAGACAGTCGCTGACCTTCATCTTCGGAAGCAGGGGCTTGCGCAGGACTCCCCAAGGCTCGTACCCGCCGCGAGGTAGTGACGATACGCCCGGGTATTCCCCCTCCGCGTTCTTGGGCCTATCCCCTCCCCTAAATGTGCGGACGAGCCTGATCAGTTGACCGCGGAACTCCAGACCGCCGTCGACCAGAGCCGAGAAGACCATTTGAGAGAGGAAGGCGTTGCTCGCGATGAATACATGCCCGCCAGGTCTGAGGGCGTGAACCGCCACCCTCCCCCACTCCACGAAGAAACGCCTCAAGGCATCACGCTCTTTCTTATTCAGGGCCGTGAAGCGGGGCAGGGGCGCTCTCTGGTGGCCGTCGAATGACGGCGGGATGCGCCAGATCCCTCCATTACCGTTGTCCCTCTTTTCGAGTTGATCAAAATCGTACTCTTTAACCCCGTAAGGCGGGTCGGTCACGATGGCGTGAATGCTGTTCTCCGGAATGCGGCTCAGCCACTCGAAGCAGTCCGCGTGCAGGATACGACACCGCCCGATGACCTCGGAGGTGTAATCGAGCACTAGGCCCGCCCATGTGTCGTCCTGAAGCCCATTACCGGCCCGGCCCGGGGCGGCCCCACTGTCTTCACTGGGCTCGGTAGCCGTCATAGAAGATGGACCTAATGCCTGCCCGCCCGCGTTCGAACTCATCGCGCCCGTCTTTTCCATACAATTTAATCCGGGGGTGAATTTCTTTAAAGTGAAATAAAAGTAACGTTATAACCTTATAACGCGGGATGATTCGTAAAATATTCCTTCAGTATTTCGGCCCATAACTCCTTCTCTTTCATGTGGCGCTGGAGGGCGAGCATCTTCACCAAGTAAAAGTAATCCTCGGGAACCTCGATTGTCTTACGGGTGGTCGGGCCGGTGCCGAGCTGCGAGGACTCCGGCGTAGTTTCGGCCGCCCCGCCGCCGTTAGTTTGTTTAGCCCGTGACCTTTTAGTTGAAGACACCTGACTGCTAGATATGGCGTCCACGCCTGCTTGGGCATTCTGTCCGGGCTTCCGGGCGATCTTAAAGCTCTTGGTCATTTCATGGCTCTCTTCATTTCTGCAAAGAATGCTTGGACGTCCCCCGCCGCCTTGCCACCGGGCTGGTACTCGGTGACCGCCTGCCCCTGCCATAGGGCCTCCGAAAAGGCGACGTAGGAGTGGAGGCAACTATTGAAGAGGGGGAAATCCCACTCCCCGACCTGTTCCCTCGCCGCTTGGCTGACCGACGTGCCGTGCTGCACCTGATTAAGGAGTAACCCGCCCGAGAGGTCGTCGCGCTTCGCCATATCTGATATGACCACGTCTAGGAACTGAGCTGTGGCGTCCAAATCGACTTTCGATGGCTTCACGGGGATGACGAGCCAGTCCGCTGCTGCGACTGCCGCGTGCGCATGCTCTGTCACTCTTGCCCCCCCATCAATGACGACGACCTCCCACTTCCGGCGGAGGGAGTCGGCATCGCGGCGGAGATTTCTGGCGGGAAGGCTACTGGAGTGTATCCGCGGCAGGCCTTCAGGTCGGTCGGCGCACCAGTTCATCGAGGAGCGCTGCTCGGGGTCAGCGTCCACAATCAGCACCTCGCGGCCCTCTGAGGCGAAGAGCGCGGCCAGATTGGTCGCTACCGTCGTTTTGCCGCACCCGCCCTTCTGGTTGACCACAGCGATAATCATATCGACCGGTACTATAACACAGTAACCTTATAACGTTACAAAATCCTTTTTACCTCTCTGGCCGCCAAATCCATATTCAAACATCTGATTTCGCCTCAGGAAATGGTTTCCGCTTCTGCGACACGCGGAATGCACACGTCCATCCGTCATTCCCAATCGTTAGCCACGGCCTGCATGCCGACCCTTCGATAGCCGAGGCGCTTACCGTCAAACTCGATAAACCAATGGCAGCATAATATTGGGAAAAGAGTTGTCTTCTATTGACAAAGCTAAGTGTTGTCAATAGGCTTTGCGCGTCACTCAAGGGAACGGGTCGACATCTTAATTCTGCCGGCTTTCATAGGCAGCTGTCAGCTCACAATTGATGTCGCCCCACAAACTCTCAACAACCGCTCTTTCCAGCGACCACCTGCAAAGGCTGAGCGGAAAACTAAATTCCCGAGATGTCTGGGTACCACGTACCTACCCGCTCACCACCTCAGATAGGAGTTCAAAATGTCTACCCCCCCTAAACCCAAGCTGCCCTCCGCACGGGTTTCGGCAAAGGCCATTACTTTGCTGAGCCTCTTCATTTTTATGACCTCTGTGGCCGCCGGCAGCGGCCACGCGGGTTCGGTTAAAGGCGGTAGTTTTGTCCACCTGTCATTGACCGGCAAACTCTCCAGTCCACCCCCCGCCCAAAGACAGCAGCCTTCAGCATCTTCCCAAGAAGATAACATTAAGAAGTTGGCCAAAGATGTTGTTGAGAAACTAGCGGCGGAGGACTTCGAAGGCGTTAGAGCAAATTTCAACGAGCAGCTAAAAGAAGCGCTGCCCGTGGAGAAGATTGAACAGTCGTGGACTATCGTGACTCAACAAATCGGCTCATTCGAGAGTCAGGGGCCACCTAAATTAGTCAACCACGAAGGCGGGCGCGGCATCATTATCAGGTGCCGGTTCGAAAGAGGTGCCACACAGGTCGAAGTATGGTTCGACGACGAAAACTTAGTCGCGGGCTTATGGATACGACCGGCTTAGTTGAGCGGCGATCCAAACTGGCGCGGAGGGTGTCGCTCAGCGAGGCGACATCCTCCAGTTATAGGCTGAGTTCCGTACCAACCGCCGTCTGGTGACCAGAAGCAGTCCCGTAAACAGCTCGGATGGTGTAATCGCTACGGTTTTCTTGAGAAATACGTCGCCCCTAACTTCCAAAGAGACACCTGCGGGATTTCTTCAAGTAGCCAATTAATCTAGGAGGCTTAATAAATGAAGCTCGCTTTGATTAGTCTGTTCGCAGGACTGCTCGCTCTCGTCGTGATCCCGCAGGACACCCCGGCAGATGTGTTTACCTTGCTCCAAGGCAGCACCGGCCTCGCACGTGAGCGTTTCGGGAAGGATGAAGAGAGCGTCCGACTAGTGGACGAGATTAGCGGTTTCGCAGACGCCCTCCGCGCAAGCTGGGAGCAGTCAAACGACCGGAATATTCCGGCTGCGTATCTCTTGACGTTGAAGTTTGACGCGGGGTTGATTGAGCAAGCCTCGTCCGAGCCAGGCAGCGAGACGTCAAAGGACTTACTAAGGTATGTCCGTGATGATTTGCAAATTAAACGTACCCACGCGCAACGGATCGTCGGGGCGGCGGGCGGTTTGGGTGCGTCAATCAGAGTCACCGTCAAAACGATTAAGGACGGTCAGGGTGTGTCAGGTTACTTGGTGAGGTGTAACCCGAGAAGGTTCGCTAATCTGGAGAAACCCCTGTTTGTTTTTAATAGCGAGACAGACCCCACGTCGGTGAGCAGCTTGCCCCCCGGGAATTATGAAATGTGGGTGGAGAAGCCAAGTGGCACAAAGGTAAGGTCTAAGCCGGTCACTGTCGGGGGTAATGGGTTGCCGAGCATGGTGATTACATTTGAGGTCCCTTAATCAAATAGGAGGTAATCATTCGGTGCCCCCCCGCGACAACACTCTCACCGCCAAAATCAAAAATCGTTGGCAGCGTCTCCTCCAGTTCGGCACATGGGTGATGGCTGTCCTTGCCAGTTTCATCCTGACGCCGCCGATCTGGGATTTTAAGGAGGACGCCGTCTGGTTTCGTTTTTCACATTTCATCGTGGCCGCGCTAGCCGGACTCCTCTTCCTGCCCATCTCAAAATGGAGCGCCCGTAAATACAGGTCGAAGTGGTGGGCCTTTACCGCCGTTTGTCTAGCGCTCGGCACCGCGGTCTTCTTCCTATACCAATCCTTACGAGCGGCTTGGACCACCGCGTACCATGACAGCAGAATCATCATCGGGCGGACGTACACTCAGGATGCCGTAGATTACAAGGCCAAGGAGTTGGCGGATAACAAACGCAATATTCCCGATGAAGATTTAGTGATGGACTACGCGGGCGACACGAAGAGTATTTGGAAAGAAGAAGAGATTCATCAACGTCGCCTCCTGCTCGCGGGCGTTTACGTCGCCCTCATATCACTTTTCGCACTGGGTGTCATGGCGCTGATCCAGACTTTCTGACCGTAGATGCCAAAGCAGAGTCGGGTCCCTTGTCCGCAGAGGAGCACAAAGTGATAAAAAAAATCTACGCGACGACCACTATCTTCGCGGTTGTATTGAGTTTTGCCGCAGGTCGAACGCCCGTGGCGGCGGGCGCGCCGCGACAACAGGAGACAAGGTTCTCTTCGAGAAATGAATTTTTCGAAGCCCGAAAGAATACGGTCATCGAGAGGCTGGGGCTCCAACCCCTAGACAAGAGGCAGGAAGTAGACCGTCAGATTCAAGAGGAGATGGATGCTCTCGATAAAGTCGCCGGGTTCAGGTCTATCGTGACCAAGGGGGAGGGAGCCGGGATATCTTCTCATCCGGAGGCCGGAATAATAGTCAGCATCGCCGAGCTGGAACGTATCCACCGGCAGTCGGGTGTTAGGAAATCCCAGCAAGTGTTGAGGTTTCTTCTAGCCCACGAGAAATCACATCAGATTCAATACCTTGAATATTCGGCCAAAGCAGTTCACCTGAGTGAGAGAGAGCAACGGCGTGTTTACGAATGCCAAGCCGATATGCTTGCCGGTAAATATCTGATCGAGTCTTTTGGTGAACCCACGCCCGAAGACCGGCTGGCCATTGAAGACGCCTTGCAGGTGGCTTTCGATTTGGGCACGGAGGAGTACGCAGGCTCCGCAGCTCACCCCAGCCACGAGCAGCGCAGGGTCGCCGTTCGGCTCGGGATGGCATCCGGAATGATATTCCTACTCAGTAAACGTCTCCCCGACCCCCCTGCCAAAGCGATGATCGATTCCTTAGCAGGGAAGATAAACATTCGTCTTGGCGAAAGCCTCCTAGGATGGAGTTATCGGGTGGCTAAGAAGATAACCCACTATAGCCCCGACGCCACGGCCGACATCAAGGTCGAGGACGAAGAAGTGGAGTGGGACGAGCGGGCGAGCAACCCCTTCGTCAGGTTCAGGCTGGTGTATAAGAACACCGGCACTAGGACGGTCAAAGTAGACATGGAGGTTCAGTGCCTATCTGTGTTGAGGACTGATAAAGCCAATAGCAAATACTGGCAGAAGTGGGGCAACCGAAACTATATATTCAGGCTACGCCCCGGCGAGTCATATGTCGTCCAAGGCAGACTGCCGTGGTATGCCGACGCCGACCTGAGGCCGCGCTTAATCTACCCCCTCCACGACTCCGCCCTTATGAGTTGCGAGTACGTTAGGTAGCGACAGGCCGAGTCCACCTTACGACTGCACTCATCCTTCGAGGTAAAAGCTTTAGATCGCCGGCGGTGTCGACGCCCGACGCAAAGCGCAGGCGGCGCGCGCGAGAGAGATTTATGAGCTCCGAAAAGGGGAGGGAATTGAAGCCATCGCAGTGGTTGGCGATTTCAACGACACGCCCGACAGCGATCCTTTGCTTCTGCTCCTCAGCGAAGGATGAGATTTGCGCGGCATCAGCGAGCACGTGAGGTTCATAGGTGACGGCCGGCCCGGCACCTTTGGCAACGGCTACCGCCTCCAATAAGATTGACTACCTCCTGCTCTCACCCTATCTGTTCGAGAAAGTTACGGCCGGCGGTATCTAGCGCAAAGGCGTATGGGATAGCACACACGGGACGCTGTTCCCGCGCCATAAAGAGATGACGAGCCCGACCCACGCGGGGTCTTACCACACCGCCATTAGGGCTGAGGTCGAACTCTGACGCGCAAACCAACGGCCCGGCTCCTCATTAGAGAAAGACAAGGAGAAATTTAACCAAGCAATCGTGTCCGATAAGGTTATAACGTTATAACCTTATCGGACAGATGTTTTTAGATTAATCAGAAGAAGTCTATGATGAAGTATGACAGTTGAAAGCCTAAAGAGGATTCTTACAATTGGCTTCTATGACTGAGAAAGTACCTATAAATAAACAGCTTGCGTTAATAGGCGACTTCGGTGGAAGCCGTCCGGCTGAAGGAACGAGGCGTGCCTACAGGCGTGTGGTACGAGAGTTCTTTCAGTTCATCGGAGAGTGCCAGCCATCTGACGTAACTCCATCACAAATCATCGCTTGGCGAGACAGTCTTAGCGGACATAACCAACCTTCCACCGTCTACTATAAACTTATCATCATCTGGACGTTTTTTGAGTATTTGCTGGCCGCTGGAATTGTGGATGAAAATCCGGCCGCGAAAAAACATGTTCCACGCCCGCCGCTCCCGGAGTTCATGGCGGGGCGGGCTCTCACCCCCGAAGAAGTCAGACGGCTATTGTCCGGGCCGGACCGTTCTACACCCATGGGGGCACGTGATTACGCGCTTCTGATGGTCATGCTCAACATGGCGTTGCGGGTAAGTGAGGCCTGCTCACTGCGACCCTCCTTGATAAGGGAGGAACGCGATCACCTTGTGGTTAGGGTACGAATAAAAGGGGGGCGGTTGCATAAAGCGCCCATTCCGGGCGACGTGTGGGCTGCTATTCAGCAGTATCTGACTTTAGATAGCTCAAGGAGGCAGGGGAGCACTAACAATGACCCTTACATCTTTCAGGCCATCAGGCCTCACCCTGTTACGAGTACGAGCAAGCCGCTCTCTACCCGCGCGGCATATAAGATCGTGGCTAAGTGGGGTAAACGGACAGGGATCGGGGACGTGTCACCGCATGACCTGCGGAGGACGGCGATCACCCAAGCGTTAAGGCAAGGAATGTCCTACAGGCAGATACAGATGATGACCGGCCATCGGAATATAAACACTATCCAGCTCTACGATCACTCGCGTCATGCGTTGGAAGAGGGTGCCGCCAATTTCCTCCGTTATGAACCGGAGACGGAAGCCGTCTCTACGGCAGAATCAAAGAGCCTGTTTGCCAGGTGGAAAAAGCGACAACTAAAGCGTCCTGAGGCCAACGGCGATGCGGGAGGTATTGTCCGCTACGCGATCTTGGTACGGTCGGTAAGGGTTGACGGAAAACCACGACAGCAGATAGTCAACTATCTCGGCTCTATTCGTGAGTCCAAGATCAGTAGGGTAGGCTATCGTGTCTCCTTTTGGATGAAGGTCGAGCGCACACTGAAGAGACAGAAGATCGAAGATTCGGTGTACCGGAAGGTTCTAAGCACCCTATCCAAAGTGGTGCCTTTGCCTACAGAAGAGGAGATATCAAGCCTCATTTCGGACTTCCAAAAACGTAGTGCCCATAATTTGTAACGCCAATTTGTAGTCCCGTAAACCACGCATATCCAACAATTACAGGTGGTGGTTTCTGAAGTATGGTTCCGAAAAGGGGCATTATCTGAATAGAATTGACCGTTTATTTTCAACACTTTACCCTGTCTGCCTCTTAACCTATAACGCATAGATTTGAAGGCTTACAGAGGTGTTTTTAGATGGTGCCCCTTGATAAAGAAAATGCCCTCCGCCTCACTGTTTAGTGAGTCCGGAAGGCATCTGAATAGTTCAGTTCAGTCCGCTTCTCTGGCGAGTAGCGACTGCTTTTTTAACTGGTCAAGGTCGGCGACGGATACTAATTTCCGTCTGCGATCAAGGGGATCTACGGAGTAGGATAGCTCGCCACTACTGACGAGTCGGCTGAGTTTCGCCGCCGAGGTGCCCAAGTAGGCGGCCGCGTCACTCAACTTCATCCTCCTCTTCTTCTCGGGTGATGACGCGTTGCGGTTCATCATTCGCCTCGAGTTGATTGAATGGAAGAGCTTTAGTCTCTCATGGCTTAAATATCTTCCGGCGCTGCTCCCTCTCTTCCTCTGCTTCGCGGCTCCGCTTAGTATCCTCTACCACCTTGCGCCGCATCAGCGTCTGAAGCATCTCGGTGTCGTGCAATTCGACGTACGGCCCGTCGTAATAGCCAGCGACCACCTTGAAGCCGTCGCAGCCGATCATATGTGCATTATCTGCGGTAACCCCATCCCCGGCTTTGTACCAAGATGTATGTAGCCCGAGGGAGGTCGAGAGGGTTGCCAGGTACTCGCCTGTGTTGCTCCAGACGGTATCTCGGCCGTAAGTTACCCTGACGTATACCAGCCGCTCGTCGAGGAAAGCCATGCTGATACGACTGACCCCCTGGAACTCCTCCAGGCGCTGCGCGTAGGCCCTGAGTGTGCCGTCGACCGCACTGAAGGTCAGATTAGAGCGTCCGCACGAGTCGGCGCTGGGCACAACATAACGTGGGAATCGGGCTGTCACTTCCCGTAGGGTCATACCGAGGCGAAAGCCCCGCAGCGCTGGGGCCTGCGCCGGCATTAACTCACACTGCCGCTTATCGCGCACACGCCCGCTCCTCCAGATCAGACGGTCGATGTCAGTAAGCCCGCCAGCCCCAGCGTAGTCAAGTACTGTCTGCCCATCGCCGTCAGATGCATTTACGTCCGCGCCGGCGTTGATCAGTAACTGCACTAGGGGGCGATGGGCGGGTACAATCGAGTACCAGTTCATCAGTTCCTCAGATGAAGAGGAAAATGGCAAATGCGAGTCCCTTACCGGGCATAGCCGTTCGGTCCAGAATCTGAACCACGGGGCAGGCAAATCGGATAACAGCCTAAAACCGCCTAAACTCGCGGAAATCATCAAGGGAGTACGGCCGAGACGGTCTCTAGCGTCTACGTTAGCCCCCTTTGATATTAAGTATCGCGCTAATTCCGTCTGGCCGAGGGTCGCGGCGACGTGCAGGACAGTGCGGCCGAGTTTGTCCTTTGCGTTGACATCCACCCCAGAGGCGAGCAATTGCTTCAGTGAGTCTTTAACGTCCGTGTCCCCAACAGTGGCGCTGGCAAAGGCTCCCCAATCTCGTCTCTGCTGCCATTCCCTGAGAGCAGAAACGGGTGATTGAGGCTTCGGCACATCAAATGTAGCTTTGCCGTCCGCCTCGGGCTGTTGCATGACGTATAGGTTATGTTGACTGCTCACCTGGGGTGATGCCACCGTAAGAATAAGTAAAACGACGACCACTAAGGTAATGTGTGCGAGGTGAAACTTAGAAAGGAGAACCATTCTTCTGATCCTGGCAAGGGGTGACGAGGGACATCGCTTTTGTTATCTTCTGTCGCCAAAGTCTAGTAAGTCATTACAGCGGCTTATGCTTGAATCATCCCATTATCAAAGGATGAGATGAGCGCCGCTAGGGAATGCACACGCTGCAAATTCCCGGCGAATTCTGGATTCTATAAGATAATAATACGAATTCGTATCAGTAGCAATACTGCTAGAACTGATACAGCCCCATCAGGAGAGATCTCCTGATGGGTAAAACACCAAGGCTGAAACCAAAGCGGCTACCGGAAAAGCTGCGGCAGATTCGTGAGCGGCTGGGGCTGTCTCAGAATGGGCTGATACGTCAGTTGGGGTTCGAGGGGGTGCTAGTGCAGGCTAGTATCAGTGGCTACGAGTCCGGCACGAGGGAGCCGCCCTTACCGGTGTTACTGCGATACAGCGAGATAAGTGGCGTGTGGGTCAACTCTCTCGTGGACGACCAAGTAGACATACCCGAAACGTTGCCGTGTTCGCCGATGTGTGAGGGATCTAGGCGTAAGACAAAATTTAGGAAGGAGAGTTGAGGGGCAGGGGATAGTGAGTCTTTCTATTTACTCAAAATGCTGTTGATGATTAGTCTGACGTAATTCGACGTGAACGGCAGCCGCACCGATGTAGAAGCCGTTCCAGCCCGCATGCTCTACGCGAACACTCACGACCGAAATAAGATCGCTGAAGTAAATCTGCTATGAGTTACACGGATCTAACCCTCAAGAAGCTGTTCGCCCTCTCAGGAAATGTATGTGTCTTACAAGGATGTTCCGCGCCTATCGTGGATACTGATACGGGCGTGGCAACGGTCCCCGGTACGATCCCGGCCAGAGTGATGCCGAGCGGAACGGTCACGAGAATCTGCTCATCATGTGCGTTGCTCATAACAGGATCGTGGACGGCAAGAAACACGGCACCTATACCCAGTCGAGTTGCTTCAGGAGTACAAGTGGGACCACGAGGCTCAGTACCAAGGAAGCGTGGTGGATGACGCCGCGCTTGACTCCTTCGTTGAGGAGTTCTTGGGCGCGGGATCAATCATAACTACCCACAACCAGCGCGGCAGGCAGAACGTCCACACGATTCACAATGTCTACGCACAGTCACCCCACGCCGAAAGGTAAGTGGACGAGGAAGAACGAGCGTGGACGATCTATACAGACTTTTACAAGGTGGGCTGCGAGGGTTTACGTCTTGAACCCGGAAATCGGCTCTGGGGTTTACAGGCTAGCCGAAAGGCTCGTTGCTAAGAAGATGTTAGAAAGGCTGCCGCCCGGCATGGGTATGCCTTTCCGCGCCAGCAGTTCATAGTCGGTATCGGTCCGAGGAGTAAGGAAAGGCGTGAAGCACTCCGGAAGCTCTACAAGGCAATAAGAGACCTCGTGGGTGAAACCGGCGATCCGACAGCCGTGACGTTTTACCTCTCTGGCGAGGCGATAAGCGGCGTCCAAGTCAAAGATGCGTATATCACGGCGAAGGCGCTCGTTAAGATGGGGTGAATTGTCTTCGAGGATGAAGAAGCATTGACCGTGAGGCTTACTGAGACGGGCATGCTAATGGCCCGCCGTACCTAGACCGCGCTATCTGCCGCGACACCTACCACAGGGTTCATACCCACCCGGAGCTATCATCGGAACGCTGCTCGATTCGGTATTCAACAAGAACACTTTCACGTCATCACAGTGACCCTGTTTAAGAAAGAATAGACTGCCCATGGCCAACGCAGCTCATCTTGGAATACTCAAGCGAGGAGTGAAAGCTTGGAACCAGTGGCGAAATAAGAATTACACAATAAGACCAGACCTCCGAGGAGCGATCTTCCGCGGAATTAATCTAAGTGGAGCCAACTTTATAGGGACGGATCTACACCGGGCACAGTTCAGCGAGGTAAACCTTAGCCTAGCGAACCTCCGTAGTGCGGTGCTCCACCGAGCGGTCCTTCGCCGAGTAGTTCTTAACGGGACTATCCTCCGTAGAACGGATCTCAGCCAGACAATCCTCAGCGAGGTAATCCTCAGCAAAGCAGAACTAGTCGAGGCAGACCTAAGTGAAGCAGAACTCACAAGAGTAGACCTTCAGGGAGCTAATCTCGGACGATCTAAAATAGGGGCGACAATATTCGCCAAGAGCGACCTGAGCGCCGTTATGGCCCTCGACACCGTAAAACACACTAGCCCTTCAACCGTCGGGGTCGATACCTTGTACCGATCCAAGGGAAAGATCCCCGATGTCTTTCTCCGCGGTTGCGGCCTCAGTGATTGGCAAATTGAGGCTGTAAAACTCCACCAGCGTGATCTAACTAACGAAGAGATAGGTGACATCATCTATCGGATCCATGAATTGAGAGCAGCGCAGCCTATACAAATTAACCCCCTATTCATTTCCTACACTCACACAGATGTAACATTTGTGGATAAAATCGAGCGCTACTTGGTGAAAGACGGGATTCGCTTCTGGCGGGACGTGCATCATGCCACAGCAGGGCGACTCGAAAGACAGGTCGACCGGGCTATGCGCCTCAACCCTACAGTGCTCTTAATCTTATCCGAGAACTCAGTCAGAAGTGACTGGGTGGAACACGAAGCACGATTAGCTCATAAGCTAGAGAAAGAACTCGGGCGTGACGTACTGTGTCCGGTGGCGCTGGACCTGAGTTGGAAGCAGTGCCGGTGGCCAGAGCGGCTGCGAGAGCAGATTGAGGAGTATAACATCTTGGATTTCTCAAACTGGGGGGATAAGGCTAGCTTTGAGCGGATGTACCGGAGGCTGGTTGATGGACTGGATCTGTTCTACCAGAAAAAGGAAACTCAATAAGAACGTAACGAATGTTATAGGACTTCGAAAGTAGCTGTTTAAAACTATCCTCGAGATGGTATTCGCCTCGCGCAGCACTCCTCTCAGGCTGTCTAAGGAAGACTCGAGACTTATGGCAAACAGGAAACATTTAGAAATAATCAAGCAAGGTATACGATTCTGGAATAGTTGGAGAGTAGACAATCCTGAGATAACCACAGCCCTCAGCGGGGCACAACTCAGCAGGTTAGACCTCCGTCGCGCTGACCTCCGCAGCGCTGACCTTAGCGGGGCAGATCTCCGCCATGCAGACCTCAGCGGTGCCGACTTCCGGGGCGCAGACCTCTCAGGGGCAGACCTCTTAGGGGCAGACCTCTTAGGGGCACAACTCAGTGGGGCAGACCTCCGCATCACACGATTACCCGGAGTAAATCTCAGCGATACAGTTCTCACCAAGGCACAACTCAGCGGCGCAGTCCTCCGCAGGGCACAACTCAGCGGTGCAGTCTTGCACGGCGCAGTCCTACACGGTACCGACCTTCGCGGGGCCGACCTCCGCGGGGCCGACCTCCGCGGGGCCGACTTCAACGAGGCCGACCTCAGCTGGGCAGACCTTAGCCGCGCGGACCTCAGCGGCGCAAATCTTCGGGGGGCAGATCTTAGCAAGGCAATTGTTGCCTTAACAGTGTTCGCTGATCTTGACCTAAGCACTGTCAAGGGACTCGGCACTGTAAAGCATAATGGCCCGTCAAGAGTTAGCATGGATACCCTATCTGGCTCCAAGGGACATATATCAGAGGCCTTTCTCCGCGGTTGCGGCCTCAGTAATTGGGAAATCGAAATTTCAAAACTCTATAGGCCGGAAATAACGAACCAGGAATTGGGCGACATCCTTTATATGCTTCACGACTTGAGAGCAAACCAAGCAATCCAAATCAGTCCCGTGTTCATCTCCTACAGTCACCTAGACAGTTCCTTCGTCGATCACCTAGAAAGACAATTTGTAAACGACGGAATCCGCTTCTGGCGAGACATGCATCATGCTACGTCCGGGCGACTCGAAAGTCAGGTTGACCGTGCGATCCGTCTCAATCCGACGGTGCTCTTGATCTTGTCTGAGAACTCCACCCAGAGTGACTGGGTGGAACATGAAGCGTGGTCAGCCCGCGAGACAGAGAAGGAACTCGGGCGAGACGTGCTGTGCCCGATTGCACTAGACACGAGTTGGAAGGATTGTCGCTGGCCGGAGCGGCTGCGGCGGCAGATCATGGAGTACAACATTCTCGATTTCTCGAAGTGGCGGGATAATGCTTCCTTTGAACGAATGTACTGGAAATTGGTCGAGGGGCTTGATGCGTTCTATAATCCAAGGGGTGCAGGCCTTGCAGGGAAAGTCCTAGAGAGGTGAACAATCTTCGATTTACAGGCTAGCTATGTATGCTCCCACGAAGATTATTCACCACTTATCATTGATAGCGAATTTTATTCAGCCTCTTCAGGCTTTCCCTGCAAGGCTAGGGGTGTATAGTTATTCTTATCGGACTCCAAGTGTCTACTTTTCAGAATTCAAGTTATAGCTTCTTGCTATCTTATTCTTGTACTCGCGTTTGGTCTTTCCTCTATCTCTATCTTTCCCTTTAAGCCGCTTCATCTCCCGTAGCCGCTGCCGTAGAGGCTCCAGTCGGCGGCGGGCGGGCCGAGGTAGAGGCGCGCGGTGTAGTCGCGCACCATGCGGTCGCTGTTGAAGGCGGGGGCGAGGGTCTGGATGGCGCGGCGCATCATCGAGACCCAGCGCGGGGGCAGCCCCTTCGCGTCGCGCTCGTAGAAGGTCGGGACGACCTCCGTCTCCAGCACGCGGTAGAGCGACTCGGCGTCGCGCCTGTCGATCTCTTCAACCGACCCGTCAGCGTCTATATCGCCGACGGCCCAGCCGTTCGTGCCGTCATAGCCTTCCGGCCACCAGCCGTCGAGGATCGAGAGGTTGAGGCCGCCGTTCAGCGCGGCCTTCTCGCCGCTCGTGCCCGAGGCTTCGAGCGGGCGGCGCGGGACGTTGAGCCACACGTCGGCCGCCTGCACGAGGTGGCGCGCGATCTCTTGATCGTAGTCCTGTAGGAAGACGGCGCGCTGCATGATCTCCGGGTCGAGCTTCCAGAGATTGATCTGCTGGAGGATGACCTTCGCAGCCTGGTCCTGCGGGTGGGCCTTGCCGGCGAGTATCAATTGCACAGGCCTCTCGGGATCTCCCAGCAGGTGCCGTAAGCGGTAAGGATCGCTGAGAATCAGTCCCCATCGCTCATAGGGTACGACACGGCGGGCGAAGCCGACGGTCAGCGCGTCGGGGTCGAACATCTGATAGGCCGCGGCTGCGTACTCGCGCGGCTCACCCTGCGTGAGCCGCGCCCGGAAGAGGCGCTCGCGCACGAAGGCGATGAGCCGCTGCTTCATCAAGCGCCGCACCTCCCACAGCGCCTCGCCGGGGATGCCTTCGACGGCGCGCGCCCACGCCTCGGCGTCGCGCAAAACCTCCGCCCACTCCGCCCCGACGTGCCGCTCGTAGAGCGAGGCCAGCAGCGGCGAGACCCACGTCGGCGCGTGCACGCCGTTGGTGATCGAGGTGATGGGAACGTCTTCGGCCTCGCGCCCCGGCCACATCTTGCGCCAGAGGTCGCGCGAGACTTCGCCGTGGATGCGGCTCACGC
>WUUC01090546.1_pt1 | contig 19971 bp, 19 predicted proteins | sample 6278441 | NCBI WGS metagenome assembly WUUC01 (sample SAMN13675441, study PRJNA597444) | soil metagenome | isolation source: soil | place: USA: Washington | collected 2017-10
GATCGAGAAACGTGAAGGTGGCGTTACACTGACTGTCCAGATCAACCAAAAGCGTCTTATAGCCCCTGATCGCCAGTCCGGCAGCCAGGTTGGTGGCTGTCGTGGTCTTCCCGACGCCGCCCTTTTGATTTGCGATGGCGATAGTCCTCATGCCGCGATACCTCTTCTGACCCGGTCTGCGTCGTCGAGCACTCTCTGAATGTCGCTGACGCGAACCCTTTTCACGCGCGCGTCGAGCACGTCTTGAAAAGTTTCAATGTGATAGGAGCGAATCAACCGCCAGAGGGCGGTGCGCGATACTCCCAGTTGAGTTTGCGCTTCGCTGATGCTGATGGTTTGGGGATTAGCGTTTCTTTTGGTCATAAGTATGCCTCGTGGGTGATAGCAAACGATCATGTCTTTTAGCGCGGGTAGCGTACGATGTCAATCGAAATGTTTCAGGTTGGCTCGAAATTATTCGACCCGAGACCTGAACTATTGGAATGCCGTCGGCACGTCTCGCTTAACCGAAGCAACAAAACTTATTGACATATTAAAGCTCTGGGATTAGGCTTTGAGAGTTTTTAATGGAAAGCTGTGCTGCCGCGAAAGTAGCTATCCGATAGAACGCTCTGTCTATCACTGTACTTCCGATCCTTCTCACAAAGCCGTTGCCGTGCACCGATATTTAGATATTGGAAGGTGAGCGTTATGGTGGACACATTTTACTCTTCTTAAAACGACACGCCCCGACTTGAATGGCTGGCCGAAATCTCTGACTTGTTCTTCAATCACTCAACCATCTCATGGACGGACGATGCTAATGGGTTTGAACTTCAACAATGTGTAAGTCGCTCATGACGCTCGTCCGGGACAGTTATTTATCAAGATCAGTACAGAGGGCTGGCTTTATCTCACTCAGGCAAGTCCGTATCAAGAACTGATGTTCTTCTTGCGTGACAACCGACCCCGGGAAGTTGCTTCTAATTCTGTTCTCACAAATATGAATTGGCCTGGTGGCTCTTACTCGCTCCCTAGTTAGTGCCCGGCGCTAGCCTCGAAGCCTAAAGCCCTCCTTAGGCTCCCCTATGATTAACCCAACTTTAATCGCAACTTTAGCGATGCCTCCGTCGCCGGGCGGCGAGGAGTTGTCTGCTTTGCCAGCCGGCGTTGACTGGCTGGAGGTTCGCGCCGACCTCGTGGGCGACCTCGATACGGATTGGTTACGCAGTCGCTTCGGAGGCCGTCTGCTGTATTCGTTGCGGAGCAACGTCGAAGGCGGTAATTACGCAGGCGCGTGTGAAGACAGACACGAGCGGTTAAGACGAGCCGCACGCTCCTATGAGCTTATCGAACTTGAAGGTGAGCGCGATTGCACGCCTGAGCTACTAGCCAGCATTCCTGTCAAGCAGCGGGTTATCTCGTGGCGTGGGACTGTCAGCAACTTGGCGGAACTCGAAGTAAAGTTCGCACAACTCTCGGCTGTCCCGTCCCGCTTTTACAAACTCGTAACGGAAGCTGCGAAGGGGCATGACGAGTTTGTGCCGTTAGCCCTACTGAAAGTGCTGCGGCGCACGGATACCATCGCTTATGCCGATGGTCCTCTCGGATTCTGGAGCCGCCTGGTGGCTCTCCGATTAGGTGCGCCCGCCATCTTCGGTCTCGTCCCAAACGGGGCGACGATTCCAACAGAGCCTACCATTAACAAGTTAATCGAGGATTACGCGTTGCCGTGGCTTTCGTCGCCCAGAGAAATATACGGGGTTGTCGGGAGCCCTGTGTTTCACTCGCTCTCGCCGCGTTTGCATAACGCGGCTTATCGCGCGATGAATTATTCGGCTCTGTTTGTGCCCTTGCATGTGGAATCTTTTATCGAGTTCTGGCACGAAGTCATACTCCCGGACATGTTTGCTACTCTGGGTCTCTCCCTTAAAGGCTTGACCGTGATCTCCCCGCACAAGGAAGCGGCGTTGCAGATTGCCGAGAAGGTAAGCCCGATGGCAAGACAGGCTGAGTCTGCCAACATCCTCGTGCGGGACAACGGTTGGTGGCGGGCTGACACGACCGACCCGGAAGTCGTCTCGATGGCGCGGCGTGAGCACAATCTACAGGTTGGGGATAAACGGATTGCCGTGATCGGTTGCGGTGGGGCAGGACGCGCGATTGCTGCCGCGCTGAATCAGGCCGGTGCCGGAATCACTCTGGTCAATCGTGGAGCAGAACGTGGTGAACACGCCGCTCATCTGCTGAGTTTGCCTTACATCCCTTTGGCGGGTTTCAACGCCGAAGGTTACGACATTCTGGTGAATGCCACGCCCGTCGGTCGTGACGACGACAACTCTCCCTTCAAGGTCGAGCAGGTTGATAAAGAGGCGGTCGTGATCGATCTGGTCTATGGTTCCAGACCTTCGCCGCTTGTGGCCGATGCTCTGGCTCATGAACGATTGGTGATTGATGGTCGTGAGGTGCTGCTGGCGCAGGTGCGTCGCCAGTTTCAGATGATGACGGGCAGGGAACTGCCCCTCACGCCAAAGCGCGCTCTTGGAGGTTGAGAGTCGAGTGCGTCGCTCTCGGCTGTGCCAGTTTTTTAGTTAAGGCGGATGTTCCGCTACGCAGAAGGATAAGAGATCATGGCAACTTTGGAATTTACGAGAACTGAAGACCGTCTGAGCGACGAGACCGCGCCGGGTGGCGCGATGGCTGTTGACGCGGAACCGCTGGTCGGGACGTGGCTTAATACAGACAAGAAAACGCGCGGGATCGTCCGGCTCTTCTTAACGCTGAACGGTGGCGCATTGAAGGTGCGAGCCTTCGGCGCTTGTGACCCCGCTCCCTGTGATTGGGGCGAGGTTCAGGGCGCAGCTTTCAGCAGCGGGGTCAGTTCGAACGAAGGCATGGCCTTCACCGCCCTGTTCGACTTTGGCTTCATGGAAACGTTGCTGGCCGTCTACCTGAAAGGCGGGATCCTCGTGCTGGACAGCTTCAACACCTTCAACGATGACAGTGGCCGCGCCAACTATTTCTCGCGCGAGTTCTTTCATAACTAATCCGGCTGGACAGGGCAGAGCGCAGAGGCATCGGAGTCCATCATGGCACATCTCCAATACAGGAGAGCAAACGACCTTCCGGCAGCGGCAGAGAGCCTGAGTCGTGACGCGACGATAGACACTGCGCCGCTGGTCGGAACCTGGCACAGTACGAATAAAACAACTCGCGGCATCGTCAAGTTAATCCTGGCGGCGCACGATGGGATTTTTACGGTGCAAGCGTTCGGAGCTTTGGAGCCGTCGCCCATTGACTGGGGACAGGTGCGGGGGCAAGCCTTTGCGGACGGCGTCGAGCAGACGGAAAGCGTCGGTTTCAGAGCCTTCTACGATTTCGGTTTTTTGCAGACCCTGGTGGCCGCATATCTTAACAAGCGGATTCTGGTGGTGGACACCTACAACACGTTCAAGGATGAAAGCGGGCGCTGCGATTATTTCTTAAGAGATCATTTTTATCAGTAGGAGGCAGCACATCCAAGTCCAACTCGATTCAATCTCGTCGCGGCAGGCGCTGATCGAGCGCGTGCGTGAACTGGCGTGCGAGAAGTTTGCGCCGCGCGCCGCTCATTACGATCAGACGGCCACTTTTCCGGCTGAGGATTTCGAAGACCTGTTCCGTGCGGGTTTACTTGCGCCGGTCATCCCGCAAGCCTACGGCGGGTTGGGTCTCGGTCCCTATCGCGGCGACGTTTTTACGTTGTGGATGATGACCAAAGAGATCGCCAAGGCCGATCTCTCTCTGGCGCGATGTTGGGAGGGACACGTCAATTCGCTCGTGCTGTTGGATGGGATGGCGACCGCCGAGCAAAAGGCTCTGTGGTTTAGGGGCGTGGTTGAGGATGGCGACAAGTGGGTGGCTTGGAGTGGCGAGCCGCAGGCCAGCGCGCCGGGCGAAACCCGGCGCTACGGGACGACAGTTACTAAAGTCGAAGGCGGTTATCGCATCGAAGGAACGAAGGTGTTTGCGACCAGCGCGGGCGGCGCACAGTGGGCGATTCTCTTGGTCAACACGGCTGGACCCGGCGGGGTGCGCCATACGACCGCGTCGCTCGACACCCAACTGCTCATGGCCTGCGATCTCTCTGATCCGACCGTGCGGATAGATAGCTCTTGGTGGGACCCAATCGGGATGCGTGCGACGGTGAGTTATCTGGTTCACTTCGAGCGCACGTTTATCCCCAACGAAAATCTTATCGGCTATCCCGGCCAGTATCTGAAAGAGGGATGGCAAACCTGCTTCATCCCGCATTACGCCGCTACCTTTCTGGGCGCCGCCGAAGCCGCTTACGACTACGCTGTGGAGTATGTCAGCACGCAGAACAAAGTCGCTGACCCTTACGTGCAACACCACATCGGTCAAATGTCGGTTAACGTGGAGACGGCTCACCTGTGGCTCAGGCACGTGGCGCGCCTGTGGGAAACCGGCAACTATCAAGAGGCACAGCCAGCAGGCAGCCGCGCTCGTCATGTCATCGAGCACTTGGCGGAAGATACGGTCAAAGACGCTATTCGCGCCTGTGGCGCGCGCTGTCTGAATCGCCCGAGCGCCCTTGAACGTATCTATCGTGACCTCACTTTCTATGTGCGTCACGACAACGATGATCACATCCTCGCGATGCTTGGTAAATCAGTTCTCGGCCTCACGCATGATCCGTCATTCTACAAGCCGTAAGCTGCTCAGAACGCGCAAGCCGGGTCAGGTATCAACCTCGCTAGTGTAAGACTGGAAATGGATATGGCTCCTGCGCGCCGACATTTCAACTTGCACCTCCGGGCTCCGGCTTAGAGCTACTTTAGCTTCTACGCCCCCTGTAACGCATGGACTAAAGCCGTCACGACGGGAACTGCGACCCGGCAATACTTAAATGTCTTGTGCCACGGGAAAGCCGCATTGGTTAAGCGTCGCAGACTGACGCGCACGTGTTCGCTGAAGTCGTTCATGATGCCAAAGGAGACTGTCGAAAATGCACGCCAATCAAATGTTGCATGCAGAACAAAAGGAGACCAAAGACGCTGCCCGCTACCAGCCCGGCTGGCCTACAGGTATCAGTCACTGTCCGCTCGTCCCCGGCGGGCAAGGCTTCTTCAAAGAGCATAACGGCAGCGCCACCAGAGACTACTTCAGACTCCGTCCGGGCAACGACACAGCGCACGAAGAAGAGCAGATTCGGCAGTTGATGCGGAACGTTGCCGACGGCGACGCAGAGGCTTTCTGGCGACTCTGGGATTTATACAAAGGGCATCTCTATCACCTCTGCCTCTGGCAGATGGGCGGCGTGCGCGACGACGCCGAAGAAGCCCTCAGCCGCACTATGCTCAAGGCGCTCGACAAGCTCCCCAGCAACGGCTACCGGATTCAGAACCTCAAAGCATGGCTCAGCAGGCTCACGCTTAACCTCTGCGTAGATTTGCACCGGGAACGCAGACGGCAACTCCGGCGACTTGAAAGCATCGAAGATGTCTGGTGGGTTACCTGTCCGCCGGGGTTGATTGCAGCCGACTCGATTGAAGAGACCTTTCTCAATCGAGAGATTTTTACCTATCTATGTCATGCGGTGAACGAGTTGCCGAGCCGTCTGCGCGAACCGTTCGTGATGCGTTTCTTTCAAGAGATGGCCTATTGCGACATCGCCGAGTCGCTTATTTTATCAACTGAAAACGTCCGCAAACGCATACAGCAGGCACGAGACATCTTGCGCGAACGGCTGAAACGGATTCGTCAGGTCAGCCGCCCTGCGCCGCGCCGGAGCCGTAGAGCTATTGCTGCCAAGCCATTCGCCGTCAGTTGCACGGTCATCGAGCAGGCGGTCAAGACCTCCACTTGATCTAAAAGCATGGCAGTTGCGCGCCCGCGTTGGAACTTACGCTCAAGTTCACAGTTAGCCGGTGCGCGTCGTCTTAAAACCAGGGATGCCTTTACTTACTGTAATTTGGCGTCCTCAATTCATCGAGCGGAGGCTGAATGTTTTGGGCCGCACTTCTGGTCCCATCAGGCACACCCCATGAACGGACGTGAAAGCGTTGGAGTCTCAGGTCTGGATACTGCTCCCGATAATCCCGGCGCGGGCGGAGACATCGGAGAGTTGCGGGTCGAAATTCTGGCGTCTCTGCAAAAACTAGGTTACGCGCATATCAAGACCCCGCTCACTGCCGAGGACTTCGACCGCACGGCGCAGCAACTGGGCGACATCACCCTGCGCACAAATTTAACTCTGACGCACAACCGCAGTTCTATCGTCTATAAACCCGATGAGATAACTTTTCATCAAGATAACCCTTTGATGAATATTATCGGCTGGTATTGTGTCCGGCAGGATGAGCTTGACGGCTCGATGCTGCTCATCGATGCCGGAGATGTCGCAGACTATTTCACGCGCCGCGAGCTGAAGATTCTGAGCAGCATCGACGTGCGATACCCTGATCCCGATCCCGACCGTCATAACCCGGACAGAGGGTTGTTTGCCTATCTCCTCTGGCCGTTAGTGACGGAGAAGACCGCCCGCACAGATGTTTATTATGTTCCGTGGCTTTTGGCCGAGGGTTACGATGATGAGCAGCAACGGGCGTTAGAGAAGTTTGCTGCATATCTCCGCGTGAAAGAAGAAAGCCAACTCGTCGCGATCAGGCTCTCAGCGGGCGAGAGCCTCTTCATTGATAACAACCGGGTCTTACATGGCCGGGGGCCGATCCAACAAGACAGCAAAAGATTCTTAAAGAGAGTCTGGATCAAGCAATCGGAGCAGAGCAACGCGCGAGCGGAAGGCGAGGGAGCAAGGTGAAGCCCTTGAGATTCCATTGGAGCTTGTCGCGGGTTGGCGACAACCTCAGGTCAGCCCGACCCGTGACCGAGCAGACCGGGATGCTGAGTTTCGACGCGCAGCTTGCGTTCTGTCGCCGTGCGGAAGAGTGCGACATCGAATCGGTCCTGATGGCCTTTAGTTTTACCCGACCCGACCCGGTTGTGCTCTCGATGGCGTTGGGCATGAAGACGGAGAAGATGAAGTTCATGGTCGCGATCCGCTCCGGGGTCTTATCGCCGACGCTCTTCGTGCAGCACATCAACACCATCTCCGCGCTCACCGATGGCCGTGTCTGCATTAACATGGTCACGGGTCATACGCCGCACGAGTTGGGTTACTACGGCGATTTTTTGCCGCACGACGAACGATACGCGCGGACAGATGAGTTCTTATCCATCTGCCGCGCCTTCTGGCGACGTGCGGGCGAAGTCAATTTCGCAGGTCATTACTACAAGATAGAGAACGGCAAGGTAAACCTCCCCTTTCATTCGCGCGAACGCACGTCACCTGAAATCTATCTCGGCGGCAATTCGCCGCTCGCCGCTGAAATGGCGATCAGGCACGCCGACTGCCTGTGGATCTTTCCCGATGCCCCCGATAAACTGCGCCCCCGCATTGAGCCTCTGATTAGACAGGGCACGGAGGTCGGATTGTTGGTCTCACTGATTGCGCGACCAACCCGGCAGCAAGCCCTGCTCGATGCGGAAGCGCTGCTTAAATCAGCCGGGGCTAAGTCCAGAGAGTTTCAGCAGGAGGCTCTGCGCAAATCCGACTCGGTGGGCATCAAGCGCAGCTTCAAACTGGCAGACCGGAGCGAGCCAGCGTGGCTGACGCCCTACTTATGGACCGGAGCTATTCCTTACATGGGAGCACCTGCGATTGCCCTCGTGGGTTCGGCAGATGAGATCGCCGGGGCGCTGTTGGAATACAAAAAGATGGGTATCTCACAGTTCCTCTTCATGGGTTGGCCTGACCTCGACGAGATGAACTTTTTTAGTGAAGCAGTGCTGCCGCTCATCAGGAAGCAAGAGCAGGAGGAGGCCAACGCTGAGCAACCCGTCGGCTGCGCAAGCTCACTTGAAGCATTGCAGCGTCCTTGAAGAGTTGCGTTCAAGAAGCAAGGGATGACAGTCACGATGCCTTTGAGGTTTCACTGGCGACTGCCCATGGGCGGCGAAGGGGCGGGCCTGACCAAGGCCGCCATGAACAGCCGTGTCGCCACCGGACTGCCTGAGCTTCAAGCGCAGACACGCTTTTGCGAGTGTGCCGAAGAAAGCGGCATCGATTCTTTGCTCACCGATTTTGGCTTCTCCAAGCCCGACCCCATACTGCTCGCCGCCGCGCTCGGCCTGGTGACAAAGAAGATCAAGTTCATCATCGCATACCGCTCCGGTCTCTTGTGCCCGACCAGTTTTGTGCAGCAACTCAACACGCTTTCCGCCCTCATCAACGGGCGTTTCTCACTCAACATCGTGGCCGGTCATTCGCCGCAGGAACAACGTTTTTATGGAGACTACTTAGCGCACGACGAGCGGTACGCGCGCACGGACGAGTTCCTCTCTATCTGTCAAGCCTTCTGGCGGAGCAAGGAAGCGGTCAGTTTTGACGGCGAATACTACAGGGTGGACGAGGCGCGGCTTAACACGCCCTTTATCTCCGGCGATGGAATTGCGCCGGAGATATTCATTGCCGGTAGTTCGGCGGCGGCGCAACGTCTGGCCGTCCGACATGGGACTTGCTGGTTGCAGATCGGAGATGCGCCGGACAAGTTGCGCGCCGCCATCTCGCCTGCACTCGCGGCTGGCATCGAGGTGGGTCTCAGAATGGCGATCATCGCCAGACCCACACGTGAGGAAGCCGTCCACGCCGCGTATTCATTACGCGCCGACCTGAACGTGCAGAAGCTGGATGTGGCGACAGAAAAAGATTTTGTGCGCAACAGCGACTCTGTCTCGGTTAAAACCGCCTATGATCTGGAAAACGAATGGCTCACTTCTTATCTGTGGACCGGCGCGGTGCGTCAAATCGGAACCGCCGCCATCGCGCTCGTCGGCTCGCCCGAAGAGATTGCCGACGCCATCATGGAGTATAGAGACATAGGTGTGACACAGTTCATCTTCTCCGGCTGGCCTAAGCTCGAAGAGATGAGATATTTCGGTCAGGAAGTCTTGCCTGTGATCAAAAGGAAAGAACAGTTAGCCGGTCGCCCCGGCGCACATGCGACGGTGAATTGACAACTCCCTTTCGTCTCACAAACTCTGCGCGGAGAGCGGCGTCTCCGGTTCTGAAATTAGCGGGCGGCGAAGGATAGTATCGAGGCGAGCGAGCCTTCGCCTGCGAGGCCGATGAGCAAAGTATTCATCAGATCACATTATCGCTATCCGACCGGGGCGGCGATACCACCGACGGGTATCAGACCGATCTTGTCCTCGGCGCACTGGTCAAAATTCGACAACCTGTTGAAGACCTGTCTTTCAGAACTGGGACACGAAGTAATTGAACAACAGGCGGCACCCTCTGTGGCCGACGATTTTCAGGATGCTAAATTTCGGATTTACGCGCATAAGACGAGGCGGGATGTGGCGGGCGATCTCTTTTACAAACAGACGCACCTGCCGGAGTTGTTCACCATAGACACTCTGGGCTGGGGCGCGGATCATTCGGGGATGCAGTCGCAACCCGATTGGAGCAGTGTCGAGCCGTCTGCGGCGGAAGCATTTTGCGCGGCGCTCCTCGATAAATTTTGGGCGACGGGCGGCTCCAAATTGCCGCAACCGAGCCGTGACGTTGCGCCATCTTTGCCGGACGACTATATCTTTGTGCCGACCCAAACGCCGAGAGACTATGTGCAGTTGCATCATGCCCCCGTCTCCGTCCTCGCCTTCGTGCATCTCATCGCGGCATGGGCGAACGACGCGCGGCAGAACGTGGTTTTCAAACTGCATCCCGGTCTCTATCAAACCTCCGAATGTGATAGAGAGATTATCGACGCGGTTAACCACTACGCCGCGACAAGTGATTTCGTCTTCCGGCAGGATGCCAATATCCACGACTTGATCGGAGGAGCGAGAGGTGTGTTCACCATCAACTCAGGCGTCGGATTTGAGAGTTTGATTCACGGCAAGCCGGTCGTCACGTTCGGCAACTGCGATTATAAGTGGGTTACTTTTCGCGCTCATCAACACAATATAGACGAGGCCGGAGCTTATGTATCGGGCTACACGCAAGCAGCCCGCCGCGAGGCGTACCGTTTCGTCTACTACTATTTCTTCCATCACGCTTTCAGCATCGAAGAGGCTTTCATCGAGGAGTCGAGGCGCAGGTTGCTGGCTTATCTATCGCATGTGATGGAGACTTGAACTCTCTTTGCTCACCGGCCAGTCTTCGAGCTTTCAACGCACATCGCAGGAAACAGATTGAGAGCGGCGTCGGGCGGTTAGGGAATAATTGATGGCACACGATTCACAGATGCCGCTGATGAAGAATGACTTCGGTGACTGGGCGCAGCACTATCTGTCCATCCCTTATGACCATTACCGGATGGAAATATATCATCTGTTCATAGACATCTTCGCGCAGATGAAATCTCATGCCCGCGTGCTGGACGTGGGTGCGGGACCGGGGCATCTCGCCCACGAATATTTCCGGCGTTATCCTGAAAGCGATTGCCGCTTTGTTTTACTGGATGCCAGCACGGAGCTATTGCGCGTGGCCGCCGCGCGCTTCCCGGCGCGTGCGGGTCAGGTGAGCACCATCCTCCGCTCATACAATGCTAAGAGTTGGGCTGATGGGTTGGGCAAGTTCGATGCAATCGTCTCCAATAACTCACTCTTTCATCTGCGCCCGCAAAATTTGGGCGCGTTTTACAAGGTCTGTTTTGAGCATCTGAAAAAGAACGCGGTCTTCCTTAATCAACAAGCCTTCGGCTACGAATCACGCAACAGTCACGCCGTCTATGACGCTTTTTCCCAATTCGTGCAGACGATACCCGAAAGCATCCTGCCGCAATATTCGACGCCCCTGACAGAGGCCGAACTGAGCGGTCTGAAACGTAAAAAAATCGCGGCGGGCAGAAAGCGTGTGCGGGTGATGGAGAAAGCCAGAGCGGCGGGCGTTCCGATTGAAGAGGCGGATGAACATCAGTATGTGACCGCCGAAAAGCATCTGGCGTGTATGCGGCGGGTTGGCTTCACAGCGGGTTGCATCTGGCAGAAGAGAGATTTTGCGGTTCTGATGGGCGTGAAAGGGAAACCACTCAAGCATAGGTAGCGCGCTCCGGCGCTTGCTCAGAAAGAGAAATACATGAGTTTCATCTCCAGCAGATTCGGCCAGTTCGCTTATTTCGACGTGCAATGTGGCCGTCCCGACTGGCGCGGGAAAAAGGTGTTGGACTTCGGGGGCAATGTCGGCAACATCTTGAGAGACCCACAGGCGACCATCGAGCATGATAAATACTGGTCGATTGACGTTTCGAGAGCTGCTATCGAGAAAGGAAAAGAGACCTTTCCAGAGGCACACTGGCGCTTCTACAATCGCTACAATTTCGCATTTAACCCGACGGGCATCGAGGGCTTGCCGGTGCCGGATATGGGTCAGGAGTTCGACTATATACTTGCTTATTCCGTCTTCAGCCACATCGGCAAATCTGAAATGTTGGACTTGGTGGCGCAGTTGGAAAATCAGTTGGCCGCTCACGGTATTCTCGCCTTTACGTTCATTGACCCGCACTTCAATCCAGCGGTGCGCAATGGTGAGACTTACAGTGGTTACTATCACGGGTCGAATTTGAAACAGCGTTTGGAACGCCAGCAGAAGAATGATCCGTCCATCGATGTGTCGCGGCTCTTGGAGAGCGCAAGAGATGCGGCGTGGTGCACGTTGCTTAACGACGACGACCTTTATATCGAGAGCGAGCAGTTGCAGCATTACGAAGAGAGAGAAAAGAGATCATTCTGCACCTTTTACACCGCCGCCTTCATGCAGGATTTATTCCCGGCGGCGACAATTTTACCGCCCCCGCATAGTGCTTACGCTCCGACCGAGGAATCCGTCTTGCAGCACTGTTGCGTCATAAGAAAGACTCAAGGCAGATGACTACAGCGGCTTCACCCAGACAAGTTGAGCAATACGAACGCGACGGCATCCTGTTTCCGCTGCCCGTTCTGTTGCCGGTCGAGGTGTCGCAGTTCCGTGCGGCCTTTGAAGAACTGGAGGCGCACCTCGGTGGTCGGCCACAGCACAGGCAGTTGATCCAACTTCATCTCTGTTACCGTTGGGCTTACGATCTGGCTACGCACCCGGCGATTCTGGATGTGGTGGAAGAGATCATCGGACCGGATATTCTGGTCCATTCAACCTCGGTCTTCCCTAAGTATCCGCACGCGACCGATTCTATTCTGTGGCATCAGGATGGATATTACTGGGGCTTGAACACGCCCCGGTTGATTTCTGCCTGGGTCGCCTTGACGAACAGCAGCGTCGAGAATGGCTGTATGCGCGCCGTCGCGGGGACACATACGAAAGACGTGTTGCCGCACGTTCATAGTTCCGGCAACAAGAACACACGCTTGAGTCTGGAGGTCGCGGTGGAGGTGGACGAAGGCGCGGCGCTCGATGTCATACTCGCTCCGGGCGAGATGTCGCTGCACCACCCTTACCTGATACACGGTTCGAATCCGAATCAGACCGACGAGAAGCGCCTCGGTTTCGCCATCCGTTTTGCCGCCGCCGAGGTCAAACAATCGCTCCCACATCATGCGGTAGTCCTGGCTCGTGGGCGCTACGACGAGAATCATTTCGAGTTGCTGGCAGAGCCGCCGTCTGACGATATCGAACGAGGCATCGCCGCCCAGACCAAGATCGCTCAGTGGATAGATTCGATCCCGCGTGGAGTTCAATAACCGGCAGGTACTCTATGGTAAGCGAGTGGCATAAGAGCCAAAAACTGCTCGACCGCGTTTTACCCGACGGCGCATGGGCAAACGAACGATGCTACATACTGGGCGGTGGTCCATCGCTCAAGAATTTTGAGCTGGCGGCGACCTCCGGGAGTCGTGTGATTGCCGTCAACCGCGCGTATGAAATCTGCCCGTGGGCTGACATCGTTGCGAGTTGCGACGATTGCTTCTACAGTTGGCACAAGGACGAGCCGCGCTACCGCACCCACTCGGGTCTTAAAGTCATGCTGCTCGTCGATCCGAATCCGCATCTCGAACCCGATGTCTGGGTTGTGTCCGGCACGATTGAACGCTGTATCGGATCAATCAAGGAGGGCTTGGGGCACGGGTGGAACAGTGGCTACGGCGCGCTCATGCTCGCCCTCTCGCTCGGATGCAACCCCATCTACCTCGTCGGCTTCGACATGGAAGGCGACGTGGCCGCGAACAAACAGGCGTGGTGGCACGACGGGTATCCCAACCAGAACGACGCGACTTGTTACCAACGCTACGCGGACGAATTTAAGTGGGTGGCGACAAGCGGACTGATCACACAACGCGTCTATTCGTTATGCCCCACGGGCGGCCTGCGCGACATATTTCCCAGACCGGAGCCGGTGTTCGTTAATTTTTACACCCTCGGGCGGGGCTACGAAGAGCACGCCGAGCGCCTCACCAGCAGCCTTCAGAGCTTCGACTGCGTTTATGATCAGGACGTGTTGGAGCAACCCGGCAGTTGGGTCACAGCGCAGGCCATCAAGCCCCGTTTCCTGCAAAGGAAGTTGGAAATTCATTTCCCTCATCCAATTATTTGGGTTGATGCCGATGCTATCGTTCAACAGCGACCGGAGTTGTTCTTCCAATGGGCGGACCAAGACACGGGACCGGACATCGCCGTGCACTATAAGGACGGCGAAGAGTGCCTGAGCGGGACGGTCTGGTTGAATCAACGTGCGCAGACACGCCAACTCCTCGCGCGTTGGGTCGAGATGCAGGCCGAGCAGCCTGACGAATGGGACCAGAGACTACTTGGTGAAGCTATCGCAGAGGCAGAAGCCGTTGGCCTCACAGTGCAACGGCTGCCCGCGACCTACTGCCAGATATTCGACAGTATGAAAGATGCGGGCGCACCCGTCATCGAGCACTTTCAACACAGCAGGCAGGCCAGGCGGCTCGATTAGCCGCGCTCGCGCCCACGGCGTAGGTTGAGGAACCGGCAGCGATGAAAAAGATGGCAATGTTAGAGACGATTAAGCGCGACTATGACGCGCCGGGAACGCCTGAAAGCTATGCCAGAAACACGAAGTTGATGAGAGCCGAGGAGTTTATTTTCTCTTATCTTTATGACGAGATTAACAACAAGGCGATTCTTGACATAGGGGTTGGCGCGGGTCGCACCGTACCCTACCTCAGCGCCTTTACGGAGAACTACACCGGCATAGATTACTCCGAAAACATGCTCCGGTATTGTAAGGCGCAGTATGAGACGGCCAGACTACTGCTCTGCGATGCCAGAAATATGGACATCTTTGAAGAGGGAACCTTCGATGCGGTCTTTTTCTGCTTCAATGCGATTGACGACGCCGACCACGAAGATAGACGACGCATCCTCGGTGAAATACACCGGGTCTTGAAACGACATGGCCTCTTTGTCTTCTCCGCGCACAACCTCGATTCCATCAGAAGGTCTGCGTACAGGTTTCGCGGTTTCGTGCCTGCGCCAAATTCCTTTGAGTTGGTGAAGCGCAATGCCGTCCGCATCAAAAGATATTTCGGCGGCATCGTCAATCATCTGCGCAACAAAAGGCATGAAGTGCAAGAGCCGGATTATTCGATCATCAACGACCCGTCGCACAATTTCAGATTGCTGACGTACTATATAAACAAAGAAAATCAAGTCAGGCAGTTGATGGCTTTAGGGTTTGACGAAATCGAGATGGTTAACGAGCAAGGCGCTTTCATCAGCCTGCAACAGACTTGCCGTGACGGGTGGATCTACTACATCTGTCGCAAGGCAGGCTGAGTCTTCATTCTCGCCCGACTTCTCCGAAACCTTATGAAGAAGGTCTATCTTCATGTGGGGATGCCCAAAACGGGTACGACGTTCTTACAAACCAGATGCTTCCCCTATCTCAAAGGCATCCGTTATGGCGACAAAGCGCTCATAGAGTTGCTCGAACGCATTATCTACCTGAACCCCATCATGCTCGATTTGCAGCGCACCGCGCAGGAGGCGCAGAGCGCTCTGGGGCAGGTGGCGGAAGACAGTATCTTGCTGAGTTATGAGCGGTTGTTTGGCAACATGCTCAGGAACTATGAAGATCAGGTCTATCTCACCGGCTGCTTGAAGGCCATTTTCCCCGAAGCGAAATTGCTCATTGTCATCAGACGGCAGGATGAGCTGGTCGAATCAATCTATAAGCAGTCTCTGCAATCAGGCTACTATCAAACAATCAACAGTTTTCTCAATTACCGGCATCAGACCTTTGGTGAATCCGGCGACCGTCTCAGCCTGCCCAATCTCGACATCAAGCAATTCGACCTGCACCGGTATGTGCAACATTACGTGGCGAACTTTGGCCGTGACCATGTCGCCGTGCTCCCCTATGAGTTGCTCAAGCACGACCGGCGCGACTTCCTGACGCAACTGGCGGCGGCTGTCAATGTCGAGCCGTTCTATCCGGCGCACGACCGGCAGGAAAACAGAAGTTACTCATGGGCAGCCTGCCAGATTGCGCTGCTGCTCAACAGGTTCGTCCGCGTCGAGGGCGACGGTTCGCGACTGTTGCAGGTCATACCCAACAAGCCATTAACTTCGTTCTTACAGGGTAAGCCCGCGGAGCGACGTGTCTATCGAGTATTGCGCGGCCTGAATAGCCGCCTGACGTTGAGGTATGTCTTACAGAATGGCTTAGACCGCCTCATCTATGTCAGGGGCAATCTGCTCAGTCGGAAGAAGCGAGAATCAATTATGGCTTTTCACAGGGAGTCGAACATGAGATTGGATCAGGAGTTCAATCTGAATTTAAAACTCTTTGGATATTACTGAAAGCGATGTCAGGCGTGGTCGTGAGTCTTAAAGGAGTTCGCCCACTGCGACAAATTAATGACATGAGAAATTGTGCCGCCGAGTCGCGCATACAACTCTTCTGCCCAGAGATATGAGGACGGGCGCGGGCCGAGGAAGACCAACTCGGCGGGGAATAACAAGCCTGCGACCTGTGGCAGGTCGGTAATCCGCAGGCAATTCAGCATTTCAATCACATCGCCGAGTCCGTCTCGACGACCGGGCGCATCCTGTGTGGCCGGAAGATTGTGCAGAATGACCGCGCGTATGTCGCCGTCCAGCAGGGCAGCGTAGAGCACGACCGCCGCCATCTCGCCACTACCCGCCAACACAATCTGTCTGGCATCAACTTCGGGGAATTCGCGGACGATTGCCAACGCGCGTAAAGTATCCCAGATACGTATGGAAGCGATGGTGCGCCCCGTGAGCATGGCGGCACGCCGCAGATGCCATTGCAATTCCGGTCCCCAACTGGTGCGACCCACGCCGCGCGTCTCGATGTTGACATGCCGGCGGGCAGGCGCTTCGTCGCTGAATAGGCTGGTCCCGAAATATTTATCCCCGGTGTTTTGTAAGGACACCAGTGTAAGTCCCCCCGTAGTTGCCTTATTGGGGATGATGAAATTGCCCCACAGCCGGACATCATCTTCCGGCGCGAACGAAAAAGACCTTCCATGCGTGTCTTCCAGCGCCCACTCAAACTCAACCTTCAAATGCGTCGGAGTCGCTTGAGACGGAAAGTGTCCGAAGGTTTTTTCGCGCAAAGCCTTCACCACCGTCTCACGGTAGGGCACGAGGTCTGCCGCGTCTGTGATGACGGGCGGGCGCGCAATTTTGACGAACCTATCCTGAATAGTGCTCGTGATCTCATCGCGCGGCAGTCCGCCGGTAAACACACGCAGTTGATCCTCCGGCTCGTCTTCAGTCTCGTCAATATCGCCGACTTCCGTGGCGGCAAGTTCGCGTCCCGTGAGGTGTTTGAGGAACCATGAAAAAATAGCAGTGCGAGAGTGTTCGTGATAATCGTGCTGGCCGGGAGTTTCCAGCAGCGCGAGGTTCTGACTTGAACCGAGCACGTCGTAAACGCGCTGCAAACGCGAGTGGAATTCCCGCACGCTCTCAATTGGGAAGATGCGGTCGCCAGTAGCCGCAACCAGCAGGCACGGGCGGGGCGCGACGAGTGCCGCGATGTCGATCAAGTCCCAGCCGTAAGCATTAACCGGGAACATGCAATCGCATTGGCCGTCAATCGTACGGGAGATGATCTGACTCGCATATGTCCCGGTGGCACAGACGGGAGCCACGCAAGCTATCCGCTCGTCTGCCGCCGCCGTCCACCAACTCGTTGCGCCGCCGCCGGAGATGCCTGTCACGCCAATCCGGCTGTCGTCCACATAAGCAAGCGAGCGCAAGACTTCGAAGGCGCACAGCGCGTTTAAAAGTTCGACGCCCGCAGGTGTGTAGCCGCGTGAATACCAATGCCACCAGCCCTTATAAAAAGTGCCATGATGATAACCCTGAAATTCACCAAGCTGGATTGTGTCAATCGCCAGCACGACGAAACCGAGTTGAGCGAAGCGGCGCAGGTGCGCTTGAAAGTAAACTCTTGGGGCGGTGCTGTGCCCGCAGAGATAGAGTATGGCCGGCAGACTTTCGCCCGCTGTGTGCGCCGGCACATAGAGATTACCGGCCACGTAAAGCCGGGGCAGGCTTTGATAGTGCAGCTTTTCCACGCGGTAGCCATCGCGCTCAATGACGCCTGTAATCGTAGTCACCGGCGGCTCGCGCTGTGTCGTCGAAGGCAGGTCGGCGAGCCCCATCATTTCATAGAACTGTTGCACGCGCCGTGCGCGCTGTGATTGCCATTCAACTGATGTGCTCAACCCGCGCGGCGCTCCATCGGTAATGCTGCGCGCATGGCGACAAAGATAATCGTGAATGTGCATGATCGAATTTTCAGGCGAGGTGGCCGGACCTCCGCCCGCAAGCTACAACCAGTATTAACTTATAGTGCCGACCGCTGGACGGGACGGCTCTGCGCTCGTGCTCGAATGAGCCGGAGACGCGAGTGTGCTTGCAAGCTCAAGCACCGCCCGGAACCAGCTATCCAGACTCCACTCCGCGACGATCCGGGCAATCTCGAAACGCTTGTCGAACAACTCTTGCTTCTCGATTCTCAACTGCTCAAGATGAACTGCGATCTCGTGCGGATTGTTGGCGAGACGAACGTATCGGGGAGACTTATTTGAAAAATAAGGTGCCCAACCGACGGGCGTTGACACGACCGGCAGACCAGTCGCCAGCGCCTCAAACAGAGGCAACGGACCAGCCTCTGTGGTCCCGGTAATGACTAAACAATCCAGGTTCTGATAGAGACGTGGGTAGGCGGCAATCGGGTGCGTCTCTTTATCATAGAAACGACAGGCGATGCCGTCAGCAAGCAAGTTTGCCGTGGCCTCGCCAAGCCCCGATCCGATTAGCGACACACGCAAATGGGCGGGGTCAAGACCGAGTTCCTGTACGGCCTGCACAAACCAACCGAGCCGCTTGCGCGCATGATTTCGTCCCACCCAACCCACAGAGAAGCGATCAGGTTGCTGACTGCGCGGGGTGAAGATGGACAGCGCGCCTAATGGCCGTTCAAGGGTGGGCACGCCCTGTAACGAAATGCCCCCTTGAGCCAGTAGCCGCCGTTGATCAGGATGCGAAAGCACGACGGCTCCCGCGTCGCGCACGGCTTCGCGTGAACCGCCTGATTCATACAGACCCTCATCGCCAAAAAGATCATGTATGCACACCACCGTCCGGCGGAGATCGGGCGACGCCGACGCTTCTTTAGTTCGTAAAGCTACCCACGCGTCAACACTTGCCAGAGGCCGGTCGGAGACCAACACTTCAAAGCCGCGCAGGTGGTTGAGACTGTTGAAGTGTTGTTTTAAATCTTCGAACAGCCAGCCAATGTTCTCTGCATAGACGTTGATCTTAATGACCTGCATACTCCTCAAGTGGCCGGTGCATCAACACCTCTTCAACTGCTTCTCTACGTTACAAGCGCGGGCGACCATCGACGCAAGCCAGCCAGTTTCCTTCAGGCGTCAGATGCGCATCAAGGTGGTGCATCCCTTGTCCATTCCAACCGCTCGCGCCGGGCGTCAAAATCGGGCTTTCCTCGCATTCCTCTTCGTGATAACTCGCCGGGCTCAAGTCTGTAATCTTAAACGCGCGCACCTGCCGTCCGTATTTCGGATAGCAATCTTGCGCGTATCGAATCAAATGGCCGTGTGCAATCACAATTCTGCCGGCGGGGCGGGCGATGTGTGGATCGTTCTTAATGATTGGGCTGTGGGGATGTTCAAGCCATGACCCGAACAGGTCGTCAGCGAAAAACAGACGAAGCACGTCATGCCTGAAAGGAGCGGAGCAGGCGAAGAGCCACCATTTGTCCGCAAAGCGAAAGATCGAAGGATCGGCGAACGTGCCGCCGATGAGGTCGGCGATATGAAGCCAGCGTGTAGGGAAGCAGACGGCCTTATATAATCTGATTTGTTGCGCCGCGAGGGTTTCGGGAATCATGTAGTAGTCGCCGTTAAACTCAAAGACGTATGGATATGAAAGATGAAACGTCTCGGCGAGCACAATCTGCTTGTAGGTCCAGGCGACGCCGTCCTTGCTCGACGCCAGCCCGATCTCTCCCTTCTTGGTGAGAAGATTTTTCACTTCGAAAAACATGTGCCATTCATCGCCCGCTCGAATCATGAAAGGGTCTGCCACGAAAGAGGCGGGCACGTCGGTAACATCCGAACGGGAGAGCACGGGGTTCTCTATCCCGGCGACAGGCCGGAAATTAAGAGGTGACGAGCCGACGTAAATGCCGATGGACCATGCCTGCGGCATAGCCGCGACCAGCGTTGCGTGTTGCAACGCGCGCGCTGCACCGGGTGCTGCTTCCAGTTTGTCTGAGTCTTGCTGGCCGGAGTTCTCACTCAAAATAAATTATTCCTTGCCGCGCGCGGCTCGCTATGATGTAAATTCGACTTCATCTGGACCAGTGATCTCTTAATCAACAGCCTTAACTTGGGCGTCTTCACCTTTGCCCCGCGCAATCGAAGATTAGCTCTTCCCACATGCGCATCACTTTCTCCAAG
>WUUC01176247.1_pt1 | contig 19957 bp, 14 predicted proteins | sample 6278441 | NCBI WGS metagenome assembly WUUC01 (sample SAMN13675441, study PRJNA597444) | soil metagenome | isolation source: soil | place: USA: Washington | collected 2017-10
AATCTGCTCGTCGCTGTGCTGCTCGTGATAACTGGCGCTGGAAAAATCGGGCATCTGCGCGCCCGGCGGACGACCCTCGCCGTCGCCTTTGCCCGCGGCGCCGTGACACGTGGCGCAGCGCATCGTCCAAAGCGCCTCGGCCGCTTTGAGCTTCGAATCGGCCCCTTCCGCGCCCTCGCCTTGGCCGGTCGTTTCCACGGCAGCAGGCGGCTGATGATCGCTCGGCTGCCACTCCCGGAGCTCGCCTCCACCCTTGTCACAGGCGGCGACGAGCACAAAGCCGGTCACCCATCCCAGCACGACCATTCGAAGTTTGACTTGCGACACGTTCGAGTCCGAAGGAGTTGTCATGATGGGTCCGCCGAGCGGACGCCGATCCTAGCATCGAGTGCGCGTCCGCCCCAAAAGCGGGTAGGCCTCAGCCGCCGATCAAGCTCATTCCCACGTTCTCGTGCTCGCGCTCTTGGGCATCGTTGAAGAAGTGGCCGTCGCGCTTCGTGCCGAGCGCTTGATGCATCGACCAACCGAGCTCCTCGTCACTCACGCCCGCGCGCATCAGGTCGCGCAACGAGAGCGCGCTGCGGGAAGCCAAACATGCGCGAATGTCACCACGTGCAGTGATTCGTACGCGGTTACAGCTGCCACAGAACTCGTCCGAGACGGCGGTGATGAAGCCGACCCGCCTGCCCGAGCCATCGCGCGCGGGCCAGTAGCGCGCCGGCCCAAGCGCAGCTCCCGGCGCGGCGGACGCAGCTTCGTGATCGACGCGAGAAGCCAGTCGCGACATGAGCTCTGCGCGGGACATGAAGCGATCTGCCGGAAGCTTTGCGGCCTCGCCGAGCGGCATGAGCTCGATGAAGCGCGGAGTAATACCCAAATCGAATGCCCAATCGATGATCGATTCCGCGTCGTGATCGTTGATGCCACCGAGCAGCACCGTGTTCGTCTTGACCTCGAGTCCCGCATCGAGCGCCGCGTGAATGCCCGCGAGCACGCGCGCCAACGAACCACCGCGGGTGATCTCGCAAAAACGCTGCGCATCCAGGCTATCGATGGAGACGTTGACACCGCGTAAGCCTGCCTTGCGCAGCGCGTGTGCAAGCTCGGCCAAGCGCGTTGCGTTGGTGGTCATGACCAATCGCTCGAGGCCCGTGCTCTCCGCCACCAACTGCACGAGTCGCACCACGTCGCGCCTGACGAGCGGCTCACCGCCCGTAAAACGCAGCCTCGACACTCCCATGCGCGCGAACACGCCCGCCATCCGCGCGACTTCTTCGAAGCTCAGCAGCTCCGGCCTCGACGCGTGGTCATCCTCGCCCGAGGGAGGCATGCAGTACTGGCACGCCAAGTCGCAGCGGTCGGTGATGGAAACGCGCAAATAGGTGTAGGTGCGCCCTTGCGCGTCGAGCAGCGGCGGCAGTTGTGGTCGACCGAAGCCCAACGGCATCGGCGCGATAGGCGCTGCTTCGGAGGCGGACAGGAGCGGCAGACGAAACGCCACGGAGATAGACATGCAGGTCACGACGAGCCGGGTCAAGCGCCCCTTCCCTCGCGAAGACGCGGCGCCTACCTTCGAGGGCATGAAGGCACGAAGTCCTGGCCAGCGCTTACCCCGCACCGTCTCGATGTCGGCGCTCGTTCTGAGCACCGCGCTGTGCGCGACGCCTGCGGCCTCGCAAAGTGTCTCCTCGGCGCAAGCGCGTACTTTGTTTCAAGCCGGGATCGCCCATGCCCAGGCCGGCACTTGGTCAGAGGCGCTCAAAGCCTTCCAACGCGCCTATGATCTCGCAGCGGAGCCGGCTGTGCTCTTCAACTTGGCCGGGGCGCAGTTGCGCGTGGGCCGGATGCTTGCCGCAGCTTCGAACTACACGCGGTTTCGGCATCTCGACCACGCTTCGATAGGTCCCATTCACCGTGCCGCGGCGGATCAGCAGTTGGCTTGGATCGAGGCTCACGTGCCGCGCTTACGCGTTGCGGTGAACGGACTGACCGAGCGCGATAAGCTGACGATCGACCGTCAACGCATCTCCCCCAAGGACGCGGAACTCGAGCACTGGCTGGACCCGGGTGCCCACGAAGTCAGCCTGGTGCGGCCCGACGGCCACGCACAGACCCATCGCATCGTGCTGGCGGAGTCGGAGCATCGCCTTCTCGCCCTTACATTGCCCTAGTCATAAGTTGCGGCCATTGGTGCGAAAACTCGCACGTTATCGACTTGTTTTGGCTACCGGATGGAGGTTTTGTTCGGTCTAGAGCCGATTGTTGGCCTTGCGTACGCCGATCCGCCCCCCTATGATGGCTACCCGTAGACCCTGGCAAACGGATCATGGTTCATCTCAAAGGGAAGGCGCGACGCATGCGCAGAGCTGCACAAAGAGGCCAAGCCATGCCGGCTTTGGCCGCGGTTCGCCCTTTGCCATTGGAACGTTCTGTTCTCGTCATCGAGGCCGATCCAGACATCCAAGCGCAAGTCGCGCGAACGATGCGCGCAAACGGCTTTCGCGTGGTGGGCACGAGTTCCGGAGATGGCGCCCTGGCCTTGATCAGCGAGTGGCCAGTCGATCTCATTTTGGTCAGCCAAGAACTGCCAGGGCGCGCGGGAGTAGAGGTCACGCGGCTGCTGCGTGAGCGCTGTCCGACCTCGACAGTGGTCGTTATGGCGTCACGCGACGAACCGAGCGTGCAGGAAGCGGCGCGTGCCGCAGGTGCAGTCGGCTGCGTTCATAAGCCCGTATCGGTCGCAAGCATTCGTCACTGGCTCGAGCCCATGCCGCACGAAGCGCCTTCGTTGCTATCCACGGCCGCAACCGTGGCAGAGTAACACTCAAGATTGATGAGAGATCCGTCCTGGGGGCCCAAGGCTGCGATGTCGCGCGCCTGCGAGGCATGCTTGCCACGACCGAGAGCCGTGCGAGCGCGCGCCCTCGCCGCTTACCTCGTTGCAGCCATTCTGTTGGCGCTGGTCGTCGGCGCGGCGCCTGCGCGGCTCGTCACCATGCCGATCAGCGACATCCGCCCTGGCATGCGCGGCTACGGGCTCACCGTACTGCGTGGCGTAAAGCCGGAGCGCTTCGACATCGAAGTCATCGACGTGCTGCACAACTTTCGGCCGGATCAGGATCTGGTGCTGATTCGTACCCCGCATCCCATCTTGGAACACGCGGGCTCGGTGGCTGGAATGAGCGGCAGCCCCATCTACATCGATGACAAGATGATCGGCGCCTACGCTTACGGCTGGAACTACGGCAAAGATCCGGTGGCGGGCGTCACGCCGATCGCCAACATGTTGGCGGAGCTTTCGCGACCGCTCCACCCCGGAAGCTTCCCGTTTACCCCGTTGGCCGGGCTCCGAGATCGCAAAGCTGTGCGTCACGTACGAGATGCGCACCTCGGTCAAGAAAGACGCGATGCCTTCTACGCGCTCTCACGCCAGCAGCGGCGCGCGCCTGGGGCCGTTCGCGCCTTGGTACCTGCCGCGACGCCGCTGCTGGTGTCGGGCATGACCGCGGCCGTTTCCGATTTGCTCGCCGAGCAGCTCGGGCCGCTCGGGCTCAGTGTCCTCGAAGCAGGCGGGGCGGCTGGCGAGAATAAAAACGAGCCGCAGCCGACCGGCTTCGTGGACGGCGGCTCGATCGCAGTTCAACTCTTGCGCGGCGATATTCAGGCGACCGCGGTCGGCACCGTCACCTACGTCGACGGCCAGCGCTTGCTTGCGTTTGGGCATCCGATGCTCGATGCGGGGGAAGTGGGTTTGCCCACTGCGACGGCCCGCGTGTTGCACATCCTCGCCAGCGAACGCTCGTCGTTCAAGATCGCTGAGGCGATCAAGCCGCTCGGCGCCCTCGTTCACGACCGTCAAGCAGCCATCGTGGTCGACACGAGTATGAAAGCGGCGTCGATCCCCTTGACGATCCGCCTGCGTGGAGTGAAAGGCGCGGCGCGCGAACGATGGCAGGTCGAGGCCGTCAATCACCGCTTGCTTACGCCCACGCTCATCTTGTCGGCGATCGCTAGCGCGGTCGGTGCCACCGTTAACGACCACACCGAAATGCGCTTTCGAGCCACCAGCACCGTCACGTTGCGCGGTCATGGTGCGCATACGTTGGTCGATGAGGATTACGCGCCCGTCGGTGTGGCTCAGCTCCGCGCGCTGTCGCACTTGCGCTTGTTCGATTTGCTCGAAGCCGCCTACAGCAATCCATTCGAGGAAGTGCTGCCCGAAAAGGTCGACATCGAGATCGAGCCCTTCTTCGGTCGCGACGTAACCGAGTTACTCGGTGCGCAGCTGATCGCGGCCGAAATCGATCCAGGCGAAAGCGCGCGACTCGTGCTGACCCTGCGCCCCTACGGCAGGCCCATCGAGCAACGCGTGATCGAAGTTCCGCTACCCGTTTCGCTCGCAGGTGAGTCGCTAGACCTCGAAATCGCTGCAGGCGATGTAGTGACCGTAGAGCGACCGATACCGCGCGCTTTTGACGACTTGCTCGAAATCATCAAAGACGGTTTCCCCACCACCTCGTTGGTGGTGTCCGTACAGCGCAAAGGGCGAGGCATGAGCCTGGGCGGACACGTCTTACACAATCTGCCGGGTTCGGCGCTGGACGCGCTAGCCACCCTGAACGACACAGGGCGCGGAGCTGCTTTCACGACGCAATCGCGGCTGGTGATTCCGATGGACGACGTGATGGTGGGACGCGCCAAGCTTTCGCTCGACGTTCGCAAGGAGAAGCAATGACCCGTGGCTCCTGGGCCCGCCTTTGCTCGCGCGCAGCTTCGCGCGCTTCGGCGTGGGCCGTGTGTATCGCCGTGCCAAGCCTCGCGCTCGCCGTCTCGACGCGCAGCTTCGTGATCGACACGAGCGAAGCGTTTGACAAGGGCAAGTTCGATGGCGTGGTCTCGCACGAGGATGGTCGGCTCACGCGCGGGCCAGCCAAGGAGCGCGTCGCGGTCGAAGGCGTTCCTGTCGCCTACGCGAGCGCGGTGGGCCCCGATGGCGCGGTCTACGTCGGAACCGGAAGCGAAGGACTCATCATGCGCGTCGGCCAGACTGCCGCGACGCGCTTCGCCGATACCGATGCAGCCCTGATCACCTCGCTGGTTTGGAACGGCGACACGTTGTACGCCGGCGCTTTGCCAAAAGGGCGTGTGCTGGCGCTCGATCGCAAGGGGACCGTTCGAGAACTTGCGCAACTGGAGGGCGCCGAGCACGTCTGGTCCGTCGCGTACGACAGCAAACGCAGCACGCTATACGCTGCCACTGGGCCCCAAGGAAAGCTGTTCGCCATCGACACCCAAGGCAAGACGCGCGTCGTGCACGACGATGCAGCCGAGCATTTGCTTTCGCTAGCTATCGACGACGAAGGCCGCATTTGGGTCGGCACGAGCAATGGCGGCCGGTTGGTGCGCATCGCGGGAACCGAGGTCAGCGTAGTGCGCGATTTTCCGGCCGAAGAACTCACCGCGATCGCGACGAAAGGCGGCGTGGTCGCAGTCGCTGCCAACGACTTTCCGGATCCAATTCCCACTGGCAGCGAAAGCAACCGCGACGCGAACAAGCTCAAGCGGCCCAAGCCGGGCAAAGGCAAGCTGTTCGTGATCGGCGTCGATGGCAACGTCGAGCAGCTCTACGCATCGGACAAGACCCATATCAGCGCGGTCGAGATCGACATCGAAGGTCAGGCGGTGTTCGCCGGGCTCGGACAAGATGGGCGTATCGTCCGCGCATCTTTCAATGGGGACCGCGCCTTGTGGATGGACGTCGATGAGCGGCAAGTGATCTCACTCGCGCTATTCGCCCGCGTGCCGCACTTCGTCACCTCGGATGGCGTCGCGCTCTATCGCGTCAACGAGAACGCGAGCGCCGGCACATGGACGAGCGAGTCGCTGGACACGAAGTTTCTCGCTCGCTTCGGCCAACTTACTTTCCGCAGCAAGGGCCCGCTGCAGATGCAGACGCGCTCCGGAAACACGGAGACCCCGGACGACTCGTGGACGCCGTTCGCTGCGCCGCTCGAGCAAGCAGGTCCGATTCGCAGCCCTGAAGGCCGCTTTCTGCAAGTGCGCGCAACGCTCCAAGACGACGCCGAGCTCTACGGCGTCACCGCCTATTACCTGCCGCGCAACCAAGCCACGCGCGTCACGAACGTTCGCGTCAAGGTCGACAAGCCCAAGGACAACAAAGATGCGAACGCGAAAAAGAAGGAGCCCGCAGCTTCGAGCCTCGTGCCGCTCACCTGGGACGTCGACAATCCCGATGAAGACCGATTGCGCTTTCGGGTGAGTTATCGCCGCGACCACGGCACGGCGTTCCTGCCAGTTCACCCCGAGCACGAGCTGTTGGAAGAGCCCAACTTCGAATGGGAGACGCGCGGCGTTCCCGATGGCCTTTACCGTATTCGCGTCCAGGCGAGTGACGAACTCGCCAATCCCAAAGCGTTCGTGCGAACTGCCGAAGCGCTGTCTGCACCCTTGCTCGTCGACAACCACGCGCCCGTCATCAGCGAGCTGCGTCTCGACAATCGCACCGTCCGGGGGAGAGCCGTAGATGGCGTGGGCCCGGTCACCGCACTCGATGTATCAATCGACGGCCAGCCGAGCCGGCCCATCTATCCAGATGACCAGCTCCTCGACACGGCCAACGAGCTTTTCGCGATCGAGCTGACAGGGCTCGCTCACGGTCCCCATATGGTTACGGTCCGAGCCACTGACGCGGCCGCGAACGTAAGTTCCCAAGCGCTCGAGATAAACCTGTCGCGTTGAGCCCTGTTTCAGGGTTGCAAACAATCGCAACACTGGTGTGGCCGAGATCGCAAGCTCCGCGAGCTTCAGGTGTCTCAATTGCGTTTGCGCGCAGTCGGGCTTGCGGACAAAAAAAGCCGCGAACAGCTGGGAACAGGGCGATGAATTTGCCCGTAAGTTTCTCTAATTGGCGATTTTTACGCGGTTGCTTCAGCCGCGCATTTACGTCGGGTAGGAACTGTGCGCAGATGTGGTCTACGAGACGCAGCCCCATCGAGAACCCGCGTAGAAGGCAACGAAAGTGTGCGATATAAAGCGCGCTCCGCATGATGAACTCGGAAGCCTTGGCTGACGCCTCTTCGGCGTCCAAGGGGCGCGTGATGCCCTTTGGGAAATATCTACTGCTCTCACGCGTGAGCGTGGGCGGGATGGCCGAGGTGTTTAAAGCCATCCCCGAAGGCGCGCGACGTATCGAGGACATCGTCGCGATCAAGCGTATCCTTCCGAACATCGCCGAGGACAGCGAGTTCACCGGCATGTTCATCGACGAGGCGCGCCTCGCAGGTCAACTCAACCACCCGAACATCTGTCGCATCTTCGAGCTCGGCCAGGTCGGCGAAGACCTCTACATCGCGATGCAGTTTCTGTGGGGTCGCGACCTGCTCAAGGTGATGAATCGCTTCAAGCGCGTAGGCGAGCCAATGCCGCCGGCGATGGCCGCGTTCATCGCCTCGAAAGCCTGCGCTGCGCTGCACTACGCGCACACGAAGCGCGACGCGACCGGTCGTCCGCTGAACATCATCCACCGCGACGTCTCGCCGCAGAACATCATCGTCGGCTACAGCGGCCAAGTGAAGCTCATCGACTTCGGTGTGGCCCGCGCCGCTTCGCAGAGTCAAAAGACGCAGGCCGGCATCCTCAAAGGAAAGTTCGGCTACATGAGCCCCGAGATGATTCGGGGCCTGCCGGTGGATCATCGCTCCGACGTGTTCGCGATGGGCATTTGCCTGCACGAAGCGCTCACCGGCTCGCGTCTGTTTTACGGCGAGACCGATTTCGCCACGCTCGAGCAAGTCCGCGATGCACGCGTTCAACCACCATCGCGCAAAGCCCCGGGCGTACCCCGCGAACTCGACGAGATCGTGCTCGAAGCGCTGTCGCGCGACGCGGAAAACCGTAGCCCTTCGGCCGAGCACTTGCAGCGGCGGCTCGAGCACTTCCTAACCACCTCTTGTCCTGGCTTTGGCGAGGCCGATGTTGGCGAAGTGATGCGCCAAGCATTCGGTAGCGAAGTCAGTCGTGAAAAAGAACGCCTGACCGTGTTCTCCGACATGCTGAAGCGTGGGCGGCTGAAGCGCGGCGCTCTCATTCCCCCCTTGCCGTCGGACAGCTCGAGTGAGTCTTTGCCCCCGAGTGGCGAAGTGGCCGGGGATGCGAGCACGGTTGGCGCACCGGTCCACGCTCATGCCTTGTTCACGCCGAGCGAAGCGCGCCTTGGCGCCGACGCCGAGGTACACGAAGAAAAGACGCGCATTTTCTTCAGCTCCGAAGGCGAAAGCCGCGACGTGCCGAGTGAGCCGCGGCTGCCGCTCACGCTCAGCGAGCCACCTCGGCATTCGTCGCCAATCAGTGATGTAATCGTGCGCGGAGGAGCGCGTTCGAACGCGCCTTCCGTACGCCCTTCCTCGCTGCCGCTTTCCCCGTTCGACACGCAACCGGATCCGCCACCTGACAGCGGCACGTATACGCGCGGAAGTCATGGCCAAGCACCGACCTACAGCGACGCTTACGAAGAACAGACGCGTATTCCTACGCAACCGCTCTCCACGTTGAGCGGCGCAGCGACGCCCTTCGAGAGTGAGCGAGCGCCATCCTCGAGCGCCAGCCGTTCGCTGCTGATGGTCCTGGTCGCAGTAGCGCTGCTGGCGACCGCATACCTTGGCACGCAATGGTTGATGCCGAAGAAGGCCACGCTCGAGATCGCTGCCGTGGGTGCCACCCACGCCGTCGTTCGCGTAGACGGAGTCGTGCGCGGCAATCCACCGCTGCTCGTCGGCGACTTGGCTCCAGGCGTGCACACCATCGAGATCGAAGCGAAGGGTTACAAGGTCGCGAACCGCAACGTGCGGCTCGCCGCAGGCGATCGGCAACCGGTGAGTTTCGTACTGGAGCGGGACGTGCGGTTGAAGCAGAACGACCGCATCGCACCCGTCGTGGAAGCTCGGCCGTTGTCACCGAGCGTGCAGGTGCAACCGAATGCGGAGCGCGAGAAGGCAGAGGAACGCGCTCGAGGGAAGGCACGCGATCGCGCGGCTCAATTGCCTGCGGGAGACGCGCCTGCGGGAGACGCGCCTGCGGGAGACGCGCCTGCGACAGCCGCTCCCGTCGTACCTGTCGTGCCTGCGGTAGGCACGGAGCCCGCAGCGGCCGAGCCGAGTCTCGACGGCACATCCGCCGCGCCTTCGTCTGGGCCAACGGAAGCCGCCGAACCAACGGAGCCCGATGTGGCAGGAGCGAGCTCGGGAGGAGCCCAGCGCGCAGCCACCCCAACCGCCACTCCTGATGACGGCCTCGGCGAGCTTCTCATCAGCACGCTGCCGTGGTCGCGCGTGTTCGTCGACGACGTCGACACGGGTCGCGATACGCCGGTTCGAGCGCTACGCGTGGCGCCAGGTCCACATCGCATCGGTCTGCGCACCGCCGATGGCACGATGCACACCGTCGAGGTGTACGTCGAAGCGGGCGAAACCGTGCGCGTGATTCGTCGCTTTTAGTCCGTCGCTGGCCCGTGAACGAGCGGCCTACTCGGGGTCGCTGGATTCGGGCTCGTCCGGTTCGAGCGTGTTGCGCATGTCCTCGAGGCCTAGCTTGAGGCGGCGCATCACGGCTTGTCGTTGACGCTGCTTGTACGCCGAGTGGCTCGCATCGCCGAGCTCGTTCTGCTGCTCGGTCTCGCGATCGATGATCTGAAATTCCGCTTGTACGAAGATCAGCGGACCAAGCGCCCAACCCGCAGGCGGGACTTGCTCGAGCATCGTGCGCGGCAGTCGGACGGGCATGTCCGCGACGAAGTGAACGACTCGATAGGCCTGCGCGCTGAAGCGATTGTCGACCGCGCTCTGCACCTGGCGCTCGAGGTCGAGGTTGAGATTCATGCGCGGCAAGTACTTTTTGAGCGTCTCGCGCTCCAAGCAGTACTCGCGGAAGTCGAACATCGTGTTCGTCGATTGCCCAGGGATCACGTAGTTGAACGGAAAGACGTGACGCATGAGGAACGCGAGCGTGGGCCAAATATCGTCTGGCGTGCGCGTGACGATGCGGAAGCGAAGCTTGTCGTAGATCTGCGCGGCGATGGTTTCGCGCTTCGACAGAAGCTTGGTGTACAGCGAGTCTTTGTTCTTACGGCCGCCGATGAACTCGAGTATCGGAAAACCGCGGGCGAGCATGCCGCCGATCACGCGGTACACCTTCTCTTCGACCAGGTGAAACACCTCCTGGTCGGACACGGGCAGCATGAACAACAACTCCCGCGCATCGAGGTGATGGATGATGTGCATCACCTTCAGGATCGTGCAGGCGCAGAGCTGGCGATGGCCGCGCGAGGAGGCGAGCTCGATCAGGCCCGGAAAATTGGCCTGAGCGACCGGCTTTGGCACGGGAAAATCGAAGTTGCGGCGCAGATAGCTCACCGCTGCGTTCTTCACCGCTTCGACGCGCGCAGCATCGGCCGTATCGGTTAGACGAATCTCCTGAACGGAAATGAAGTCTTCGATGTCCGCCGGCGTTTCGAAGTTGAGCCGGTGCCAGTCGATGACTGAGCCACCGCGCAGCACCGTGCGAATGCCCTCGACATCAGAGAGCGAGAGCTCGCTGAGGCCCCGCAAACTCATATTGGGGGGCATAGACATGGCTGGGTTCAGGAGCTCTGGGTCGTTGTCGACGGAGAGGAGCGAGTCGCGCTGCGGTTGGCTTCACTACTGCGGCTAAGAAAGACCGTACCGAGAAAGATGGCGACCGTTACGCACAACACGCCCAGGTTTCCCCAGAACGCCGCATTGCAACCGGCACAAGCCACGGGCGCGGCGATGATCGCTGCACGACACGCGCTCCGCTCCAAGCTGCCACATAAGCCGAGACCCAACACCGACATCAATCCTCCGCGAAGGCTCCGACGAGCGCATCACCCGCAGCGCTCGAACCCGTACCGAGTCGCTGCAATCATGTAGGAAACCCTCTCACAGGGCCCCAAGACGGTCCAGGTTATTACTACAACGCACGCGCGAGGCCAACGGCCACGTTGATGGCCGGTAACGAAGCACGACGCATCAGGCGACGAGCCCGCAGCACGGGTCCGTAACGCGCCAGATTTCAGACCGTCGACAGATCTCTGGTCTCCTGGCTCGCGGTGCGGGAGACTAGCGCAAGGATGACCGACTCGATTCAGCCTCCGAAACCGCCAGAAGCTTTGCCCATCTTGCCGTTGCGCAACTCGGTCCTGTTTCCGGCGTCCGTGGTGCCGGTAAACGTAGGCCGTCCACGTTCCGTGCGGCTCATCGAAGAAGCCTTCGGTGGGGATCGACCGACCGTTGGCGTAGTCGCGCAAAAAGCTGCCGAGATGGAAGATCCGAATTTCTCGGATCTGTACACGATGGGCACCGTCGCACGCATTTTGAAGGTGATCCGACTGAGCTCGGGCAACTACAGCGTCGTTTTGCAGGGGGTGTCGCGGATGCGCATCCTCGAAGCGATCGAGACGCGGCCGACGGTGCGCGCGCGTATCGAACGCATCGTCGAAAAGCCGGAACGCGACGTCGAGATCGAAGCGCTCATGGTGCACTTGCGCGAGTCGGCACGCCGACTGATGACGCAGCTGCCGCAACTGCCGCGCGAGGCCGCCCAAGCGCTCGACAACGTGCAGGAGGCGGGCGCACTCGCCGACCTGGTCGCATCGAATTTGCCCATCTCCACCGCGCATAAGCAAGGCGTGCTGGAGTTGCTCGACGTGCGGGAGCGTCTGCGCAAGGTGCTCGAGCTCTTGAATCGACAATCCGAGGTCTACCGCGTGAAGCAGGAGATCTCGACCATGGTGCAGGAAGAGATGTCGCGTTCGCAGCGCGAGTTCTTGCTGCGTCAACAGATGCGGCAGATTCGCCGCGAACTCGGCGAAGGTGAAGACGACGAGGACGAGCTCGAGTTGCTGCGCGATCGCATCTCGCGCGCTGAGTTGCCTGCAGAAGCCGAAAAGGCTGCCAAGAAGCAGCTCGGACGCATGCGCACGATGGCGCCGAGTGGTGCTGAATATCAAGTCGCCAGGACTTACGTGGAGTGGCTCGCCGATCTGCCATGGTCACGGGCAACGCCTGATCGACTCGACGTGTCCGAAGTACGCCGCGTACTCGATGAGGACCACCACGGGCTCGAGCGTGCCAAAAAGCGCATCGTCGAGTTCATCGCAGTGCGCAAGCTGCGCATGAATCAGCGCGGCCCCATCTTGTGCCTGGTCGGTCCGCCAGGCGTCGGTAAGACGTCGCTCGGCCGCTCCGTTGCGCGGGCCACAGGTCGCAACTTCGTGCGCGTTGCGCTAGGCGGCGTGGTCGATGAGGCAGAGATTCGCGGACACCGGCGCACCTACGTCGGCTCGTTCCCGGGTCGCATCATTGGCGCGCTCAAGAAGGCTGCTGCGCGCAACCCCGTGCTCATCCTCGACGAAATCGACAAGCTCGGCAAAGACAACCGCGGCGATCCGGCCAGCGCCCTGCTCGAGGTGCTCGACCCCGAGCAGAACAACACCTTCATGGATCATTACCTCGAGGTCGCCGTCGATCTCTCGCAGGTGTTGTTCATCGCCACCGCCAATCGTCGCGACACCATTCCTGGCCCGCTGCTCGATCGCATGGAAGTGATCGAAATCCCCGGCTACACGCGCGACGAAAAGAAAGCGATCGCGCGCCAGTTTTTGATTCCGAAGCAACTCAGCGAGCACGGACTGACGGCGGAGCGGCTCGACTTCACCGAGGAGTCGGTGGACTTCGTAGTCGATCACTACACGCGAGAAGCCGGCGTACGCACGCTGGAGCAGCGCATCGCCGCGATCTGTCGCAGTGTCGCCGTGCGCCTGGCCAAGGGCGAAGACGTCTACGTCACCTGCGATCCGGAAACCGTGCAGCAGGCGCTCGGCCCCGTCACCTTCGAACGCGAGACCGCCGAACGCGCACCCACCGTCGGTGTGTCAGCAGGCCTGTCCTGGACGCCGGCTGGCGGCGACTTGATGTTCGTCGAGGCGCAGCGGATGCCCGGCAAAGGTCACATTCATCTGACCGGCCAAATGGGCGACGTGATGAAGGAGTCGGTCGCCGCAGCGTTTACGTACGTACGCGCGCGCGCCGTAAGCCTTGGACTCGAGGTCGACTTTCTGTCGAAGATCGACGTGCACGTGCACCTGCCGCAGGGAGCCATCCCGAAAGACGGGCCTTCCGCCGGCATCGCCGTGCTGGTCGCACTCGCATCGATGCTGACCGGCGCGAAAGTTCGCTCGGACATCGCCATGACCGGCGAGATCACGCTGCGCGGCAACGTGCTGCGGGTGGGCGGCGTCAAAGACAAGTTCCTCGCGGCCCACCGCGCCGGCGTCAAGCACATCATTCTGCCCAAGGCCAACGAGCCTGACCTCGACGACGTGCCCAAGGAGATCCGCAGTCAGATGGGGATTCACCTGATCTCGCGCGTCGAAGAAGGGCTTTCGCTCGCGCTCGAACAGAAGGCCGTGGTAGTGGATGCTCCGGCGATGCCCGCCTGACGGTCGTCTGCCGTCCGCATGCGCTTGAACGAGACCTTTTCTCTCAAAACGACCAAGCTCGCGCTGGCGTTTGCCGTGGCGAGCGGGCTCGTCCTAGCAGCGATTCCGTTGTTCGGGACGCTCGGTCCCGAGAGTGCGCTCGTCCTCGGCGTGTTGATTCCGCCTTGGGCAGCGGCACTCGGCGCCCGCTCGATTCAGCGCGCCAAAGCCAAACAGACGCCGATTTCCGAGGCGCTGCTCGAGAGCGCGGGCAGCGGCCTGCTGTTGGTTGCAATTCCAAGCGTCGTGCTCGCGTTGAATGCGGTCCGCATGCGCACCTGCGATCCGCTCGAAGGCCTTACCTTCGTTGCCTTGGGTCCGATGATGGGCTGTTTGCTGGCTGCGTGCACTGGCGCTTTCATCGGCACGCTCGTTCCAAGCTCGCGACGAGCGACGCTTTGCGCCGTGTTGGTTCCGCTCGTCGGCATTGCCGCGGCGCTTTACGACTTCGTCAACACGCCTGCGATCTTCGCCTTCGGTCACTACTTCGGTTATTTCCCGGGCACCTTCTACGATCGCCGCATCGAGATTCCGGATGCTTTGCTCAGCCTGCGCTTGATCGATGGCGTCATCTGCATCGTCCTTGGCGCACTGACGCTCGCGCTCGGCCACGCGCAGAGTGCAGGCGAGAAACTTCATGCGCTCAGCCGTCATCCGATCACCTGTGCACTTCTCATCGTGTGCGGAGTGAGCGTGGCCATGAGCGCACGCCACGCAGCCGCTCTCGGGCACGTCACGAGCGCGGATCACATCGCCGATAGGCTTGGTCGCGTCGTCGAAAGTGCGCGCTGCCGCTTGGTCGTGCCACGCGAGCTCGACATCCAAGAAGCCGAGCGCATCGCGGAGGATTGTGACTTTCGTATAGGTCAGCTCGAGCAACTTCTAGACGTCAAAGAAGACGCGCGCGTCGTGGCCTTCTTCTTTCGATCCCAGGCTGAAAAGCGCGTACTGATGGGCGCCGCACGCGTGTACATCGCAAAGCCATGGCGACGCGAGGTCTATCTGAATCTCAGCGAATGGCCGCATCCGGTGCTTTCCCACGAGCTCGCCCATGTGGTGGCGCGTCACGCTGCACGCGGTCCCTTTGGTATCGCCGGACACCTGGGCGGACTCATCCCGGAGCCGACGCTGATCGAGGGCCTGGCCGTTGCACTCGAGCCGGTAGCCCGCGACGAGCTGACACCTCACCAGTGGACGAAAGCCGCGCGCATCGCGGGCGTCTCCGAGAAGCTGCGAGCGTTGTTGGGCGCATCTTTTCTCGGAAAGAACCAAGCCCTCGCCTACACCCTCGCCGGGAGTTTTCTGCGCCACATTCTCGATACGCGCGGTGCCGAAAAAGTGCGCGAGATCTACCGCACCGCTGATGTGGTGGGAGCTCTCGGGAAGTCCTGGGACGAGCTCGAGCAGGAATGGTGGAAATCGCTCGAGGCAATCCCGCTGCCTGCGCGCGCCGAAGCACTCGCCCGCGCCCGCTTCCAGCGACCGAGCGTCTTCTCGGCCGTCTGCCCGCATCAGGTCGAAAAGCTGTCGCAGCAGTTGCAGGGCGCGCTCGCCGCATCGGACACCATACGCGCGGTGGAAACTTGTCGCGCGATGCTCGATATCGATCCCAGAGATCCGATTACGCGCGCGGCGTTCGTCACCACGCTCGCACAGGCCGGCGACATCGCGCAGGCAGAGCGAGAGCTAACCGTGTTGGAGAAGCTGCGGGCGCCTGCACCCATCGTCGCGCAAGCACGTGCCGGGCTCGCAGATGCGAGCTTCGAGCGCGGCGACTTCGAGCGCGCGCGCGCCATTTATCGTGACTTGCTCGACGAGCCCCAAAGCGACGCGGAGCTACGGCAGATTGAGGTCAAGCTGCTCGGTCTCGAATCGCCGCAAGCGCGCAGCGCCGTGGCCGAGCTCTTGCTGCGCGGCCCTGGACGCAGCGGCGACTTGCGCATCGCGATGCACGCCATTCAAGAGCTCAAGACGCGTCGCAAGGACGGGCTAGGTTCCTATCTCGAAGCTCGTCAGCTTTCGGCTGCGCGCCGTCATGACCTGAGTCATCCACTCGTACTCGAAGCGTTGCGCCGCGGCTTACCCACACGCAGATTGCGTAGCGAAGCATTGCGACTGCGCGGTCTCACAGCGTTCGCGATCGGAGCGCTCGACGACGCATCCTCTTCATTCGCTGCGCTCCTAGCAGAACCGGATGTGAGCGAAGCGAGCCGACTCGAAGTCACGGATTGGCGCGAACGCATCGCTTTCCGACGTGCCCGCTACAAGCAGTGATACCTGTTGCCGAAGCAACAGGCGCGTCCATCCTTCACGTGATGACCCAGAGCACGCATATCGTCTTCGATCTCGACGGAACATTGCTCGACACCGAAAGCCTCTACACCGAAGCCTCGCAACATGTCGTAGGACAGTTTGGCAAGACGTTCAGCATCGATTTGAAACGCCAAACGATGGGTGGCGATACGGAGCAAGGCGCCGAGCTCGTGGTGCGCACGCTCGGCTTGCCGATCACACCGAGTGCGTTCACCCAAGCTCGTGAAGCGGAGCTTGCGCGCTTGCTGCCACGCATTCAGCCGACGGCCGGAGCCGTGGCACTGCTCGAAGCAGTGATTGCGCGCCGCATCCCGATGGCCCTGGCGACGAGCGGTCACCGCGCGATTACCGAGCAAAAGCTGGCCTTTTTCCCCATATTCAAGGCCTTTTCGGTGGTGGTCTGCGGCGATGACCCGCGTCTGCTTCAGGCCAAGCCTGCACCCGACATTTTCCTTCTCGCCGCGCGCGAACTCGGCGCAGAGCCTCAGGCGTGCATCGCTTTCGAAGATTCGGCGAATGGCGTCCTCGCCGCCACGCGCGCTGGCATGCGCACCATCGCGGTCGTCAATCCAGTGTATGGCTTCGACCCAGCGTTGTTCGCCCGCGCAGAGCGCTGCGTCGCGTCGCTCGAAGAGATCACGCTCGACGACCTGTTCGGCGCGCCTCAGGCCTGACGCACCGCAGCCACGAACGCCAGCAGCACCACCAAGATCCCGAACGCGATCGCGGCGAACGACAGTGCCCCGGCGAAGAACCAAGGCAGCACGATCCGCTTCTGACCGCGCGTGAGGAGGTCGTGGTAGAGAAACGAGCGCCAATACCAACCCGCGGGCCGCTCGCGCCCCCGACCGAGCGCCCAGGCGAGCAAGCCGAAGTAGATGAGCTCGAGCGGAATGCCAACCGCGCCAGCCCACAACATAATGGCTTGTCCCGACTCGAGTAGATCTTGCCAAGGCAGCAGGGCGGTCGCCGTGACCGCGCCCAGAATGACCAGCAGACCTATTGCCCACAACGCTTCCAGCACAGTTCACTCGATCGTCGAGTTGGTCACCTTGGGATCACCGTCCGCGAGCACGAAGACGCCTGGATATCCGTCGGTCTCGAAGCCTTTGCTCTCGTTGTCACGCAACACGGAATTTTCGATGACTATTTTTCCCGTGCGGTCGTTGCTCACGTAGCAGATCGCGCCGCCGCCTTCGTTCGCAGTATTGTGCTCAATCTGCGTACCGCAGAGAGTAAGCGTAAACGTGTTGCCGTCATTGTAGATAGCACCACCGTTACCGCCGCCTTTCGTGCCGGGTCGCATCGGATTGGCGCCTGCACCGATCGCACGGTTGTAGCTCAACGCGCTGTTGATGAGGGTGAACGAGACGCCAATGCTGCTAAGCGCGCCGCCGTTCGAACACACATTGCCGAGCGCTGCTTGGCCGCCGAACGTGCTGTTGACGATGTAAACTGGTTTGCCCTCGTGCTGCTGGAGCACGCGAATCGCGCCGCCGCCCACGTCGGGACCAAAGTCGTCGCAGACGTTGCTGAAGAAACGCGAGTTGACGACCTTGAACCGGCCTCCGAGTACGAAGATCGCGCCTCCGCCGTCTGCGGGAAACACTTCACCGCTCGCATTGCCGTCGACGAAGGTCAGATTTTGAACGGTCAGCTGCGGGTGATCCTGATTGTCGCAGTGCGATGTCGTCCAGGTCTGATTCTCATCACATGTGTTCTGGTACAGGATGCGCACCTTACCTCCTCCACTCAGCGTCACCTTTCCGCCGCCATCGATCACGATCTCAGGGCCCTTGTCGTTGAAGATCTTCGCCGTCGCAGTAAGCGTAATCGTGACCGGATCAGGACCGCAGTCGAACGTGATCAACCCACCTTCGGCAACGGCCCTCACGAACGCTGCACCGGTGCAGCTCGCTGGAGTGCCCGTGCCCACGACCTGACTGGGCTTGGACGTATCTTCAGCTTCGGCGCCGAGGGGCACGTCGCAAGTGCCGTCGCCATTGCCAAGCGGCGGACCGCCGCCTGATGGGTCGCCAGGATTGCCGACGCTCCCCGTGTTGCTCGCGCCCGTGGCTCCCGAGTCGGCGTCTATGCCGCCGTCACTTCCGCACGCAGCGAGCCCTGAAAGCGCCAGCACGATCAGGCCGCGCCGCGATCCACGCGTCATGGATGCCCCCCTTGCGGAGAATACACCCGAGGCCACACGCTAGGCAGCGAAGCCTGCCGCGAACGGCTCGACAGCGGTCGCTCTTCAGCCAGCGGTCTTCAGCACGACGAAGCGCATGGCTTTGAACTCAGCCTGTCCCATCGTGTAGAGCACTTCGACCAATGTGCGATAGGGTGTGCGGCGGTCGGCGATGATCTGCACTTCGCCGCGAAAGGGCCGGCCGGGCTGGCTCTGCGAGATGAGCTTCAGACGATCGCGATGCTGCTGCATGATCGTCAGCAGCGGCGAAACCAGAAAGCCGTTCGAGCCGCCCTGCTTCTGACTCGGATCGACCTGGCCGTTGCGGAGTGCGAGTGCCCGCTTGCCCTCGACCACGATCTCACTCGCCGAAATCGTCAAGGACAGTGCCGCGTCGACCTCGGATTTGGCGTTCGAGCTTGGAATCTGAAGCTCTTCGCTCTGGACGACGTTCGCGGCGCTCGACTGCGCGAAGCTCTGAATGAGGAAGACGAGTAGAATCGTCATCATATCCATCATCGGATAGATGTTGAGGCTCATCTCCTCATGAGGAGCGTGCTTGGCGAGCTTGCGACGGATGATCCGTTTGACCTGAGATGGAGTCGCAGGCAGTTCTTGTGGTTCGGCCAAAGCTCAGCTCCTGTGAAGCGCGCGAAGCGGCGCGAGCAAACTCAAAATCAGCGTACGCCTGCCGACAACAGGACATCGGGAAACAGCTCTTTGCTGGCGTCGCCGCGCAGCGCATCCATCGCAGCGACGACGTGCTCGTAAGCGATCATCGGATCGGCTCCGATGATGACTTCGTGCTCGTCAGAGAAGTTTGGGACCGACTTGATGTGTTGCACACACTCGGTGAGCGCGGACCAGTCGTACTTGTTGTCCTTCTTGGCGACGGTGATGACGCGGCCAGAGGCAACGTCTTGGCAACCGGGTGCGAGCTTTCCGCCTGAGCCCGTCACGATGATGCCGTTATCGGTCAGCGTGACGTTCAGATTGAGGCCCGGCTCGGTGGCCGCTCCAGTCGCTTTGCCGCGGCCAAGCTGCGGAAGTTGCGCTTCGATCTGAGCGATCGCGAGCACCGCTTCACTGGTCGCGAGCAAGAACATGATCAAGTTCACGACGATGTCGAGGAACGGGACGATATTGAGTTCGCCCGCGATCTCCGAAGGATCGAGTTCGTGAACCTTCGTGCGCCTACGAATGTAGGCACGCTGCTGCGCAGTTAGCTGAGGCATGCTCGATGTCTCGCGATCACTCGGGCTTGGCCTTGAGAGTCAGCAGATTCTCGAGCTTCATCGTGGAGCGTTCCATCTCCAGTTTGATCTTCTTCTGCTGCCCGTGGAGGATCATGTGGAAAACCATGCAGAGCACCGCGATTCCCAGACCGAGCGCGGTGTTGTACATGGCCTCCGAGATACCTTTGGAGAGCAGCGCAGACTTCTGCGACGGCTCGGCGTAGGCCACGGCGGCGAATGCGCGAATGAGGCCCGAAATCGTGCCGAGAAGGCCTATCAGCGTGGCGATATTCGCAAGCGACCATAGTGAACCGATGCGCTTTTCAAGCTCAGGCATGAGCTCCGACATGCGCTCGTCCATCGCCGCGATCACGGCGTCCTCGCCGCGGTTGACCTGCGTCAATCCCGCTTTGATGACCTGAAGCAAAGGAAGCGGAGCCGCCTCGCAAAGTTTCACGGCCCGGTCGATGTTGCCCGCCTGCACCAGCTTACGGATCTGGGCCATGAACTCCCGACTGTTCACTCGATAACGAGTCAGGATGTACACCGACCGCTCCGCGATGATGGCTAAGACAAGCGCCAGCACCGCCAAGTTGACGAACGAGAATGGCGCCCCATCCGATAGCGCCTCCCAGATCTTTTCCATCA
>WUUC01034897.1_pt1 | contig 19956 bp, 18 predicted proteins | sample 6278441 | NCBI WGS metagenome assembly WUUC01 (sample SAMN13675441, study PRJNA597444) | soil metagenome | isolation source: soil | place: USA: Washington | collected 2017-10
CGCTCTCGCGGCCGACCGCGGCGAGCCATAGGACCTCGGAGGGGGCATGGCCCTGCTCGAACTGCTCCGGATTGCCGCCCGGGTTGGCCGACCATCTCACAGGCGGGTGGCAGTCGCCGCTCACCCCGTCGCGGGACGACCTCGTACGCTTGACCGCTCAGTGGAGCCTCTCCTGGCGTTTACGCACGTCGCGAAGACCGGCGGGATGGCGTTACGCGACGTCGCTCGCGCGAACCTCGGCTCGGACGCGGTCGTGGACCTGGATGCGACGGCTTGGGGCCCGCCGTCCAGCTGGGAGCAGGGGCTCGGGCAGTATCGGCGCTACTACGAGTCGCTCTCCACCGATCACCGCGCGACCGTCCGGTGCTTCCTCGGTCACACCGCGCCGCTCGTGATCCCGGCGGTGCGAGACCGGCCGATACGCGCCTTCTGCATGCTCCGCGATCCCGTGGAACGGGTCGCGTCGCTCTACCTCTACGGGCGCTGGCGGGCCGACCGCCTCGGCGTGCGCCTGCCGGCGACGAGCGTCCTCGGCGCGATGCGGCGGCGCGGGTGGGAGACGCTCAAGGACGTCTACCGATCGGTGGACGACGGGATCGGTGAGCCGGGGGGGTCGTTGGAGGAGCCGCTCTGGGCGCTCTTCAATGGACAGGCGCGCCAGCTGATGATGGAAACGGTCGACCCCTTCGAGATGCCCTTCACCGCAGCCCCAAACGATCTCACCGACTACCGCAGCCGCGCGTTCGAGCTCCTCGACCGGCGATACGTTGTGGGCACCCAGGAGCGGTTCTCCCAGTCCGTCCGCCTGTTCGCGGAGTCGTTCGGGTGGCGGCGGCCCTTTGCTCCACGGATCAACGTCGGCCGGCTCGCGCACGCCACTGGCGACGTGGACGCCGAGACCCGGGACCTGATCTCGAGGTTCAACCGACTCGACGCACAGCTCCACGCCCACTACCAGAAGCGCCTGGACAGGCTCCCCCCGATCCGTCGCCGAACCGACCTCCGGGTGCGAGCCGGGCACCGGCTGCGACCACGAGGCTGGCGGACACATACGTGACGGCGGCGTGGAGCTCCAGTGCGGCGCGGCTCGGCGTCGGCGTGATCGGGTGCGGCCGCGCCGCCACCACGTGGCACCTCCCGGCGCTCGGCGACGTCGAAGGCGCGGCTGTGGTGGGCGTGGCGGACATCGACGGCGCCCGGCTCACATCGGTGGCGCAGCGATTCGGCGTAGATCGGTCGACAACCGACTACCGCGAGCTCTTGGACGATCCCGCCGTCGAGGCGGTCGCTGTCTGCGTCCCGGTGGGAGACCATGCCGAGATCGTCAGCGCCGCGCTCGAGGCAGACAAGCACGTCCTGGTGGAGAAGCCCCTGTCTCTCTCGCTCCACGATTGCGACGCGATCGTCGCCGATGCCGCGGCCTCACCGCGGACCGTGGCCGTGGGCTTCAACCTGCGCATGCACAGGCTGGTGCGGCGCGCTCGTGCGATCCTGCGCGCCGGCAGCATCGGCGAGCCGCGGCTGGTCCGCAGCGTCTTCACCAGCCCGAGCCGCTTCCGGCCCGACGATCCGGAGTGGCGCTGGGCGCGCCGGCTCGGCGGTGGCGTCCTGATCGAGCAGGCCATCCACCACCTCGACCTCTGGAGGTTCCTGCTCGACGAGGAGATCGACCGCGTGCACGCCACTGCGAGCGGAGGCGACGAGTCAGCCGCGGTCAGCGCGGTCAGCGCCTCCGGAGTGCCGATCGACGGGGCGTTCTCAGACGCCAGTGCCGCGGTGAACGAGATCGAGGTCTACGGATCCGACGCCCGCCTGCGGGTGGCTTGCTATCAGTTCGACGGGCTCGAGGTCCTTCCCCGGTCGGCGGTGGCCGGCGGCATCGGGACGCGCGTTCGCAACCTTCCTCGGCTCGCCCGGCAGCTGCCGGCGGCAGTGGCGAGCAGCCGCGACGGGGGGGACCTCGCCCGCAGCTACCGCGCGGAGTGGCGGAGCTTTCTGGCGGCCGTGGCCGGGGGCGAGGATGTTGCTTGCTCCCCGAGGGAGGGTCGCGAGGCGGTACGGGTCCTGCTCGCCGCGTTGAGCTCGACGGTGACCGGCGGTCCCGTCAAGGTGGCCGATGCGCCCGACCGGCCACCGCTCGAAGGCGACGATGATGGATGAGGCCGGCCCCGCGCTCTCCGTGGTGCTGCCCACGGACCGTCTCGAGACGATGCAGCGAACGCTTTCGCACCTCAGTTCGCAAACGGCTCGCGACGAACTGGAGCTCGTGATCGTGGCGCCGAGCGACGCCTCGCCGGGCTCATGGAGGAGCGAGCTCGGCGACTTCCGGCACGTGGTCCTGGTCGAGGTCGAGTCCGTCGAGGTCATGCCCGCCGCGCGCGCGGCCGGCGTGCGTGCCGCGACCGCTCCGGTGGTGGCCTTCACGGAGACCCACTGCTTTCCCGACCCGTCCTGGGCCGCGGCGCTGATCGCCGCCCATCGCGGGCCGTGGGCGGCCGTCGGGCCCGCGATCGGGAACGCCAATCCGCGCCGCCCGACCAGCTGGGGCAACCTCTTCGCCGACTACGGGCCGTGGACCGAGCCGGTCGCCTCGGGCGCCGCCGAGCACCTCCCGGGCCACAACACCTCGTACAAGCGCTCGGTGCTGCTCCGCTACGGCGAGGATCTCGACCGCGCGCTCGAGGCGGAGAGCGTCGTTCATTGGCAGCTGACCGCGCAGGGCCATCGGCTCTTCCTCGAGTCCGCGGCCCGGACAAGGCATCACAACATGACGCGCGCCCTGCCCGCGGCCGTAGATCGGTTTCACAACAACCGCCTGTTCGGAGCCGCGCGTGGGCGTGGCTGGTCGCGGATGCGGCGGATCGCGTACGCGGCCGGCGCTCCCCTCATGCCCCCGCTCCGCGTGTACCGCATCGTCGGCGATATGCGCCGAACGGGCCGGCACAGCCTCCTTCCTCGCGCGCTGCCGGCGATCGTCGTCGCCGTGACGGCGAGCGCGGTTGGGGAGGCGATGGGCTACGTGGCCGGTCGCGGCGACTCCTATCGTCGCCAGAGCGAGTACGAGCTCCATCGCGAGCGCTTTGCGGATGCGCCGGACGAGCGCCCGTGAGCCAGGATCGGACCGACGTCTCGGTGGTGGTGCCGACCCACCGGAGGCCCCGATCGCTGAAGCGCTGCCTCATTGCGCTGACCGGACTCGACTATCCGCGCGACCGGTTCGAGGTGGTGGTGGTCGACGACGGCGGCGACGGTACGACGGAGCGCGTGGCCGCGGACTTCGCCGGGCGGCTCGATCTCTGCGTCATCGCCCAACCTCGGCGCGGCCCCGCCGCTGCGCGTAACAGCGGCGCGGCGCGTGCCCGCGGCGAGATGCTCGCCTTCACGGACGACGATTGCGTGGTGGAGCCGGGATGGCTCCGAGCCTTCGCCGAGGCCGCCGAGACCGCCCCAGGGAATGCCATCGGCGGGCGAACCGTCAACGCCGCCACGGGGAGCCCGTACTCAGGCGCGAGCCAGGTGGTCATAGACGCTGTCCATGCGCACTACGGCAGGGGCGGGGGCGGTCCGCGCTTCTTCGCGTCGAACAACGTGGCCTTCCCGGCGGATCCCTTTCGTTCCATCGGAGGCTTCGACACCGCCTTCCGCCATGCCGAGGATCGCGAGCTGTGCGATCGCTGGCTCCACGCGGGCTACCGCATGACCCGAGCCCCGCACGCGGTCGCGCGACATCTGCGGGACCTCGACCTGGCGGGCTTCTGGCGCCAGCATTTCGCCTACGGGCGGGGTGCGCACCGGTACCACCGCGTCCGATCTGAACGCGGCTCAGGCGGACTCGCCCTGGAGCCGGGGTTCTACGCCGAGCTCGTGCGTCAGACCCGTGGCGCCGCCCACCCCGGCGGTCCTCCGCTTCCGGCGCTCATCGTCATGTCGCAGGTCGCGAACCTCGCCGGATTCGTGGCCGAAGGCGTCTCGAGGTCAGCGCAACTTCGCGTCTCGGCAGTGTTCTGAGCGTAGGTCGGGCACGGGGATCGTGCCCACGAGCGATGAAGCTTCTCTTCGCCCACATCAGCCTTCTGGCGCTGCTGGCCGGCCTGGTCCTCGGCGCGCCGAGCGTACTCGCGAGCAGCATCCGAGGCGTCGACGTCTCAAACCATCAGGGAAAGATCGCCTGGGGAGAGGTTCCCGATCGGTTCGAGTTCGCGTTCCTCAAGGCGAGCGAGGACACCGACTTCGTCGATTCGTGGTACGAGCGCAACCGCCGCCAGGCGTCGAAGAACGGCAAGGAAATCGGGGCCTACCACTTCGGTCGTCCGGAGGGATCGGATCGTCGCTCGGCGCGCCAGGACGGCCGTCTCGAAGCGAGCTTCTTTCTCGAGATAGCTACGCCGCAGTCGGGCGATCTTCTTCCGGTCCTCGATCTCGAGGTCTCGGGCGGGCTGCAGCCGGGGCTCGTGAAGCAATGGGCGATCGGCTTCGTACGGCGCGTCGAGCGGAAGCTGGGCGCCAAGACCATGATCTACACATCGCCTCACTTCTGGAGAACGGCGGTGAACGACACCCAGTGGTTCGCCAGGCGCGGCTTCAAGGCGGTGTGGATCGCGCACTGGGAGACGGCCGCCCCGGACGTGCCGGCCGAGAACTGGGATGGACGCGGCTGGACCTTCTGGCAGTACACCGACTGCGGGACGGTCAAAGGTATCGCGGGTTGCGTGGACTTGAACAAGTTCCGCTACGAGCGCTTCGGGCGCGTGTCGGTCAGATAGGCGCCCGTCTTGCAACCGTTCTTGCTGGACATTCGGACGAATGGGGCGGGGAGTGGCGCGCCAGGCGCGCTGACAACCCACCGAAACTTGTGCAGTTCGCTCCTTTGCGCGCACGCGGTTAGCGATGCGGGTATTCCCCGCGATGGCGGATCCGGCACCGGATGCTCGAGGCCGTCACGCGCCTAATCGAATGCGAGCGGGAGGCTCGCGGCGCGCAGCAGGGGGCCCACCCCCAGAGGGAATTCACATGAACGTTGGCAACCGACCAAGGACGGTTCGAATCACCATCGGTCGAAAGGGACGTGGAGCGCCGCGGCGCTCTCAGGTCCGCAGGCGACCCGTTGCGGTGAGCGCGGCATTGGCGCTCGCGGCACTTGTCGCGATCAGCCTGCCGGCTGCGGCCGGCGCCGAGCGGGTCACCGGGACGGCGAACGACGACACCGTCGTCGGGACGAGCAAGCGTGACGTCATCCGCCTCAAGGGCGGCGACGACAAGGCCCGTGCGCGGGCCGGCCGCGACAAGGTCGGCGGGGCGAACGGCAAGGACCTGCTCCGCGGCAACGGCGGAGCCGACCGCCTAGGGGGCGGCAAGGCCCGCGACAAGCTGGTCGGCGGTGCAGGCCGCGACCGCCTGAACGCAGCCGACGGACGGCGTGACGTCAGGATCAACGGCGGAGCCGGGCGGGACATCTGCCGGATCGACCCGGGCGAGCGCAACGTTGCCACCGGCTGCGAGCAGCTTCGAACCGCCGGCGGCGGCCCCGGTGGTGGCGGCGGCCCCGGTGGTGGCGGCGGCCCCGGTGGCGGCGGCGGCCCCGGCGGCGGTGGCGGCCCGGGCGACGACGGACTCACGCTGACCGGAGCGGCAGGGTTCAGGTGCGACAGCTCGGACCTCATCTGCGCATTCGGGGTCAACGGCAGAGGAGCCGACGCAAGGCTCGGCGACGTGACGGCGGGTGGCGGCGTGACGCTCCTAGCCGGTGTCTCGCTGACCGTACAGGCCGACGTGTGGCGCGCGAACGGCGCGTACCACTGCTCGTCGGACGGCTTCATTCAGGTCACGATCGGCTCGGAGAGCGTCCGCATACCCGTGGACTGCGTCTAGCAACCAGAAGCCGGCGGAGCGGAGAGGGGCGGGAGACCGCCCTCTCCGCTTTCCGTTTCGACTGCCGGAGGGGTCTAAGCGGTTCACCGCGTCCGGTGCTCCGGGCCCCAGACTTGAGGGTCGAGGTGCGAACGAGAGAGCGGCCAGCCGGGACGAGCCACGTTCCGGTGAAGTCCGGCAGGATGGGATCCTGTGTGTGGCGAGGGCGACTCGGAGACGCGCGCGTAGGGCGTGGCTCGCGACGGCCAGCAACCTCCCGATCGCCCGGCCGAGGCGCCGAGCCGTGCGGATCCCGGCACCTACTGGGACACGATCGCCGGCTCGTGGGTGAGGAACGGGTATCCGGCGTGGCGGCTCCAAAGTGACCTGGTCCACACGGGTCTCGTGGAACGCTGGCTTCCGCGGGGGCTGAGTCGGGTGCTCAAGACGGACCTCTTCGACGAGCACGTCGGAGAGGGCCTCGTCCCGGCTCTGCGCCGGCGCGCGGAGCGCGTCACGGCGGTCGACGTGTCGCCGGCGATCGTGGATGCGGTGCGCTCGCGCTACGGCACGATCGACGCGGTCACCGCCGACGTCCGCAAGCTCCCCTTCGATGCCGACCTCTTCGATGCGGTGCTCTCGAACTCGACGCTCGATCACTTCGAGGATCGCGCCCAGGTGGTGAGTGCGCTCCGCGAGCTGGCTCGGGTGGTGAAGCCCGGGGGCCGGCTGATCCTCACGCTCGACAACCCGCTGCATCCGCTGGTCGCGCTTCGCAACCTGCTTCCGTCAGGAGCGGCGCGTGCGATCCGGCGCGTCGAGTACGAGATCGGCTGGACGTGCGGTCCGCGCGGGTTGCGACGGCTCCTGGCCGAGACCGGCTTTCAGACGCGCGAGCTCACCGCCGTGCTTCACCTGCCGCGCGTGCTCGTAGCGCAGCTCGGAGAAGTCGAAGTTGGCGGCGCCCGCGCCCGTACGGCACGAGCGCTGTACGCCGGGGAGCGGTTGGAGCGCCTGCCGACCCGATACCTGACGGGCCACTACGTCGCCGCCCTCGCGACGCGCCGGTAGCCTGGCGCAGACGCGGCCTTGCGTCAGTTCTGCCAGTCGCCGCGGATCTCGCGGAGGATCTCGAAGCGCCGACTGGAGTCGGCGCTCAGGTAGCTCTCGAGCGACTCCACCAGCCGCTCGGCCATGCCAAGCGTGCTGTCCATGGTCACGTACTTGTAGAGGCCGAGGCGGCCCAGCGGGAGAAGCGCCGGGAAGCCGGTCACTTCCTCCAGGTACCGGTAGAACCTCTCGTTCTCCCACCACACGGGGTACATCGGCACCGAGTCGTCGACGATCTCCTCGAGGACGACCCTCGGCCCCGTCGGGCGAGGGCCTTGATGGATAACTCCGAAGTCCGTCGTTCGGCACACCGGTGTCTCGGGCCATGGCGTGTACAGCCAGGCGAACGGGATGCCGTCCGGGGCCCTTCCGAGGTCGGTTCGCTCGCACTCGTCGTCGATGACCTCGAGCTCGGTTCGGTACCCGCGCCATTCGAGCGGCCCGAAGCGACGCTGAAGGAGGGCATCTATCGGCGCGGTCGCGATCACGACGTCGGCCCGTATGGCACCGGCGTCCGTGACGACCGTCGCCCCACGATCCCCGTCGACCTGCTCGACCCGTGTACCTGTGCGGACGTCGAATCCCTCGAGCATCCCCTCGAACACCCGGTTGAACCCACCCGCCGGGTAATAGTGCGGCGCTCGGCTCGGCAGGCGGAAGTCGCCGACCTCGGCGATCCGCTCCAGCCTACGAAGCTTCCCCCATTCGGCCGGCATCTCGTCGAGGCGGCGTCCCCAGAACTTCTGGTTGAAGCCTTCGAAGGCGAGCTCCGTGAGCGTCGGCCCGACCGAGGACTCGAGGTACTCCTTCAGGCTGCCCTCCGCGATTGGAGTGCCCGCGCTGTGAATGTCGCGAAGCTCCCGCTGGATCTGCCCCCCGCAGGGAAGCTTGCCGAGGCTCTGGAGATCCACCGGGAACGGAATTACCGGATAGTCGGGCCGAAGCCGGGTCCCCTGGTAGACGTCACGTTCCTGGAGGTCGACGAAGCGGCTCAGGAACGGGATGATCTCCGGCGTCCCCCGGAAGGCGCTGACAACCCGCGGCCCGTACTCGTACCGCAGGCCCTCCGACGTCTCGAGCGTCCGGAGCATGCCCCCGGGCTCGGTGCCCTGCTCGAGAATCGTGACCTTCGCGTCGAATCGCTCGCGCAGCATCCAGGCGGCGCATGTCCCCGCGAATCCGGCGCCGATGACGACGACCTCCATCACTTCCGAGTGATACCTGAATCGCCGGACCTGGTTGGATGAGGATCCTCCTGGTGGGGGCTCTCTCCTGGAACCCCGAGCGGGTCAGGAGCCTCTGCGAGCGAGGACACCGACTCTGGGGCCTCTGGTCGCGGAGCATGGCGTGGGACCAGGGCCCCTACCCCGCCACCGACGGTTGCGTCCAGCGGGTGACGCTGCAGGACGCGGCACGGACGATCGGCGAGGAGGGGATCGAGTGCGTCTACTCCCTCTTCCAGGTCTACGACCCAAAGCTCTGGGGACCGGCGCGCGAGGGCGTCGAGGAGGACGTGTGGACGATGCTCCGGACGCTTCTCATCGAACGCAGTCGCGGCGCGTTCGATGCGCCGATCGTCCGGCACTGGGGGTTCGACGTTCACAACATCGACCCCGAGGTGGCGCGAGCCCTCGACGGCCATGTCTTCTGCAACCGCGAGAAGCTCGGGTACTGGTCGACGCCGGTTGACCAGGGCGGCTGCGGCCTCGACCTCTTCGGCGACCCCGACGACGCCGACTATCTGGACGGCGATCGGCCGAAGCGGGAGTTCATGAACGACCGCTTCGCCGCGCCGCTGTCGGATGCCGACGGCGAGATCCACACGGTCTGCATCGGGAGGCCGTTCAACATCGACTACCTCGAGGCCGCGCGCCACGGCATCCACGTGCACGTCTATTGCAACAGCGTCGACGACGTGTACCGGGCGCTCGCCCTCGACCTGTCGCGGAGACAGGCGCGGCGCGGCCTCGAGCTGCTCGGGCGTTACCTCCACGTCCATCACCCGCTCCAGCCGCTGGGCGCCAAATGGCCGGAGCTCCGCCGCACCAAGGCTCGCTGGGTCGAGGAGTTCTCCCGGTACGACGCCGCCTGGTCGTACATCGGGAACCCGCTCGGCTGGGCTCCCCTCGACGACCGGGCCGTGATCCCCAACCGGTTGGGCACCTACCTCCTGTCCGGCATGCCGATCATCACCGACGTTCGGCCCGGCTTCCACAGGTACGAGGAGCTTCGACGCATCGGTGTCGACGTTCCGCTCGTGGATTCGGGCTACGAGGACCTTCGCGCGCGCCTCGAGGTCGAGGTCCGGGGGCGCGAGAAGAGGCGCAACGCTCGCGAACGCCGGCACGAGTACTCCTTCGATGCCGGCATCGACTCGCTTCTCGGGTCGCTCCAGCGGGCCCGCGATCGCTATTTCGCCAAGCCGCACGCCGAGCGCTCGCGCCTCGCGGTACATGGGCCCCGCGAGATCGTTCGCCTCGAGACTAATCGCGACGCCGTCGCCATCGCCGGGGGGCTGCTGGAGGCGTCGGTTCGCCGCCGCACCCTCCCGCGGCCCGAGCAACTCCGGTTGCTCGTCCGCGGAGCATGGGCACAACGGCGGAAGCTTCTCGCTCCGCGGCGGGCGCGTCGGCTCGCCGGTGAGCTCGGCGCACAGGTCGAGTGCCGAGGGCGAGCCACCGGGCAGTCGCGGCCGCGATGAGGGTCGCCACGCTCGAGCGCTTCGCCGATCCCTCCAGGAGGTGCGAGCCGCGCATGGTCGCCGGCCCAGGGGATGCGGTGGAGGTTTGGAACCTCCCCGGCGTTCTCAACGATCCCGCCGCGCTCGCCAGATCCCTACCGGGCGCACTCCTCCGGTGGCTGACGTCCCCGATCCCATCCTCCGAGAAGCGGCGGTTGCTCGAAGCCTGCCTGCGGACCGGCGGAGCTCGACTCGGTGCGCTCGCGCGAGCGCCGATCCTTTGGCGCCGGGCTCGAGAGGGACGGGTCGACCGCCTGGCCTGCTTCTCGGCGAAGGACCTTCCGCTTGCGCAGGTCCTCGCGGAGGCGACTCCGTCGCCCGCCGACGAAGTGGTGTCTCGTGGAACCCAGTACCTTGGCGAGTTCGCGTTCGAGCTCCTGGCGGTTCTGCCCTACGCCTACTGGCTGCACCGGCAGGGACGGCTGGACTTCACGGTCTCGACCCGCGACACGCGGAGCCTCTACTACTTCTCGAGCAACCACGAGGAGCGGCCCGAGTCGCGGCGGTACGTACCGATCACGGAGTACCCGATCGGGAAGCCCGGCCTGCTTCGCTACGACCAGAAGGGCTTCCCAACCTCGCTCGACACGGGTCGCTGGACCCCGCCCCCGTACAGGGAGGTCTTCCACGATGACCGCTTCCGCTTCGCGAGGGAGCCGTGCGTCGTCATGAACAAGGCGAGCGACGAGCGCTACCTCAGGCGGGGATTCGCGGTCAACTCCATGGACAGAGAGCTTCTCCATGCGGTGATCGGCGAGCTGCGCGCCAGGTACCAGGTGATCTACAGTCGCCCGCGGGTCTCGGACATCGTCAACGACCATCAGACGATGCGCGACACCGGCGACATCGAGGCGGTCAAGCGCGAGCATCCGGATGTCCTCACAATCCAGGAGCTCCACACAGAGCACGACGACCTCAGCTTCAACGAGCTGCAGCTGCGGCTACTCGCGAGCTGTCGCCGCTTCGTCTCCGTCCTGGGCGGCGGCGCGTATCTGGCGAGCTACTTCGGCGGGACGAACGTGGTCTACGCGCGACGTGGCTGGGAGGTCTCGTGCGGTGCGTTCGACAATTGGTTCCACAAGTTCTCGGGCGCGCGCGTGGTGGCCGCGGGCACGCCGAGCGAACTGCTGCGCACGGTCGAGCGGGAGCTGCTGTGTAGCGAGGCGCGGTAGGAGGCCCCGTCGGTCAGCGGCCTCCCGCGCGCTCGAGCAGGCGCGTGTACCGGTCCTCGACGGCATCCAGCATCCGGTCGAGCCCGAAGCGGGCGCGGACGTCGAGGGCCGCCGCGTCGCCCAGTCGCCGCGCCTGACCGGGGTCGTCGGCGAGCTCCCGGAGCGCCGCCGCCAGCTGCCGAGGGTCCGCCTTCGGCACGAGCCTGCCCGTCTGGCCGTCGCGCACGATCTCCGAGAGCCCGCCGATGTCCGTCGCCACGACCGGGACGCCCGACGCGGCGGCCTCGAGCACGGCGTTCGGGAGTGCGTCGGGGTGAGTCGAGGGCGCGGCAACCGCATCGGCCACGCCGAACAGCATGTCGAGGTCGTCGCGGAACCCGAGCAGCCGGAAGCGATCTCCCAGCCGGAGCTCGTCGCGCAGGGCGATCAGCTCGTGCTCGTAGTGATGCTGCCGTGCCGCCGCGGTGCCCGCCACCAGCCCGATGGCGCCGATCTCGGCGAGCGCAGGCTCGGCCAGCGCCCGCGCGAGCACGTGCTGGCCCTTCCAGTCGCTCACGCGGCCGGCCACGACCACCACGAACGGCCCGGGCTCGAGCCCGAGGGCGCGCCGTGCGTCTCCCCGCGGCGCCCTTCGCGGCTCCCAGGTGAGCCCGTCACGCAGGACGAACGCCCGGCCGCGGCCTTCGAACTGAGCCTCGGCGGCCCGTGACACGCAGGCGAGCGCGTCGGAGCGAAGCAGGTGCCTTCGGTAGAGGGGCCAGAGCGCGACGCCCAGCCTCCCGGCGCTGCCGTCGTATATCTCGCGGACGTGTTGGAGATGCGCCGAGCCCGCTCGTTCGGCCACCGCCCGCCCCGAGATGATGATCGAGCTGTTGCTGTGCACGATCGCCGCCCGGCGCTCACGGGCGAGCTCGCCGATCGACGCGCGATCGCGCGCGACCTTCATCGCCAGCGAAGCGGCGCCGCCGCCCGTGGCCAGGTGGCGTGCGAGGACCGCTAGCGGACGGACGTGAACCTCCACGCCGCTGCTTCGCAGGCGGTCGGCCAGCCCGCCCTCTTCCCCGAGCACGACGAGCGGGCGAAACCGCGCGGGGTCGAGGCCGTCGGCGAGCGCCTCGAGCTGACGATCCGCACCGTACCTGCCGGCGGAGGCGTGGAGGAGGAGGACCGTGTGGGTCAGGCGAGGTAGTGTGACGCGGGCTGATGCGTGTCGGCGTCGACGCGACGGCCTTCGGAAACCGCCACGGCGACGGGCGCTTCGCCCGCAACGCGGTGCGCCGCCTGGTCCAGCTCGACGGCGAGAGCGACTACGTGCTGCTCGTGGACCGCAGCCAGCCGGCCTGTCGAGACCTGACGTTCGGGGCCGAGCTGCGACCGCTCCCGCTCGGGCGCGGCTCCTCGGCGCGGTCGATGCGCCCGCCGGTCGACCTGCTCCGCCTGACCGCGGCGGCGCTGACCGGGTACGACTCCCTGCTCTTTCCCTCGCTCGTCAGCTGGTTTCCGGCGCTGGGGGCCCCGAGCGTGGTGGGCGTACACGACGCGAATGTGGCGCGGTTCGGCCCGGTGATCCTGCCCACTCGCCGAGGACGGGCGGCCTGGCGTCTGAAGCAGACGATCGCGCTGCGCAGCGCCGCGCGGCTGTTCACGGTCTCCGAGGCGGCTCGAGGGGAGCTGGCCCGGCACGTCGGGCTCCCCGCCGAGCGGCTCGAGGTCGTGCCTCAGGCTCCGGATCCAGTGTTCCGGCCGCGCGAGGAAGCCGCGGCGCGCCGAGCCACGGTGGCGCTCGGGCCCGCGACGGCGGGCGACTTCGTCCTGTACGCGAGCGGGATCAACCCCCACAAGAGCGTCGAAACGCTGGTCGACGCGTGCGCCGCGCTGATCGCCGCCGGCCGGAGCTGCCCGCCACTGGTGCTCGTCGGCCCGCTCGAGGAGGACTCCGCCAACTCGGCGGCGGGCCTCGTGAGGGCGCGGATCGACCGGCTCGGATTAGCCGACCGCGTGCTCCTTCCGGGCTTCGTGGACGACGAAACGCTGGCCGCGCTGTACAGCACGGCCACCGTCGCGGTCGTCACCTCCCGCGGCGAGGGCTTCGGGCTCCCCGCCGTCGAGGCGGCGGCGTGCGGGGCACCGGTGGTGCTGAGCGACATCCCCGCACACCGCGAGACGCTGGACGGCGCGGCGCGGTTCTTTCCGACGGGCGAGTCGGGGGCGCTCGCGCAGGCTCTATCCGAGCTGCTGGACGACGGCGCGCTCCGTCGCGACCTGGCCGAGCGTGGCCGCCGCCGCGTCGCCCGCCTGAGCTGGGATCGAAGCGCCCATGTCCTCCGTCGTCTCGTCGCCGAGGCGGCAGTCAACGAAGGAGGGCGCCCAGCGGCTCGCCGTCGATCCCGGCGGGCACGGGGACGCCCATGAGGGCCAGCATCGTCGGGGCCAGGTCCTCGAGATCGGCCTCGAGCGCGGCCCCCTGGCGGATGCCGGGCCCCGCCGCCAGCAGGAAGCCCTCGGCCGAGTGCTCTGTGTAAGGCGCGTCGCGCACTTGCTCGCGGATCACCCCCAGGCGCGGGTGCCGCACGGCCCCGAGCAGCCGTTCCTGCGAGAAGCGGACGATCAGGTCGGGCAGAGCCTCGGTCCGCGGGCCGCTGACCACCTCATCCCGGTGCAGCACCTCGGTCACGGCGGGCGTGCCTGACTCCGCCTCGCGGAGAGCGTGAAGCTCCGCCGCGATCTCGTCGCACAACGCCCGGTACTCGGAGCCCGGCGCCACGATGCCTTCCGGGTCGCGCCCGCGGACGTTCAGGTGCACCAACCCGACGCCCGGCTCCTCCTCGGCGTAGGCGCGGGTGCGGCTCCAGTCGGTCGCCTGGAGCCAGAACCGCTCCATCAGAGCTTCTCGTGCCTGCTGCGACAGGCGCAGGTGGAGGAAGTGGCGAATCGACCACGGGACCCTGGCGCGAAGCACGCCGAGCGGCCCGGAGGGCGCGCTCTGGCTCGCGGCGGGCACCTCATAGCCGAGCCCCACCAGGAGTTGCCTCACGAGCAGGTGGCCGCTCGTGTTCGTCCGTGTCCCCATGCCCGAGAAGACCAGGACGTTCACGTCGTCGCCGGCGGCGGTCACGACCTTCCCCACCTCCGTGTCCACGGCTCGGTACAGGCGGAGGAGGCCGTCCTCCATTCCCCGCGCTCGACGGCGGTCATATCCCCAGCCGTTGCGATCCAGATACCGGTAGAGCTCGTGCCCGCCGTCGTGCGGCTCCGGATAGCACGCCATGCAGAAGGTCCACGGGCGCTCGTCCATCAGCTCCGCGATCACCCGGGTGCGGACGGCCGCCATCCGAATCAGCGTTCGAAGCAGCCTCCGCTGCCCGACCGCCCCGCGGTGGAAGTGCACGTGGGTCCAAGCCGGGTAGCGGCCGTGGCGGCGGCGAACCGCCTCCATCAGCCCCGGCGGCCACGACGTCTCGAGCGCCGATCCGCGCTGCCCCCAGCCGATCAGCTCCGTCACGCCGTCGTCCTCGAGTGGCACGGTGTAGGGAATGTCCACGAGCAACGCGCGCAGGTCCTCGCCCTGCTGGCGAAGGGTCCGCCAGACGGGCACGCCGCCGCCGTCGCGCACCCATCTCAGGGCGTACTGACGCGGAGGCACCACGCGCCAGTTGTAGACTCCGTGCGAGCCCAGCGATCGCCCGGTGGTGATGGTCGGCCAGATCGATTCCGGGAAGAGGTCGCCGTTGGACCGCAGCCGGACCGCGGAGCCCTCACGCAGGAGCCCGTTCATCACCGGGAGCCGGCCCTGTCGCGCCCAGTCGAGCACGAGCGCCCGGTCGGCCGCGTCGAGCCCGAGCGCCAGGACCCGCTGCCTCGTGCGGCTCACCCGGATCCGGTCGCGGCGAGGGTGTCGCGCGCCTGTCCGGGCCTCACGGGGGCGCCGGTCGACGCCGACTGCTTCGCCGCCAGCGAGATCTCGAGCGCCCGCCTGCCGTCCTCGAAAGTCGGCGCCATGGCCTCGCTGCGGCGAACGGCCGTCGCAAACCGTCGCCACTGCTCCGCGTACGAGCTCGCGAAGCGTCCGCCTGTGCGGAGCTCCGCCAGTCCACGTGGAAGGCCGCGCAGCGTGACGAGCGCGCTCCGGAGCCGGGCCGAGGGAGCCGAGTCCTCGCGCCACTGCGGCAAGAGCTCGAAGCCGTCGAAGTGAGTCAGCCGCAGGCGCACGCAGGCCCTCGTGCCCAGGATCTCGATTCCGTGCGTAGGGGTGCTGCGCTCCGAGAGAGTCGTCTGCACCAGTGCTCCGTCGACGGTGCGTGCCGTGACCGCGGCTCCGGCATCCCCCGCGTGGGCGAGGGCGAACACCTCTTCGATCTCGGTGCCGAGCAGAAAGCGCCAGAGATCGAAGTGATGGATGCCCTGCTCCACGAGGCTTCCGCCGCCGAGCTCGCGCCGCCGGCGCCATTGCGGTGCCGTGGGATCGAAGCGTCGGTTGCTCGTGAGGACGGTGTGCAGGGCGTGCACGTCCCCCAGTCGTCCCGCGCTCACCAGACCGCGCGCCCGGCGAACGGAGTCGAGCCAGCGGAGGTTGAAGCCCACCGTGGCGGTACCCGCGAAGCCGGATGCGCGTTCCACCAGCTGATCGGCACCCTCGAGCGAGAGGGCGAGGGGCTTCTCCACGAGGACGTGGCGTCCAGCGTCGAGCGCAGCCGCCGCGGGGGCGACGTGGTCGGCGGGCGGCACGAGCACGGCGACCGCCTGGACCGAGGGATCGGCCACCAGGTCGTCCGGGTCGGGGTGGCGTGCCCTGATGGCAAACCGTTCCGCGACGGCGGCGAGGCGCTTCGGATCGCGGTCACAGACGGCCACGACCTCGATCTCCGACAGCCGGCTCAGCACGGGCAGGTGCACGAGCTCCGCGACGTGCCCGCACCCGACGACGCCGAGCCGCACGGGCGGGTTCACGTACGAGCGCAGATGGCGTCCGCCACCGTCCGTGCACCCCCGCCGAGGGTGATCGTGTAGTGGTTCACGTCCGCTACCTCCACCACCTCGCGCCGATCGGGCGCCTCGGATTCCCACTCCGCGCCGCTCCCGGCGGGGACCATTGGCTCCGGGCCGTCCTGGAGTCCCCGAGGAGCCCGGAGCAGGATCGCGGGCGCGGCGAGCTCGGCCGCGGCGCCACCGACCTCGAGCAGCTCGCCGCCGTCGGCGCGAACGGCCTCCTCGCGCACCGACGAGCGGAGCTCGGGCGGACTGCCGATCAGGTCGTGGTCCGCGAAGGCCGCAAGGTCCTCGTCCGTCACGGCTTCCCGCGTGAACGCTGGGTGAGCTCGCCAGAAGGCGCGGTAGGCCTCGAGCGACTCGAAGCGCATGCGAAGTCGCGCGATCGAAGGACCCAGAAACGCGTCGAGAAACGCCTGCGGATCGGCACCCTCGGCTCCGGGCAGGGCAAGACCGCCGTCGACCAGGACCGCCGCCTCGAGGCGATCCGGGTGCTCAGCTCCGAGGCGGGCCACCACGTACGCTCCCATCGAGTGGCCGGCGAGCACCGCTCGCTCGGCGCCCAGGTGGTCGAGCACGGCGAGCAGATCGGCCGCGTGCGACGCCATCCCGAACGGTCCGGGCAGCTCATGGCTTTGGCCGCGTCCGCGCAGATCCGCGGCCACGAGCTGCGCCCGACCACCGAGCTCGCGCGCCACGGGCCCCCAGGAGCGGCTGTTGGCCGTGATCCCGTGCGCCGCGAGCACGAGTGGGGCGTCCGCATCGCCGGCGCCTAGGCGAAAGGCCGCGAGCGATCCGTCTCTTACCGGGACGTCTATGCGGGAGGCGGCGGTCACGCAACGCGGACCTTAAGCGGTCCCCGCCTCAACTACCGTCGATTTCGGCGGCGCCTGAACGCGTCTGGCGACGCGCGCGGTGCTCGCCGATGCTCCGGCATCGACTGCGCTCGCTAGCCGCTTGGTCTCGAGGGCGCGCCGAGCACCGGCGCGATCGAGCGCGGCAGCCAGCGCTGCGCCTCAGCCCAGCGTCCGAGGCCGAGCAGCGTGGGGCGGACGAGCCCGGCTCCGGCGAGTCCGACCATGCGCTCGAGGGCGAGCAGGTGCGCGGACGTCAGGTCCGGAGCTGCGCGCAGGTGCCAGAGCGTCTGGCCGTGCACCCAGGCCGCGTCGCGCGCGCGGGCGACGCTGAAGCTCGCGACCACGTCGTCCAAACGGCCGAGGATGCGGTCGATGACGCCGAGTATCCCCGTCGCCAGCAGCGCCTTGATCCGCTCCTGAACCGCACCGAGGATCGCGTTGAGGCGAACGTAGTCGCGGTGCTGAGGCGAGTCGTCGCGCGGGCTGATCTCGAGGGCGAGGCAGGTGTCGCGCACGCCGATCGGCAGGTCGTAGTTGATGTGGGCGTTCATGCCGGCGAGCGCGAACTGGATCGGGGCCACCCGCCGGTCGAACCGCGTCGCAAACAGGGGTCTCCAGGCGGGCGACACGTCGCCGATGCCGCCCTCGGAGGCGTCGAGCGCACGGAAGTAGGCATTGCTGAAGAAGACCGCGAGCCGCTCCAGGAAGACCGGATCCTCGAGCTGATCGCGCGCGAGTGCCGCCACGACCTCTCTGGTCACCTCGAGATAGAGCGTGTTGAAGTAGCGGGCCCCATCGCCCAGCGGCAACGCCGCGTCGATCGCGACCATCCGCTCGACGGCCTCCGCGAGCCCCGCGACCGCACCGGCGCGCGGCGCGTCAGAGTTACGGGGATCGGTCGGCGCCAACCGGGCCGACCATACAGGGAAGCGTCGCTAGCGCGGACCGGCGCCGACCAGCGCCATCGCGCTCGACACGCAGGTGCGCACGACCTGCTCCGGCTCGACCCGGAACAGCCCCGGAATCCCCGGGGCCCGCTGACGCACTCCCACACGGATCCGCGCGAGATGCATGGCGCCGAGGATCTGGGTCCAGAGGACGTTCGCCATGTACTCCGGGTCGTCCACGGAGAAGGCGCCGGAGTCGCAGCCGCTCTTGAGCACCCTCACCAGATGATCCAGGCAGCCCGCCATCCCCTGTCCGAGCCGGAGCCAGACCGATTCGGAGACGATCTCCCTCAGATCGCGGGCCGGGCGATGCATCAGCGCCAGCGCGCTGTCCAGGAACGCCGGGTAGCGCTCGCAGAAGCCGGCGTAGGCCTCCGTGCACCGCTCGAGCTGCGAGACGGGGTCGTCACCGCGCCCGGTTGCGGCGGCCAGGACTCCCTCGAGCTCGTCGAGATAGTCCGTCACGGTCAGCACGAACAGCTCCTCCTTCGAGGAGAAGTGGCGATAGACGAGTCCGCGGGCGATCCCGACCGCCCTCGCGATCTCCTCGATCGGCGCGTCCTGCATGCCCCGCTCGTCGAAGAGGGACCGGGTGGCCGCTACCAGCTCCCGCTCGCGCACCCGCCGCAGGGGAGTGGGCTGGGGGGTTGCCACAGGGCGATCGTAGCGCCGATCGCGGCGCGAGGAGACAGTCTGGTTGACAATCGTTCTCACCGGTCCCTAAGCTGGCTACGCCACCGGGACCCGGACGAGAGGATGGCTGTGGCCTTCGCGCCTCATCGCGCGCGTCGAGAGATTTCAGCGCGGACCGTGCATCGCGGGCCGAGCAGTCGGAAACTCCATGCCTGAGCGGGGCGCCCCTCCCAAGGTCCCGAGGCTTCAGCGGAACCTGCTCCGCGCGGTCCGGGCGTTCTCGACGCCCCTGCTCCCCGACGACTACCTCGAGCTCATCAACCCGCTGTGGTCTACCCGGGAGCTGCGCGGCCGGATCGAGCGCATCGAGCCGGAGACCCCCGACGCCGCCACGGTTGTGGTCCGGCCCGGCTACGAGTGGCCGGGGCACGAGCCCGGTCAGTTCGTCCGCATCGGAATCGACGTCGACGGCGTCCGGCATTGGCGTGCCTACTCGCTGACCTCGGACCCCGACAACGAGGAGGGCGTGCTCAGCATCACTGTCAAGAACGTGGATGAGGGCAAGGTCTCGCCGGAGCTGGTGCGCCGCGGCCGGCCGGGCACGATCGTGGGGCTCGGTGGCGTGGAGGGCAACTTCGTGCTGCCGGACCCGCCGCCCGAGAGGTTGCTCTTCATCAGCGCCGGAAGCGGCGTCACGCCGATAATGAGCATGCTGCGGAGCCTCGCCCACCAGAACGCGCTGGACGACGTGCTGCTGCTCCACTCGGCGCCCAGCGAGGAGGACGCGATCTTCGGCTCGCAGCTGCGCGAGCTCGACGAGCGGTTCGACGGTTTCCGGCTCCACCTTCAGCTGACCGGTGAGCACGGTCGGCTCACCCCGGGCCACCTCGACGATCTCTGCCCCGACTGGCACGAGCGGCAGACATTCCTCTCGGGGCCCAGCGAGATGCTCGACGCGATGGAAGAGCACTGGGAGGGCCACGACGCCCTGGAGCGCCTCCGCATGGAGCGCTTCCAGCCGAAGCTCGCCCACAACATCGAGGAGGGCAAGGGCGGCACGATCGTCTTCCGCAAGAGCGACTGCAAGGCGGAGTGCGACGGGGCGACCCCCATCCTCGTCGCTGGCGAGGAGGAGGGGCTCGAGCTGCCCTTCGGCTGCCGCGAGGGCATCTGCCACACGTGCGTCGGCACCCTGGTCTCGGGCCAGGTTCGGGACCTGCGCAATGGCGAAGTGAAGGGGAACGAGGGAGAGAACGTCCGCACCTGTATCCACGCGCCCGAGGGCCCGGTGGAAGTCGACCTGTGACCACAGACAGAGGAGAGGGAATGAGCACAGAGACCAGCACGCAGGCCGGGAGCGTTGCCGCGAACGGCGACAACCCGCTGCACCACCTGACGCCCGAGCAAATCGAGGCGATCGGGAAGGAGTTCGACGAGCTCCACGACCAGGTGTTCGCCGAGCTCGGCGACAGGGACGCGCGCTACATCCGCGGCATCATCGACCTGCAGCGCCGGCTCGCCCTGCTCGGGCGCGTGATGCTTCTCGGCGCGCGCTTCCGCCCCCTGTGGGCCGGCGGGACCGCCACCCTGGGCATGGCCAAGATCCTCGAGAACATGGAGATCGGCCACAACGTGATGCACGGGCAGTGGGACTGGATGAACGA
>WUUC01067457.1_pt1 | contig 19952 bp, 17 predicted proteins | sample 6278441 | NCBI WGS metagenome assembly WUUC01 (sample SAMN13675441, study PRJNA597444) | soil metagenome | isolation source: soil | place: USA: Washington | collected 2017-10
ATGACGCCCTCTTCCAATTGGGGATGGACTTGGATCGTGGTTCAAGCACCGCCCAAACGGAAGAAAAGCAATTCGGGTGCCTGGCCTCTGAGGAGGACGGGCGCAAGGATTTTTTCTGTGAGCGTGATGGGGTCGTCTATGCCGGCACCCATCTCATCATTGATCTCGTTCGGGCGGAAAGGCTCGACGACCTAGAGCACATCGAGACCACGTTACGCCGCTGCGTAGAGGTAGCCGGCGCGACGCTCCTGCACATCCACCTGCACCATTTCACCCCGAACGGTGGCGTTTCGGGGGTGGCGGTGCTCGCGGAATCGCACATCTCGATCCATAGCTGGCCGGAATATGGCTATGCCGCGCTCGATGTGTTCATGTGCGGACATACCAATCCGCGACGAACCATCGACGTCCTGAAAGAGGCGTTCTCGCCTCGAAAGGTGGTGGTTAAGGAGCAGTTGCGCGGCAAGGAAATGCAGAAATGGATCACTGGGTCGAAGAGACACTCCACCGAGGCTTCCGCACACGCCTGAAAGCTGAGCGCGTTCTTTTCGACAGCCAGACCGAGCACCAGCATCTGATCATCTTCGAGACGCCCGAGTTCGGGCGGGTCATGATGCTTGACGGCGTGGTGCAGCTCTCCACGAAGGACGAGTTCGTCTATCACGAGATGATGGCGCATGTGCCGCTTTTCGCCCATAGCAAGGCGAGGCGCGTGCTCATCGTCGGCGGGGGCGACGGCGGGGTCTTGCGTGAGACGTTGAAACATCCCGAGCTCAAACAGGTGACGCTCTGCGAGATCGATCGGAGCGTGATCGATCTCTGTCGCGAGCATTTCCCGGATGTCTCCGCTGGGGCCTATGACGACCCGCACACCCGGATCGTGATCGCCGACGGTACCAAATTCGTGGCCGAGACAGACGATCGGTTCGACGTGATCATGGTGGATTCGACCGATCCGACTGGGCCGGGCGCCGTTCTCTTCACGAAGGAGTTCTACACGGACTGCGCCAAGGCGCTGAAGCCTGGTGGCATCCTTGTCACCCAGAACGGGCTTCCCTTCCTGCAAGCGGGAGAGCTCGCCCAAAGCGTCGGCTTCTTCCGGGGGCTCTTTAAGGACGCGTATGCCTTCCTCGCGACCACGCCCTCCTATTTCGGAGGACCCATGTCATATGGCTGGGCCACCGACAATCCGAAGCTCAGGCACCGGAAGGTCGGCCGGATCGAGCGGCGCTACAAGGAGGCGGGAAGTTTCCCGACCCGCTATTGGCGCCCCGACGTGCACGTCGCCGCCTTCGCCCTTCCGGCTTACGTCCGCGAACTGGTCCGGGCCTAACCCCTCTCCTGACGAAAAAGGGAGACTGATTAAAGCCGTGCCAGCTGCGGCAGGTCGCCGACGAGAGGGCGGCAATAAGCGTGGAAGGCCGCGCTTACATCGTTGCCGCCGCTGATGAACTCCGCAGGCACATGCCGCGTGCGACGGGCGACCGCCGAGAGATTGGCGCGCGCGCAGTCGCTCCTATAGGCTCCGGGTTCGTTCGAGACGCGGATGAGGGTCACCGAGGCCCCGGCATCCCCCTTGGCTGCGAGCTCCGCGGCATAGCCGCCAACCCGCTTAGCCTCCTCGGCATCCACGGGCGAGGCCTCCGGCCAGCAGCGCTGGATATAGCCGAACGTGTCCGCTCGAACGCGCGGAGCCTTGCCGCCCCTCGGCGTAAGCCCGTTCTTCACGAGGTCAGCGAGGCCATCACCCAGAGCGCCTGAACCGGAGAGCTGGACATTGCCGTGGGGATCGACCTCACCTTCGCGACGCATCAGCTTCGGTCCGATCTCTTCGCCCGCCTCGTCGCGAATGCCTTCGCTCACGGCGATCTGGCAGCGGCCGAGCTTCGAATAGACTGACTCGACATCGGCGAGAAACGCGTCGGTCGAGAAGGGCACTTCCGGGAGGTAGATCAGATGCGGCGCAGGCCGCTCCGCCTGGTCGGCTCCGTCCGCCGCCGCGCCCCGTGCAAGCGAGGCCGCCGCGGTGAGAAAGCCGGCGTTTCGACCCATCACGACATTGATCTTGATTCCGCCGAGACTCGCATTGTCGAGGGCGTCCCCCATATGGGCGAGCGTCACGAAACGCGCGGCTGACGGAAAGCCTGGCGTGTGGTCGTTTTCGAGAAGATCGTTGTCGATCGTCTTCGGGACGTGAAAGCAGCGAAGCTCGTAACCGGCCTCGGCGGCCTTCTCGCTGATGATGCGGCACGTGTCGGCCGAATCGTTCCCACCAATGTAAAAGAAGTAGCGGATGTCGTGCTTGCGACAGCCGTCGAGGATCTTCTGGCAATAGGCTTCGTCGGGCTTGTCTCGGGTCGAGCCGAGCGCTGCGGATGGTGTGCGCGCAATCGAGGCAAGCTTCTCGGCGGACATGCCGGTCAGATCGACAAGGCCCTCGTCGCCGGGCTTGACGAGGCCGCGCACGCCGTGTCGCGCGCCAAAAATGCGCTTCAGCCTGCCACTCCCGCCGAGCCCCGCTTTCAAGCCTTCAATGACGCCGGCGAGAGACTGGTTGATGACCGCGGTCGGTCCGCCGGACTGGCCGATCAATGCATTTCCGGAAGGAAGATCAGGCACGCCTCGCTCCTTCTTTTGAGAGGTGGGCACAATGCCGAACGGCCTTGCCGGTGGCAAGCCGACCAACTCCTCGTGTGAGGATTGTGGCAGCCTAGCCCGCTAGAGCCGGAGACTTCTCGGTCGCTCCCTCGATCGTCGCATGCAGATGCTCGACCAGCCTTTCGTCGAGGTTGAGCCATGCGGCGAGCATGCCGAGATAGCCGCGCTCGGCAGCGTTATCCACGTCGATGGCAAGGAGAGACGCGGTGTAGATCTCCGCGGCTTCCTCGGGTGAGCGAACGGTTCCCGCAACCGCATCGATGTCGAGCGGACGGCGGAGCTCGTCGATGACGAAGGCCTTCTCCTCGGGCGAAAGACTGAGCTGGTCCATCTGCGCGAAGATGTTGGCCTGCTCGGCGGCATCGATATGCCCGTCGGCCTTGGCGGCGGCAATCATAGCGCGGAGGATATTGCGCGCGAGCGATTGCTGCGCGGCCTCGCTCTTCGGGTTGAAGGGGGTGCCTTCCGGAGGCGGGAGGACGGGTGCGCTTGTCGTAGCGGCCGCGGCGGATGCGGAAGGCGCTCTGCCGGCCTGGTAATTCTGGTAGGCGCGATAGGCGAGCGCGCCGAGCACGGCCACGCCGCCATAGGTGAGCGCGTTTCCGGCAAGCTGTCGGCCGGATTTAGAGCCGAGCAGGATCGCAGCGAGCCCGCCGGCAACCGCACCGCCACCGATGCCGCCGAGATTTCCCCTCAACATTCCGCCGGCATTACCGACGAGATCGGTCAGCGAATTCCGCCCCTCTCTGTTCTGCGCAACCGGCTGCTGCCCATTGTCCGGGCCGCCGAGGAACTGATCGAGCAGGCGCTTGGAATCGAGCATCGAACCTCCATAAGCTTTGAGCGGACCATTGTTGCGTCATATAGGCAGCGAAGGCGGCGATGCCAGGGCCGTCGGGCCAGCTCAATTGCGCAGGAGATGCAGGCTGAAAAGCTGGTCCTTGTCGGTCCAGACCTTGACCGGGCGCCAACCGGCCGCATTAGCGAGCGCCTGAAACTCAGCCACGGAATATTTGTGCGCATTCTCGGTATGGATGCGCTCGCCGCGAGCGAAGCTGAAGGTGTGGCCGTTAACGCGCACGATCTGCTCGGCAAGACTTACAAGATACATTTCTATTCGGCCGGCCACCGGGTTCCAGACGGCCTCATGCGCGAAGCGGGAAAGGTCGAAGGTGCCGCCAAGCTCGCGATTGATGCGAGCGAGCAGGTTGAGGTTGAAGGCGGCGGTCACGCCGCTCGCGTCGTTGTAAGCGCTGACAAGACGCCGCTCGCTCTTTTTCAGATCGACGCCAATGAGGAAAGTGCTGCTTGGCCCGAGCAGTCGCGCGGCGTTCGCGAGGAAGATGCGGGCTTCGGCTAGGGTGAAATTGCCGATCGTGGAGCCAAGGAAAACTCCGAGAGTTAGTCCCTTGCATGGAATGGGCGGCATGGCGGAGATCGCTGTGAAGTCCGCAACCAGGGGCTTTATCGCGAGCTGCTTTTGCCGGCGCGAAAGCCGGGCCGCGGCCGCATTCAGGCTCTCCGGCGCGATGTCGATCGGAATGTAAGTCTCGACTTCTCGGAGCGCGTCGAGAAGCAGGGAGGTCTTGCAGCTCGAGCCCGAGCCGAACTCGACAAGCGTCTGCACCCGGCCTGCAACCGATGCAATCTCTTCGCCACAGGCTTCGAGCAGCGCCGTCTCCGTTCGCGTCGGATAATATTCGGCGAGTTTCGTAATTTCTTCGAACAGCTCGGCGCCGCGCGCGTCGTAGAAGAAGCGGCACGGAATGCTGCGCGGCCGGTGCGAAAGGCCTCGCAGCATCGCCTCGGCAAAGTCCTGTGCCGCGCCGCTCTCAAGCTCGAAAGGGGCTCCTGAAGGAGCGGGTTCGACTTCGACCGGTCGCCGTGCGCTCTCGCCGTCCATCATTCGTCCGCCGCGAGCCGCAGTCCCATGAACTGCCAGCGCTGGTGGGGATAGAAGAAGTTGCGGTACGTCGGGCGGATGTGGCCTTCCGGCGTCGCGCAGGAGCCGCCACGAAGGACGAACTGATTGCACATGAACTTGCCATTGTACTCGCCCACGGCACCCGCAGCCGCCTTGAAGCCCGGATAGGGAAGGTAGGCGCTTCCCGACCATTCCCAGACATCGCCGTAGAGCTGACGGAGCCCAGGACCTGGACCGGCAGGCACAGGCCGCAAATGACCCGCGCCTAGCGTTTGCCCCTCGACCGGAAGATCGCGCGCGGCAGCCTCCCACTCGAACTCGGTCGGAAGCCGGTATCCGGCCCAGCGCGCGAAGGCGTCGGCTTCGTAATAGCTCACATTGCACACGGGCGCGGCGGGATCGACCGGGCGAAAGCCGAGCAGGCTCATCTGCATGAAGCCGCCTTCCGCCTGCTCCCAATAAAGCGGTGCTTTCCAGCCTTGCGCCGTCACCGCCACCCATCCGTCCGCGAGCCAAAGCGTCGGCCGCGAATAGCCGCCATCCTCGATGAAGGCGATCCATTCGGCATTCGTCACGCAACGATTGGCGAGCTTGAAAGGCCGAAGAAGTGTCTCGTGCTGCGGCCCCTCATTGTCATAAGCGAAGCCATTGCCGTCATGACCGATCTCCACGACGCCGCCAGGAAAAGACAGGAAGGAGAGGGACGTGGGTTCGCCGACGGTCATGCCGGGTTTCGCATCGGCATAGGCCGGCTTCAGCGGCTCGGCTGCGAACAGGCTGAGAATATCCGTGAGCAAGAGTTCCTGATGCTGCTGCTCGTGATTGATGCCGAGCTCGATCAGCTCGGCATCTCTTGGCGCAAGCCCGCCGCCCGCGAAAAGCTTGTCGAGCGCCTCATCGATACGTGCGCGGTAGTCGCGCACCGCTTGCGCCGACGGCCGCGTGAGAAGCCCACGCTTCGCGCGCGGCTGCCGCGGCCCGACACTCTCATAATATGAGTTGAAGCAATATTCGAAGCTCTCGTCGAAAATCTGATAGCCTGGCAGAAACGGCTTCAGCAGAAACGTCTCGAAGAACCAGGTGGTGTGGGCGAGATGCCATTTGGTGGGGCTCGCATCGTCGTTCGCCTGAACGACCTGATCCTCGTCGCTCAAAGTCTCCGCCAGCCGGAGCGACAGCCGGCGCGTCTCTACGAGCCGCTCGCGGAGCGAATCGGCCTTTACCGAACGTTTTGGCTTGAGGAGGGCAGCATCATGCACATTCATCGACCTCTTCCCTGACGTTGGCTGCTGGACTCTTTAGGATGATGAAGCGATCCTCTAAGCAGGGCGGAACGCCTGATTCTAGGCCTTGTTCCATAAGGCTATTCCGGTGAGCAATGCACGATCTTGTGAGGCGAACGCTATGGCCGATCCGCTGCTCAAGACGACGGACGACACGGTCGTGTCTTTCGACAGGCGACAGTCTCCGGTCGCCGCGGAACTGCAACGCGGGATCTGCCGCGCTCTGCGGACGCGCGGTCATGCCGTCGTCACCGAGCTGTCGCTGAGTAACGGCCGCCGCGCGGATATCGTCGCGCTTTCGCCTGGCGGCGACATTTGGATTGTCGAAATCAAATCCTGCCTTGTCGATTTTCAGACTGATGGGAAGTGGCCCGAATATCGGCCCTATTGCGACCGCCTCTATTTCGGCGTCGAGCCCGATTTCCCATGTCATGTTCTGCCGGAGGAGGCGGGGCTTCTGCTCGCGGACCGGTTTGGGGCCGAGATCGTTCGCGAGGCGATCGAGGAGCGGCTGAATGCGGCGCGCCGGAAGGCGATGCTTCTATCCTTTGCGCAGGCCGCGGCGCTCCGCCTGCAGTTGCATCTCGATCCAGGCTGCGGGAATTGGGAGTAGCGCTCCCGCTACTTCGGGGCGCGCTTCGCGAGAATGCGTTGAAGCGTGCGGCGATGCATGTTGAGCCGCCGCGCCGTCTCCGAAACGTTGCGGTTGCAAAGCTCATAGACACGCTGGATGTGCTCCCAGCGAACCCGATCGGCCGACATGGGATTTTCGGGTGGCGGCGCCTTGGCATTCGTGGGTGCGAGCAGAGCCTGGTAGACGTCGTCGGCGTCGGCGGGCTTGGCGAGGTAATCCACAGCACCGAGCTTCACCGCCGTCACGGCCGTCGCGATGTTGCCGTAACCTGTCAGCACCACGGCCCGCGCCTCAGGGCGCAGATCCTTCAGGGCGGCGATGACGTCGATGCCGCTGCCATCGTCGAGGCGCATATCGACGACGGCGAAAGCAGGCGGCCGCTTGCGGAGCAGCGACAAGCCTTCCTCGACGCTTGGCGCGGTCTCGACGGCGAAGCCGCGGCTTTCCATCGCGCGGGCGAGCCTTGTGAGGAACGCCTTATCGTCATCGACGATAAGAAGCGTGTTGTCCTCGGGGACCGGCCAGGTCTGCTGGTTTTCCATGTGTGAGCCTCCTCCGCCCGGAGGGGGTGGGCACAGGCGGGGTTGAACCGGCCTAGAACTAGGCTCTGCTAAGCCCTTGTGCAAGCGGCGGCAATCTCTGTCCGGGCTCAGGCCAGCGCCCTCTCGCGCAGCTGCGCCATATCCAGAGGCTCCTCGAATCGCGCCCGCGGCCAAGCGACGGTGACTGCCGCGCCGCTCGGGGGAGTGATCCGATTTGCGAGCTCGAGCCGCGCGCCGGACCGCTCGAGCAGCGTCTTGGCGATGAAAAAGCCGAGGCCCATTCCGGTGTCGGAGATGTCCTCGGTGCGATCGCGCCCGGGGCGGGTGGTGACAAAAGGCTCGCCGAGCTGTTCGAGAACGCTCAAGGAGAAGCCCGGGCCATCATCGGAGATGACGATCTTCACCTCCTCGTCGGACCAGCTCGCTTTCACCTCCACCTTGGTCGCGGCAAAGTCGATCGCGTTCTCAACAAGATTGCCCAGCCCGTAGATGACACCGGGATTGCGATGCATGACGGGTTCTTGGACATTGCGCGATTCCGGCACCGCACTTGCCTTGACTTCGATAGGCACTCCGACGATCCGATGCGGTTCCACCGTTTCCTCGATGAGATGGGTCACCGGCATCCGCGAGACGATCAAGTCCGGCTGCTCCCCCATGGCGGCAAGATCGCTGAGAATCGTCCGGCAGCGCTCCGCCTGTGCGCGCAACAGCATGAGGTCGTCGTAATGGCGATCATCCGACTGGGCGTCACGCAGCAATTCCTTTGCGACGACCGCGATGGTCGCAAGCGGCGTTCCGAGTCCATGAGCTGCCGCGGCGGCAAACCCGTCGAGAGCGGAGAGCTTCTGCTCGCGCGCAAGCACAAGCTCGGTTGCCGCCAGCGCCTCGGCCATGCGGCGGGCCTCCTCGGCCGTACGCCAAGTGTAGAAGCCTATGAAGAGAATACCGAGCACAACCGCGGCCCAGATTCCGAGCACATAAGCGAGCGGCAGCTGAAAATGCGAATGGTGAAACCACGGAAGCGGCAGATGAAACTCGGTGAGCAGCGTCGCCACGAGGAGGGCGAGCCCGCCAAGCGCGACGGTAATCCTCGGCGGGAGCGTTGAAGCCGATACGGTGACGGGCGCAATCAAGAGAAAAGCAAACGGGTTCTCCAGCCCGCCGGTGAGGTAGAGCAGCGCCCCGAGCTGAAGAATGTCGTAGCCCAGCATCAAAAGGGCGTATTTGCTGTGAAGCCTTTGGCTCGCCGGATAGCGGATTCGGAGCGCGACATTGAGCCAGGCTGAGAGGGCGATCACGCCGAGGCAGGGCCCGATCGGCAGATCGATGCCCATAATCCAATAGACCACGAGCACCGTGACGGTCTGGCCGAGCACGGCGAGCCACCGCAAGCGCACGATTGTGTGAAGTCTTAAGCGGCTTTCGCCGCGCCGCAGCCATTCCTGCACCGCCGGGCCTGGGGCGGTTTGACTAATGCCGAAGAGAGCCATAGGTGAAGCCTAGCATGAGGCGAGCATGCGCCATTCCCACAAGCTGCAAGACATCGCATGCACGAAATGAATGAGCGGGCGCAAGAGGCGCACGCAACCGAGGCCGCATCGCGCCCGGAGGCGGCTCCGGTCGCGGTGAAGGACCTGACCAAACGCTATAGCTCCGTCACGGCTGTGGACCACATCAGCTTCATGCTGCGGCCGCGCACCACCGTGGCGCTGCTCGGGGGAAACGGTGCCGGCAAGACAACGACCATCGCCATGATCCTCGGTCTTGTCGTCCCGACCTCGGGCGAGGTGCGGGTGTTCGGCGCCGATATGGCGATGGAGCGCTATCGCGCCGCGCACAGGATCAATTTCCAAAGTCCTTACGTGGATCTGCCGATGCGGCTGACCGTGCGGCAGAACCTGACCGTGTATGCGCGCCTCTATGGGCTCGCCGATGGTCCGGACCGGGTCGATCGGCTCGGAAAAGAGCTTCAGATCACGCAGCTCCTCGACCGGCCAACCGGGAAACTGTCGGCCGGGCAGAAGACGCGCGTCGGACTGGCGAAAGCTCTCCTCAATGCGCCTGAGCTTCTGTTGCTGGACGAGCCGACCGCGTCGCTCGATCCCGACACGGCGGACTGGGTACGGCAGAAGCTGAAGGATTACGCATTGGCGCGTCAGGCCACCATCCTCTTCGCGTCCCACAACATGGCGGAGGTGGAGCGTCTCGCCGATCGCGTCATCCTCCTTTCTGCGGGACGCATCCTCGAAGACGAGACGCCGCGCGCGCTCATCGAGATTTATGGGCGCGAGACGCTCGAAGAGGTGTTTCTCGACGTGGTGCGCGGACGGGCGCAGCGGCTTCGGGAGAGCGAGGACCGCCCGCTCGAAACAGAGCAGCGAAAAGTATCATGAGCGATGCAGCGAGAGTGAGCGGCGACGTTCCCGTGCTGCTTGCGGCGTCGGGGCCTCGCGCCTCCATCCGCCGCATCTGCGCGATGATCCTTCGCTACCTCTATCTGCTCCGCAGCTCCGGGATCAGGCTGCTCGAGCTGATCTACTGGCCCTTCCTGCAGATGCTCACTTGGGGCTTCCTTCAGGACTATCTCGCCAAGACCCAGAGCCCCGTCGCTCAGGCTGCCGGCGTTCTCGTCGGCGCCGTCCTCCTATGGGACATCCTCTTCCGCTCCAAGATCGGCTTCTCGACCACCTTCATCGAGGAGATGTGGTCGCGCAATTTGGGCAATCTGCTCACGAGCCCCTTACGCCCCTTCGAGCTCGTGGCGGCGCTCAGTGTGTGGAGCATTCTGCGGTTGCTCGTGAGCATGATCCCGGTCGCGACTGCGGCGTACATTTTCTTCGGCTTCAATCTGCTCGGCCTTGGCCTTGCGCTCGCCGCCTTCTTCGCCGTGCTCACCCTGACGAGCTGGTCGCTCGGGCTCCTCTCGGTAGGGGTGATCCTCCGCTACGGCCTCGGTGCGGAAGAGCTTGCCTGGTCGCTCGCCTTCATTCTGTTGCCGCTCTCCTGTGTCTATTATCCGGTCTCGGTCCTGCCGGCATGGCTTCAGCCGGTCGCGCTTGCGCTCCCGCCGACGCACGTCTTCGAAGGCATGCGGTCAATCCTGCTGCACGGGACCTTCGATGCAAATGATTTGTGGTGGGCGCTCGGTCTCAACGTCATTTACTTCTTAATCGGTTATCTGGCCTTCCGCTGGTTCCTGCGCAGCGCCCGCGTCAATGGATCGCTGCTTCAGTTGGGCGAGTAAATGAACGCGAGACTCTCGTCCTTCATTGTCGCCGGCTTCGTGATCGGCGCCCTGACTGCAGCTACGGTCTTCGTCTTCACCGCGCCGCGCGGCGGCCAGCCTATCGAAACGAGCGGCACGGCGCTGATTGGCGGTCCATTCTCGCTTGTCGGCGAGGGTGGAAAGACGGTCACCGACCAGGATTTTCGAGGCCGCCACATGCTCGTGTTCTTCGGCTTCACCCACTGCCCGGACATCTGCCCGGCCGAACTTCAGGTTATCGGACAGGCGCTCGACCGATTGGGCGGGAAGGGGCAGAAGGTGGTGCCGGTGTTCATCACTCTCGATCCGGAACGAGATACGCCTGAGGTCGTCGATCGCTATGTGAAAAGCTTCGGCCAGAACTTCGTCGGCCTCTCAGGCTCGCCGGAAACAATCGCGGCCGCGGCCAAGGCCTACCGCGTGGCCTACACCAAGGTCGAGAACAAGGAATCGCCCAAAGATTACACCATTGACCACTCTGCCCTTGCATATCTGATGGGGCCGGACGGCAAATATCTCACTCACTTAGCCTACGGCACCGACCCCGAAAAAATGGCTGAAAAGCTGGGCCAATACCTCTAGACCTGCGACCCCTGAGCGCTCCTGCGGCCATTTGACGTTGCGCTGCAACAAAGAATCACCATTTCCCTTTGCGATGCAGCATGAGCGGCGGCATCATCGGAGCGGGAGGGAGGTCATCCATGCTCTACCATTTGTACGAGCTCAATCATGCGGCATTGAGCCCCGCTCGGGCTACGGCTGAAGCTTACAGGCTCCTTTTTCGAAACCCTCTCAATCCCGCCTCTCACACGCCGCTTGGCAAAGGCGCCGCAGCGGCCCTTGAGCTCTTCGAGCGCTCCACGCGCCGCTACGAGAAGCCGGCCTGGGGCATCGATTCGACGAGCGTTGACGGCCGCAATGTGACGGTTCGGGAGCGTCGTCTGGTCGCTAAGCCGTTCTGCAACCTCCTTCATTTCGAGCGTGATGTGCCCTGGCGGAGGCGGGATCCGAAGGTGCTACTGGTCGCTCCGATGGCCGGTCACTTTCCGACACTTCTTCGTGGAACCGTACGGGATCTGCTCCCCCACCACGACGTCTATGTCACCGATTGGGAGGACGCCCGACGGGTTCCGCGTTCGGCCGGCACCTTCGATCTCGACGATTACATCGACTATATCATTGAATTTATCCGCTATTTCCGCGGCAATGTGCATGTGATGGCGGTCTGCCAGCCGACCGTACCGGTGTTCGCGGCGGTCTCGCTGATGGAAGCGGTGCACGACCGCTATGTCCCTCGCTCGATAATTCTGATGGCCGGTCCGATCGATGCGCGGGTGAGCCCGACCGAAGTGAACCGGTTCGCTGCAGGAAAAACCCTCGCCTGGTTTGACACCAATGTGATCACTCAAGTCCCCTGGCCGCATCCCGGGATGATGCGGCGGGTTTACCCGGGATTCCTCCAGCTGAGCGGGTTCATGGGCATGAATTTCGGCCGGCATCTAACCGCCCATCGCCAGCATTTTCAGAACCTCATCAAGGGCGATGGTGACTCAGCGGAAAAACATCGCGAGTTCTACGACGAGTTTCTCGCAGTGATGGATCTCGACGCCGAGTATTACTTGCAGACGATCGAGAGCGTCTTCCTGGAGCATAAGCTACCGCAGGGAGAGATGCGGCATCGGAACCGGCAGGTGGATCCTTCCAAGGTTCGGCGGGTGGCGCTCATGACCGTGGAAGGGGAGAAGGATGACATCACCGGGGTCGGCCAGACGTATGCCGCCCACGGGTTGTGCACGAACCTGCCGCACTCGCTCCGGCAGCACCATCTGCAGCCCGGTTCGGGCCATTATGGCGTTTTCAACGGGTCCCGCTTCCGCTCCGAAATACTGCCGAAAATTCACAACTTTATTGCCTTGCACCAGGGCCGCAGGGGGCTGTTTGCGCGTTCCTTGAGCTTGTAAGTACCTCGTTAGGAGTGCCTCCCCCGAGGTCTATGCTAGTGTAGCCATCCCCGAATCGCGCGTTGTCGGCCGGGGGCAGGGAACGTAGTCATGCTTAAGCGTCTCAAGCCCGGCAGCCGGGAGATCGAAGTCAAGATTCGTGGGCTTGAGCTTCCCGTTCTTCTCCGCCGCTCTTCCCGCGCAAGGCGCTTCAGTCTTCAGGTGAATGAGGCGCGGCGCGGCGCCGTCCTCACCATGCCGATCTATTCGAGCTACACGGACGCGGACGAGTTTCTTTCGCGTCACCTCGATTGGCTGAAGGAGCGGCTCGCGGGGCTCTCGGAGCCCGTTGCCTTCACGCATGGGGCGGTCGTGCCTTTGCGTGGCTATTCACATCTACTCAGATTCGCCGGATCGGTGCGGCGTCGCGGCGTGGTTTGGGTCGAGGCTGCCGACGATTCGGCCGCAGCTCCGGCCTGGCCGCAAGGATCGCGCCATTCGATACGGAAGCTGCCCCGCCTCCTGGTGGCAGGAGAATATGACCATGCGCCGCGGCGGCTCCTCGATTGGCTGAAGCGACAGGCGCATTTGGATTTGCGGGCGCGCGTCGCGGTCCACGCCGGGCGCCTCGGTCTTATGCCATCGCGCATCTTCGTGCGCGATCAGACGACACGCTGGGGCTCGTGCTCGACTTCGGGCGCATTGTCTTTCTCGTGGCGGCTTGTGCTCGCTCCGCCTTTCGTACTCGATTACCTCGCCGCGCATGAAGTCGCGCATCTTGCCCACATGAATCACGGGCCGCGCTTTTGGGCGATCGTCGCACGCACCATGCCGCGGCACGAGGACGCGAGAACTTGGCTCCGCAAACACGGTGCCAGCCTGCATCGCTACGGCGCCGAGGGGATGACCCCCTCTTCGCATGGGCGGCCGCCCACCCGCAGCATCGAGTAGCTACCCGCCGGAGAAGAGGCCGAGGACGCGACGGAGCAGCTTCTCGCTCCGGCCGCCGCCGCTCCAGGGAAGGTGTGACACCTCGTCGAACCAGCGGGAGCGATCTGGCAGCAGCTGTGCCGGCTCCTTGCCCTCATGGGCATAGAGCATGATCTCGCGCCAAAGCTGCGCGGGAAGCGTTCCGCCGGTCACGTGCCGCATCTGCGAGCCATCGTCGTTGCCGATCCAAACGCTGGCAACGTAGTAGGGCGTGTAGCCGACGAACCAGGCGTCTCGCGCGTTTTGGCTCGTCCCCGTCTTGCCGCCCGCGTCCTGATCCGGAAGTGCGGCCTGGCGCCCCGTGCCGCGGGTGATTGTGGCGCGCATCAGATCGTTCATCGACGCGACATCGGAGGCAGACACGACCAACTCGCCCCGAGAGGGCTTACGCGCATAGAGCACGCGGCCATCGGAATTGCGGATCCTTTGGATGGCGTATGGCTTGATGCCTTCGCCGCCATTCGCGAAGGGCGCATAGGCAGCGGTCAGCTCGAGCGGTGTCACTTCCGCGGTGCCAAGGGCAATCGACGGCTGGTTATGTAGCGCGGAGCCGATGCCGAGCCGCTGCGCTATGCGCGTGACGCGGCGGCGCCCGACATTCTCTGCCACTCTTACGGCAACCGTGTTGACGGAAAGGGCGAAGCTGTCCCGCAGACTCATCGTTCCGCGATACCCGCCCGCGTGGTTTTTCGGAGACCAGCCTCCGACGGAGACCGGCGCGTCTTCCGCGAGCGAGTCCGGCGTGAAGCCGCTCTCGAATGCGGCGAGGTAGACGAACGGCTTGAAAGCTGAGCCGGGCTGTCTCAGCGCGCGGGTCGCGCGGTCGAAGGGACTCGCTTGATAAGAGCGCCCGCCGATCAGCGCCCGCACCCCGCCGCGCGGGTCGAGCACGACGACGGCGCCCTCCGAGGCGCGATAGGTGTGTCCCTCCTCGTCGAGTAGACGCCGGAGCGCGCCTTGCGACTTTCGCTGCAACCCGGCGTCGATCGTCGTCTCGACGATGAGGTCGCCGCTCCTTTCACCGACATAGTCCGGAAGCTGCTCGATGATCCAATCGACGGCATAGGGATAGCCGGTCTCGTCGCCGAGAGCCGCGAGTCTCAAGGGTTCGCCGGCGGCTTTTCGCGCCCGCTCGGGCGTGAGGAAGCCGGCAGCGACCATGCTGTCGAGCACCACGTCCATGCGGGCGGCGGCGCGCTTCACGTTCCGCGTCGGCGCGTCGCGCGACGGTGCCTTCAAGAGTCCCGCGAGCAGGGCGGCCTGCGGCAGGCTCAAACCTTCCGCCGGCTTGCCGAAATAGCGGCGCGCGGCCGAATCGATGCCATAGGTTCCGGCGCCGAAATAGACGCGGTTGAGGTACAGTTCGAGGATCTCGTCTTTGCTGAAGCGCCGCTCGAGCCAGGCGGCACAGATCGCTTCTTCTATCTTTCGCGAGAAGGTTCGATCCGGCTTAAGGAATATGTTTTTGGCGAGCTGCTGTGTGATGGTCGAACCGCCTTCGACGACGTCGCCGGCGAGCAGATTTCGGAATGCGGCACGCGCAATTCCGATCGGGTCGAGACCCGGATGCGAATAGAAGCGGCGGTCTTCGGTCGCGAGCACCGCCTGCACGAGGTGGGGCGGCAATTGTTCGAGCGGTACCGTGCCTCTCCGGAGGCCCCGCTCGGCGAGGATGGTGCCGTCGGCCCCGAAGATCGTGATGTTCGGCGGCCGGTCGTCGAGGGTCAGTAGTGCCGGATCCGGCAGGCGCGAGAGATCAAACGCGATCGTGCCGGTAAAAGCGAGCAGGGCCACGATGCCGGCCAAGGCCGCCGCCCTAAGTCCAAGCCGCAGGGCCTTCCGCCCGAGTGCCCAGCGAGGAGGGGAACGCCTTTTCGCGCGCGGCTTTCGCGCCGCCGTGCCGCGCGACGACGCGCTGGGACGGCGTACGCCGAATGTGGGCTCGACCCGCCCACCACCTTTGCGTCGCGCCATGCCGCTGCGCTCCCCCTGTCACCCCGTGGCAGAGGCTAGGGGCTGCGGCCTTGACGCCCGGTTAAGGTGCGAAACCAGCGGCTCGGCGAGGGAACATTCCCAAGCCACCCTCGTTGGGAGCGGATAAGCCGCCCTCCCGTTCGGACGACCGAAGAGGTGGCGACGGTCTCTCCGGCTGTACTAAGACATCGGGGAAGACCGAGGGAGAAACGCTAAACCCGTTCTAGCCGGTGCTGAGATGCCGAAACTTGTGCTTCTGCGACATGGCGAGAGCGTTTGGAATCGCGAGAACCGGTTCACAGGTTGGACGGATGTCGATCTCTCGGAAGCGGGTGCAGCCGAGGCGAGGCGCGCGGCTGCCCTGCTCAAAGCTTACGACATCCGCTTCGACCATTGCTTCACCTCTTACCTCCGGCGCGCCATCCGGACCCTTTGGATCGTGCTCGACGAGATGCGTCTCGGCTGGCTGCCGATCACGAGCACTTGGAGACTCAACGAGCGCCATTACGGTGCCCTGCAAGGCCTCAATAAAGACGAGATGAGGCGGGAGGCCGGAGAAGAGCAAGTCCACAAATGGCGGCGAAGCTTCAAGGAGCGGCCGCCGCTGCTCGATGAGCGCGACGAGCGCTATCCGGGCAGAGATCCAAAATATTCGACAATCCCGCGCCGCCAGATTCCACGCGGCGAGAGTCTCGAAGATACCGTCGCGCGTGTGTTGCCCTACTGGCGGGAGCGTATAGAGCCGCTGCTTTTGGACGGCCTTAACGCGCTTATTGCTGCGCACGGCACCAGCCTCAGAGGGCTCGTCAAGCATATCGACCGGGTTTCGGATGAGGACATCGAGCGATTCGAAATCCCGACCGGATTGCCCCTCATTTACGAGCTCGACCCGGGCATCGTTCCGGTCCGTTCCTTTTACCTCGGGGAAGAGACGATCGAGGTCGAGCCGTCGAGGGCGCGCCGCGCTGCGCGGTAGGAGCCCGGAAAAAGCTGTTGCGCTCGGCCGCGCCAAGGCCATCTTCTGTACGGACAAAAAAGAACCTGACCGGAGGGAGCGCCGCCGAGATGTCGACCTGGCCCGACCGCAGATTGCTTGATCTGCTCGGCATCGAGCTTCCGATCGTTCAGGCGCCAATGGCGGGCGAGACGACGCCCGAGCTTGCCGCGGCGGTGAGCGAGGCAGGCGGCCTCGGCTCGCTTGGATGCGCCACTTTCTCCTGCGAGGACGTCCACCACGCGGTGCGCCGCCTGCGCGATCTCACGGACAAGCCCTTCAATCTGAACTTCTTCTGCCACCACGATCCGGCCGAGGAGACGACGAAACGCGAAGCTTGGCTCGAGCGGCTGAAGCCCTTCTACGACGAGCTAGGCGTGGATCCGCCGGGTCCGCATGAGGGCCCGCGCCGGAAGCCCTTCAGCATCGAAATGGCCGAATGCCTCGACGATCTCGCGCCGCCCGTCGTCAGTTTTCACTTCGGCTTGCCCTCGCCGCCAATCCTTTCTCATCTCCGCGCGCGCGGTTGCAAGATCATGAGCTCGGCGACGTCGCCGCGCGAGGCGCGGTGGCTCGCCGCGAAGGGCGCCGACGTGATTATCGCGCAAGGCGCGGAAGCAGGAGGTCACCGCGCGACCTTCAACTTCGAGGGGGAAGAGTCGGTCATCGGCGGAATGGCGCTCGTTCCCCAAATCGCCGATGCGGTCGAGCTGCCCGTCATTGCTGCCGGCGGTATCGCCGACGGTCGGGGTATCGCCGCAGCCTTCGCGCTTGGCGCCTCAGGCGTGCAGATCGGGACTGCCTATCTCCGCTGCGAGGAGGCGGAGGTTTCGTCCGTCCACCGCGCCGCCATCGAGAAGGCGGAAGCTGACGACACGGTGATCAGCAATGTGTTCACAGGGCGTCCGGCGCGCGTGATCTTGAACCGCTTCGTCCGGACCCTCGGACCGATCTCCGACGCAGCGCCGCCTTTTCCAACCGGGCTCGGCCCGCTTCTCCCGCTTCGGGCGTCGGCGGAGGCACAAGGCTCGCCCGACTTCACCCCGCTCTATGCCGGGCAGGCGGCGTCGCTGGCGCGTGCCTTGCCGGCCTATAAGCTGACCCGGCTTCTTGCCGATGAAGCGTTACAACGGCTGAACGCGCTCGGCGGTTCAAACTGAGGCACGCGTGAGCCGCGGCCACTAGTCGCGAAGATCCCGCAAGCGGAGCCCCTCCATGGCGGGGGGTTCCTCAAGCGTCGCCGGATCGAGTTCCAAAGACGTCACCTGCCTGATGGAAGCGCCGGCGATGCCACGGAGGTCGCCGTACATTCGCGACGTGTTCAGCATGACAATTTCGAGCAGCTTGCCGCGCTCTCTCCACTGCTTCTCCATCGTGCGCCGTTCTCGCGAAATCTGTTCTCGCATGGCTGAGAAGGCGGCGATGATCCCCTCCATCTGAAGGCGAAAATCGTCGCTCGAAATATAATCGAAGATGAGCTCCGTCTTCTTCTTGCGCGCCTGTGACGCGCCCCGAGCAAAGGCCACTTGCTCGAGCCGCTCCCGCAGCAACATCGCAAGCGGAAGGACACATTGGGGAGAGCAGATGCACACGCCCGCGACCGTGCCGAAATGGGGTATCTCTCGCGGCAAAGAAACAGACACGAGCACCGCCAAATTGGCTGCGGTGGCGCGCTGATCCTCCTTCAATTTCGGGATCCAAGCCGGAGACCAGTTCTTAGAATTCTTCGCTTCCCAGATAATAGAGCCGCACTCCACGAGATTTGGCCCCCTCACGATCTGCAGGACGTCGGGTCCCCGCGCGCCGCGCGCCACCGGCTTGAAGAGGTCTTGGGGGAAGGCACTGCGAAGCTTTTCCTCGAGGTCGATCTCCAAGGCTTCGCCTTGCAGCTCGACTGAGCCCTGCTCGCTCTTGCGCTTGAGTTCGTCCGCGGCCTGCCTCAGGCGCTCGATCTGCTGGTCCTTCTCTTTCAACTTCAGCTCATAATCCGCAGCCGAGGCCTCGCGCGCGGCCGCCACGAGCTGGTGACGCTGCTCATCGAGCTTTCGATGCATCGCGAGGTCGAGCTCGCGCTTCTCGTTCTCGAGCCCGCGGATTCGCTTGCGGTAATCCAGCTCCGCTTCGATCGACTCCTGCAATCGCGCCGCGTGCTCGGCCAGCTGAATCCTCAAGTCGGAGATTTCCAGTTCCGCGGTCCGAGCCGCTTCGGCTTTGAGCTTCTCCTTTTGCTCAACCGCCATTTCGCCGAGCTTCCGCTCCGACTCAGCCTCCAGGCTCCTCTTTAGCCTGCCGAGCTCGGCGGCCCTTTCCTCCAGCTCAATCTCCCTTTCCCGCGTCTTTTCGAGATGGGTGGCGCTTTGTTGCAGGAGCTGACGCAGTTGGCCGATCTGCTCTTGCGACTTTCGCCGCTCGTCTTCACGCGCTGCAGCCGCTGCCTCCTCCTGCTTGCCCTTCGCCTCGCTATCCCACTGCGTTCGCAGTTCTTCTTCCGCTCGTCGGGAAAGTGCCTCGGAGACCTCGATCTGCGTGCCGCAGCTCGGACAAGAAATTGTGTTCGCGGACGTCATCTGCGCCACCTGATGCTGAGCGGACCAGGCGACACTACTCCAAATCGGCTCTAATGCGCCATTTGGGTCGCACGGTCGAAAGGGTGCATGGCCCCTAGCGCAAACGAGCACGGCCTAGAAGGCTTGGTTTTTGGCTTTTGGGGTGACGGCCGATCAAACGTCCAGATTGGCGACCTGGAGGGCGTTCGCCTGGATAAACTCCCTGCGCGGCTCGACCACGTCGCCCATCAGCCGCGAGAAGATCTCGTCCGCCTCGTCGAGCTCCCCGACCTTCACCTGCAGGATGGTGCGCGTATCGGTATCGAGGGTCGTCTCCCAAAGCTGCTCAGGGTTCATCTCGCCGAGGCCTTTATAGCGCTGCAGCGCCAGCCCCTTGCGGCCGGCCGTCATCACCGCGTCCAGTAGATCGGTCGGACCGTGGACGAACGTGCTCGCATCCTTGCGCTTCAGCGTCGCAGCCTTGGCGTAAACTTCCTGAAGGTGCGCCGCATACTGGTCGAGCTTCAACGCGTCGGCCGAGGCGATGAAAGGGCCGTCGATGAGGTGGCTTTCCATCACCCCGCGAAGCTCCCGCCAGAAGCGCAACCCGCCTTCGGGGATCGCTTCGCCATGCCAGCCCCGTTCGGTCTCCTCGGAAAGAGCATCGAGGCGCTTGGCGATATAGGCCGCGGCCGCCTGCGCCTGCTTCGCATTCAGCACTTTCGGTGAGAGCGCCCCCGCGATCGCCGCCTGCTCGACGATGAAGCGCGGATAGCGCGAATGCAGCCCCTTCAGAATGCCGGTCACCTTGCGGGCGGTGTCGACGATGTCGCGGAGATCCGCGCGAGCCCGCGTTTCGCCGTCCGAAGCGACGAGCACCGCATCTTCTACCCCTTCGCCGACGAGATAGTCCTCGAGCGCCTTCTCGTCCTTGATGTAACGCTCCTGATTGGCGCGCTTCACTTTGTAGAGCGGCGGCTGGGCGATGAAGAGGTTGCCGGCCTCAACGAGCTGCGGCATTTGCCGGTAAAAGAATGTGAGAAGCAGCGTGCGGATATGGGCGCCGTCCACGTCGGCGTCCGTCATGATGATGATCTTGTGGTAGCGGAGCTTCGCAAGGTCGAAGTCGTCGCGGCCGATGCCGGTGCCGAGCGCGGTGATGAGCGTGCCGATCTCCTGGCTCGACAGCATCTTGTCGA
>WUUC01103667.1_pt1 | contig 19943 bp, 20 predicted proteins | sample 6278441 | NCBI WGS metagenome assembly WUUC01 (sample SAMN13675441, study PRJNA597444) | soil metagenome | isolation source: soil | place: USA: Washington | collected 2017-10
TCGACATGGTCGACGAGCACCGGGTGGAGCTTTTCTTCCATTGCCACGAGGCTTGCAGCGTCGAGGCGACCGCGGACGGTTTCGCATTGACGCGTGAGCGGACTACCTTGCGGCTCGTATTGCCGCAGGCCGGCAACGCGCGCACGCAGCTCTTCCACGGCAGCCTCGCGCCCATGTCGGGCTGGATATCGCGCAGCTTCGACAGCCGCCTGCCTGCGCCGACCGTGATGTGGAGCGCGGCGCTGCGCGGGCGCGCGCTCCTGCGCAGCGAGATCCGGGTCTCTTGCGCCGATGCGCCATCCGGCATTCTCTCTTTGGACTAGGGCGCCGCGCGCGGCTGCGCTATTTCGGCGCTCGCGCATCGCCGATGCTTGCGTCCCATGAAGATCAGCGTGCTGGGCTTGGGCTACGTAGGCACCGTTTCGGCCGGCTGCCTGGCGAAGGACGGCCATGAAGTGATCGGGGTGGATCCCGACCGCGCCAAGGTCGACCTGATCAGCGCTGGCAAGCCGCCGATCATAGAAAAGGACATCGGGTCGATCATCGCCGAGCAGGTGGCGCAGGGGCGCCTGCGCGCCACCACGCAGGTCGAAGACGCCGTGCGGCATACCGATGTCTCGCTGGTTTGCGTAGGCACGCCGAGCCAGGCGAACGGCGGCATCGACCTCAAGTACGTGCGGCGGGTATGCGAGCAGATAGGCCGCACGCTGGCGACGCACCACGGCGCGCCCGTGATCGTGCTGCGCAGCACGATGCTTCCGGGAACCATGCACGAGGTGGTCATTCCGGCCCTGGAGAAATTCTCCGGCAAGCGCGCCGGCGAGGAGTTCGGGGTGTGCATCAACCCGGAGTTCCTGCGCGAGGGAACCGCGGTGCACGACTACTACCATCCGCCGAAGACCGTAATCGGCGAGATAAACCGGGCGAGCGGCGACCTGCTGGCGGCGCTCTACGCGCGCATGCCCGGCCCCATGATCCGCACCGACGTGCAGACCGCCGAGATGGTGAAGTACGCCGACAACGCCTGGCACGCCCTCAAGGTGGGCTTCGCCAACGAGGTCGGCACCCTGTGCAAGGCGCTCGGGGTGGACGCCCACGAGGTGATGGACATCTTCTGCCAGGACCAGAAGCTGAACCTCTCGCCGTACTACCTCAAGCCGGGCTTCGCCTTCGGCGGCTCCTGCCTGCCCAAGGACGTGCGCGCGCTTCTGTACAAGGCGAAGACGCTCGACGTGTCGGTCCCGATACTGTCCTCCATCCTGCCTTCCAACCAGCTGCAGATCGAGCGCGGGGTGCAGGCGGTCGTGGAGAAAGGCAGCCGCAAGGTCGGCATACTCGGGTTCTCCTTCAAGGCGGGCACCGACGACTTGCGCGAGAGCCCGATGGTGGAGCTCACCGAGCGCCTGATCGGCAAGGGTTTCGATCTGCGCATCTACGACAGGAACGTGAGCCTCGCGGCGATCCACGGCGCCAACCGCGACTACATCCTGAACCGCATCCCTCACATCTCGCGGCTGATGGTGCCGAGCATCGGCGAGGTGCTGGCGCACGCCAGCACCATCGTCATCGGCAACGCAGCGCCGGAGTTCGCCGAGGTGCCGGGGCGCGTCGGCGAGGGCCAGACGATCATCGACTTCGTGCGCGTGTGCGATTCGCGCACCATCGCCGGCGTATACGAAGGCCTCTGCTGGTAGAGCATGCACGGCAGGCGAGTCCTGATTCTCGTCGAGAACCTGCCCAGCCCGTTCGACCGGCGCGTGTGGCAGGAGGCGGGCACGCTGCGCGACGCGGGCTATGCGGTGTCGATCGTCTGCCCCACCGGCAAGGGCTGCGACGAGCGTTACGAGGTGATCGAAGGCATCCACATCTGGCGCTACCGCCTGCCGACCGAGGGCCAAGGCGCCCTGGGGTATGCGGCGGAGTACGGCGCGGCGCTGCTGTACAGCTTCTTCCTCTCGTGGAAGGTGCTGTTGCGCAGAGGATTCGACGTGGTGCATGCCTGCAACCCGCCCGATCTGCTGTTCCTGGTGGCCGGCTTCTTCAAGCTGCTCGGCAAGAAGTTCGTGTTCGACCACCACGACGCCGGTCCGGAGCTCTACGAGGCGAAGTTCGGCCGGCGCGACTGGCTGTGGAAAGCGATGCTGTGGCTGGAGAAGATGACCTTCCGCTGCGCCGATGTTTCGATCGCTACCAATCACTCGTACCGCCGCATCGCGCTCGAGCGCGGCGGCATGCCGCCCGAGCGCGTATTCGTGGTGCGCAGCGGCCCGAGCCTCGAGCGGCTGAAGCCTGTCGCGCCCGATCCGCGGCTCAAGCGCGGACGCAGGTACCTGGTGGGCTATGTGGGCGTAATGGGGCGCCAGGAAGGCATCGATTACCTGCTGCGCGCGGTGGCGCACGTGGTGCACGGACTCAAGCGCGACGACGTGCACTTCGGGCTGGTCGGCGGTGGCACCTCGCTCGAGGAGATGCGCGCGCTCGCCGCCGAGCTCGGCGTGGCGGATTACGTCACCTTCACCGGCCGTGTTCCGGACGAGGAGCTGCTCGCCATGCTGAGCACCGCTGACGTGTGCGTGAACCCCGACCAGGCGAGCGAGATGAACGACATATCGACGATGAACAAGGTCATGGAGTACATGGCGCTGGGCAAGCCGCTGGTGCAGTTCGATCTCGCCGAAGGGCGCTTCTCGGCCCAGGAGGCGTCGCTGTATGCGCGCCGCAACGACGCGTTCGACCTGGCCGCGAAGCTGGTCGAGCTGCTGGACGACCCGGCGCGGCGCGCGGCGATGGGCGCTTTCGGTCGCCGGCGCGTCGAGAACGAGCTCGAATGGCGCTACGAGGCGCCCAAGCTGCTTGCCGCCTATGACGCGCTATGGAGGCCGCAGGCGCAGCGCGCGCGGCACGCCACCCGATGATTCGCGTTGCGGTGCTCGCCGTCCTTGCCGTTGCGCTCGCCGAGCTCGCGCTGCGCGCCGTGGGATACAGCTCGCCGGTATGGTATCAGCCCGATCCCGAGCTCGGCTGGACGCTGCGTCCGGGCGTGAGCGGCTGGTTCACCCGCGAAGGCAGGACTTTCGTGCGCATCAATTCCGCCGGCCAGCGTGACCGCGAGCATGCCCTGGCCAAGCCCGCGGACGCCTACCGCATCGCGGTGCTGGGCGACGCCAGCTCCGAGGCCATGCAGGTCGAGATGCAGCGCACCTACTGGGCCCAGCTTCCCGAGCGGCTGGAAAGCTGCGGCTTCCAGCGCGGCAAGCGCATCGAGGTGCTGAATTTCGGCGTGCGCGACTACGGCACCGGGCAGGCCCTGCTCATGCTCAAGACCCGGGCGCTGCGCTATCGGCCCGACATGGTGCTGCTGCAGACGAGCATCGGAAACGACGTGCGCGACAACTCCTTCGCCCTCGACCAGATCAAGAGGCGGCCGTTCTTCAGACTGGATGCGAACGGCGCGCTGCGGCTGGACGACTCGTTTGCCACGGGCGCGGCGTACGGCGGGCAGGCCGCTCGCGGCCGCGAGCTCCTCAGGGAGCTCACCAATGAGTCGCGCGTGCTGCAGCTCGCGCGCGGCCTGCGGCAGCTCAGGCTGCTGCAGCCGGCCCAGGCGAGCGCCAACGGCAATATCGCCGGGCTCGAAGTCGAGACGCTGACGCCGCCGCGCGATGCGCGCTGGGAAGAGGCCTGGCGCATCACCGAAGCGCTGATCGCGCGGATCGCCGAGGTGGCGTCGCGCAACGGCGCGAGCCTGGCGCTGGTGACCGTTCCGTTCGCGCTTGACGCGCATCCCGACGCCGCGCTGCGCGAGGCGTTGCAGCGCAAGCTCGGCGTGGCGGACCTGTCCTACCCGGAGCGGCGCGTGGCCGCGTTCGCCGCGAGCAAGGGTATTCCCGCGATCGTGCTCGGACCGCAAATGCAGGCCCGCGCCGCGGCGAGCGGCTCCTACCTGTACGGCGCCGAGAACGCCAAGATCGGATTCTTCCACTGGAACGAGCTGGGCCACGATGCGGCGGCCGATATCATCGGGCGACGGCTATGCGCCTTGGCCTCATCGCGGGCATTCTCGGCGGGCACGAATGGACTCTGACCCGCAGCTGCAGCGTCTTCTCGCATCGCGCCGCGCCGAGCGGGTGCCGCTCGTCTATATCAAATCGGCGATCCATTCGGGGTCCACGCTGCTCGCCTTGCAGCTCGCGCGGCATCCGCAGGTCGCCACAGTCGGGGAGTTGAGCGGCACGCGCTGGCGCGCCCGGCCGGGCTACAAATGCTCGTGCGGCCGCGAGCTCGAGCATTGCAGCTTCTGGCCGAAGGTGTCGGCGGCGATGGCGAGGCGCGGATTCTCCTATAGCGCGAGCACCGCAGAAACGGACATCCGCAATGCTGCCAGCCGGTACGCGCGGCGGCTGCTCAGGCCGCTGCATCGCGGCCCGCTTCTAGAGGCGGCGCGCGACTTCGCCCTGGCGCTGTGGCCGCGCGCCAGCGCCCATATCCGGCATCAGCAGCAACTGAAGGCGGCGCTCGTGGAAAGCGTCGTCGAGTGCACCGGCAAGCCGGTGCTGGTCGACTCGTCCAAAACCGGTGTGCAGCTCAAGTACCACCTGCGAAACCCGCGCTTCGACGTGAAGGTGCTGTGGCTGGTGCGCGACGGCCGCGGGGTGGCCCTGAGCGTGGCGCGCAACGCGCGCCTGTCGATACGGCAGGCGGCTTACCAGTGGCGCCGGTCGAACGAGGAAGCCGCGACGATCGTGCGCCGCCTGGACCGCTCGCAATGGATGCAGGTGCGATACGAGGCGCTGTGCGCCGAGCCCGATCGCACCTTGGGCGCGCTGTGGCAGTTCATCGGCGTGGCGCCTCAGCCTGCGCAAGGCGCCGAGCCGGACTATCACGTGCTCGGCCACTGGACGCGATTGAACGGCGCCCGCAAGATCGCGCCGAACGAGAAGTGGCGTACCGAGCTCTCGGCGGCCGACCTGCGCTGCTTCGAAGGCGTCGCCGGGCGGCTGAACCGGGAGCTCGGCTACCGCTAGGCGCATGCGATAGTCCGTTCGGACCGGGCGCTTTCGAGGCCGCAAGCCATCGAGCCAAGTATCGTCGGCCAGCATGAACCGGCTATGGCTGTATCCCCTTTGGCTGATCGTGGTGCCCTTCCTCATGCTCGAGGGCGTGTTTCGGCTGCTGCCCGTTACCGACCCGCCTTACTCGCCGCCGGTGGCCAGCGCGGACCCGGTGGCGCGCCTGCAGCCCGGCCTGGACTACCGCTACTCGTCGGGCTGGGATTTCTCCATCATCGCTCACAAGCGCACCAACAACTTCGGCTACAACTTCATCCGCGACTACGATCCCGCGGAGACCACGCCGCTGCTGATGGTCATCGGAGACAGCTTCGTCCAGGCGAATGCGGTCGATGCGGGCAAGACCGCGGCGGAGCTGCTCGATGCCGGCCTCGACGGCAAGGGCCGCGTCTACAGCGTCGGCCTTGCCGGCGCGCCGCTGTCGCAGTATCTGGTTTTCGCGCAGTTCGCGAAGCGCACCTTCCGCCCGGATGCGATGGCTTTCTTCATCATCAGCAATGACTTCGACGAAAGCCTGCGCCAGTACGCATCCGATCCGCGCCTGCACTACTTCGAGGAGAGCGGCGGCCAGGCGCTGCTCACCCGGCGCGGCGACTACGAGATGTCGCCGCTGAAGACGGTACTGCGCAGGTCCGCCTTCGTGCGCTATGCGATGCTCAACGTGCAGGTGGTCGAGAGGCTGGAGGACGTGCTCGGGGCGCTGCGCGGGCGCAAGCGGGCGGCGCCTTACCTCGGCTCGCGCGACGCCGACACGCCCGCGGCGCTGGAACAGCGCATCGCCGATGCCAAGAGGGCCGTCGACCACTTCCTCGACCGGCTTCCCGCGATGTCGGGGCTGGCAAGCGATTCGATCGTTTTCGTGCTCGATGCGATGCGTCCCGCCATCTACTCGGCGCAGGCGCTGCGCCTGTCCGAGAACAGCTACCACGCGCAGATGAGGCGCTACTTCCACGCCAGTGCCGCGGCGCGCGGCTACCAGGTCCTGGACATGCAGCCGGTGTTCATGGCGAGACACCGGCTGGACGGCGCGCGCTTCGAGTTTCCGACCGACAGCCACTGGAATGCGCTCGCCAACCGGGTGGTCGCCGAGGAGCTCCAGGCGAGCGCGCTGTTCAATCGCGTCTTCGGCGAGCCGGGTCTCGTGCCGGTGGATGCGCGCACGCGCCCGGGCGGCCGGTAGGCAAGCGTAGTCCTAACGGAGCGCTCCATCCCGACGAGCCAACCAGGTCCGCAAGGTATTTTTCGCTTCCTATGACACCCATGCTGCCGTCCAACCGCTCTTTCGGCTTCACCTTCACCGCCGTGTTCGTCATCGCCGGGGCGTATGGCTTGTGGCAGGGCGGCGCAGCCTTGTCCTGGCTGCTGGCGCTCGCGGCCCTGACCGCCCTCGTGACCTTCATGCGCGAGGCCTGGCTGACGCCCCTCAACCGGGCGTGGATGAAGCTCGGCGAGCTGCTCGGGCGCGTGGTGAGCCCGGTGGTGCTCGGCGTCATCTACTTCGCCGTGTTCACGCCGGTGGGCGTGGCGATGCGCCTGTGCGGTCGCGATGCCATGGCGCGGGCCTTCGACCACGGCCTCAAGACGTACTGGATCCGGCGCGATCCTCCCGGGCCGGCGGACGACAGCTACCGCAACATGTTCTAGAGGCGCCAGGGCATGAACATTCTCGGCATTTCCGCCTACTACCACGACAGCGCCGCGGCACTGGTCGTCGACGGCGAGGTGATGGCGGCGGCACAGGAGGAGCGCTTCACCCGCAAGAAGCACGACTCGCGCTTTCCGCACCACGCGATCAGGAGCTGCCTGGAGGCCGGCGGCATCCAGCCGGCGCAGGTGGACCACGTCGCCTTCTACGACAAGCCGTTCCTCAAGTTCGAGCGGCTCCTGGAAACGTACCTCGCGTTCGCGCCGCGCGGCTTCGAATCGTTCCGCGCCGCGCTGCCGGTATGGGTGAAGGACAAGCTGTTCCAGCGCAACAACATCCTGCGCGAGCTGAAGGCGCTCGAGCGCGGCGTGGACTGGGAAGCGAAGCTGCTTTTCTCCGAGCACCATCTCAGCCATGCCGCCAGCGCGTTCTACCCGTCGCCCTTCGAGCGCGCCGCGGTGCTGACCATGGACGGGGTGGGCGAATGGACCACCACCTCGCTCGCCCTGGGCGAGGGCCGTGCGCTCAAGGTGGTGCGCGAGATCCACTTCCCGCACTCGATCGGCCTGCTGTATTCCGCCTTCACCTACTACACCGGGTTCAAGGTCAACTCGGGCGAGTACAAGGTCATGGGCCTCGCACCGTACGGCCAGCCCCGGTATGCGCAGAAGATCCGCGATCACCTCATCGACATCAAGGAGGACGGCAGCTTCCGCCTCGACCTCGGCTATTTCGACTACTGCACCGGTCTGACGATGACCAACGAGAAGTTCGACGCGCTGTTCGGCGGCCCGCCGCGGCGGCCGGAAGACCGGCTGTCGCAGCGGGAAATGGACCTCGCCGCGTCGATCCAGCTGGTCACCGAGGAGGTGGTGCTCAAGCTGGCGCGCAGCATCGCCAGGGACACCGGCGAGAAGAACCTGTGCCTTGCGGGCGGGGTCGCGCTGAATTGCGTGGCGAACGGCAAGCTCCTCTCCAAGAAGTACTTCGAGCGGCTCTGGCTGCAGCCGGCCGCCGGCGATGCCGGCGGCGCGCTCGGCGCCGCGCTCGTGGCGCACCACCTGCACAAGGGCATGGCGCGCAGCGTGGCGCCGGGGCTGGACGCCATGCGCGGCGGCTACCTCGGACCGCAGTTCGCGGCGCCGGACATCGAGCGGCGCCTCGCCCAGGCGGGCGCGGTGTTCGAGACGGTGAACGACGAAGCGCTGCTCGACCAGTGCGCGCGCGCGCTCGCCGAGGGCAAGGCGCTCGGCTGGTTCCAGGGGCGCATGGAGTTCGGACCGCGCGCGCTCGGCGCGCGCTCGATTCTCGGCGACGCCCGCTCGCCCACGATGCAGAAGACGCTCAACCTGAAGGTGAAGTACCGCGAGTCCTTCCGGCCTTTCGCGCCCTCGGTGCTGGCGGAGGACGCTGCGCGCTTCTTCGAGCTCGATGCCGAAAGTCCCTACATGCTGCTGGTCGCCGACGTCGCGAAGGCCGAGCGCGTGGCCATGAACGAGGAGCAGCAGAAGCTTTTCGGCATCGACAAGCTGAACGTGCCGCGCTCCTCCATCCCGGCGGTGACGCACGTGGACTACTCGGCGCGCGTGCAGACCGTGCACCGCGACACCAACCCGAGGTATCACGGGCTCATTTCCAAGTTCAAGGAGCTGACCGGATGCCCGGTGCTGGTCAACACCAGCTTCAACGTGCGGGGCGAGCCGATCGTCTGCAGCCCGGAAGACGCGTTCCGCTGCTTCATGGGCACCGAGATCGAGACGCTGGCCGTGGGCAACTGCCTGCTGCACAAGGACCGGCAGAACCCGGCCCTGAAGAAGAACTACGAGAACGCTTTCGAGCTCGACTGAGCGAGAGGACGATATGGACTTTGCGATCCAGATATGGCGGTTCCTCGGCGCGCGCCGCAAGTACTGGCTGCTGCCGATCATCATCGTGACCGTAGTCATGGGCGGCCTGCTGGTGCTGGCGCAGGGCTCCGTGGTCGCGCCGTTCATCTACACGCTGTTCTGAGCACCGGCACGGCAGTCGCGTCGCGCGACATGACGCAGCTGGTGCTGGAGGACGGCGCGAGCTTCGCCGGGCGGATTTCGGGCTTCGCGAAATCCGTCTGCGGGGAAGTGGTGTTCAACACCGGCATGGTCGGCTACACCGAGGCGCTGACCGATCCTTCGTACAGCGGCCAGATCCTGGTGATGACCTACCCGCTGGTGGGCAACTATGGCGCGCCGCCGGACTTCGAATCGCACCGCATCCAGGCAGCCGCGCTGGTGGTGTGCGAGCTGGCGGAGCAGTGGAGCAGCGCGCTCGCGCGCGAAAGCCTGCCGCAGTGGCTCCACGCGCAAGGCATTCCCTGCCTGTCCGGCGTCGATACGCGGGCGCTCACCAAGCGCCTGCGCGCCAAGGGCTGCATGCTGGGCAAGCTGGTGGTGGGGGGCGCGGACATCGCGCTGGACGATCCGAACCGGCGCAACCTCGTCGCGGGCGTCTCGACGAAAGAGGTGATCCGTCATGAAGGCGGCACGAAGACCGTGGTGGTGGTGGACTGCGGGGTCAAGGCGAGCATCATCCGCGAGCTGCGCGCGCGCCGCGTCCGGGTGATCCAGGTGCCCTGCGACTACGATTTCCTGCAGGAGGAGTTCGACGCGGTGCTGGTGTCCAACGGACCCGGCGATCCCGGCGTCAACGGCCCGACCATCCGCCATATCGAGCGCGCCATGCGGCTGGGCCGCCCCATCATGGGGATCTGCCTCGGCCACCAGCTTCTTGCCCTGGCGGCGGGCGCAAGGACCTACAAGCTCAAGTTCGGCCACCGCGGCCACAACCAGCCCTGCGTCGAGGCGGGAACGGCGCGCTGCTACATCACTTCGCAGAACCACGGCTATGCGGTCGACTCGACCAGTCTGGCCGCGGGCTGGGAGCCGTGGTTCACCAATGCCAACGACGGCTCCAACGAGGGCATGCGCCATCGCTCCAAGCCCTTCCTCAGCGTGCAATTTCACCCCGAAGCGGCGCCCGGGCCGGTCGATTCCAGCCAGCTGTTCGATGAGTTCCTCTCGCTGATCCCATGAAAGTCCTGATCCTCGGCAGCGGCGCGCTGAAAATCGGCGAGGCCGGCGAGTTCGACTACTCCGGCAGCCAGGCGATCAAGGCGCTGAAGGAGGAGGGCGTCGCCACAGTGCTCGTCAACCCCAACATCGCCACCATCCAGACCTCCGATGCGCTCGCCGACCATGTCTACTTCCTGCCGGTGACTGCGCAGTTCGTCGAGCAGGTGATCGAGCGCGAGCGTCCCGACGCCATTGCGCTGGGCTTCGGCGGCCAGACCGCGCTCAACTGCGGCCTCGCGCTCGCCAGGCGGGGAATCCTCGACAAATACGGCGTCGCGGTGCTCGGCACCCCGGTGAAGACCATCGAGGACACCGAGGACCGCGCGCTTTTCGCCGCGCGCCTGGCCGAGATCGGCGTGGCCGTGCCGCGCAGCGCGGCGGCGCACAGCATCGAGGAGGCCGTGGCGCTGGCGCGCGGCATCGGCTACCCGGCGATGGTGCGCGCGGCCTACGCGCTGGGCGGCCTGGGCTCGGGCTGCTGCGCCGACGAAGCCGAGCTGCGCGAGCGGGTGGCGAAGGGCTTCGCGCACAGCCCCCAGGTGCTTATCGAGGAGTACCTGGTCGGCTGGAAGGAGATCGAGTACGAGGTGGTACGCGACCGCTTCGACAACTGCATCACCGTGTGCAACATGGAGAATCTCGACCCCATGGGGGTGCATACGGGCGAGAGCATAGTAGTCGCACCCAGCCAGACGCTGAGCAACCGCGAATACCACCGCCTGCGCGAGATCGCCATCCGTACCGTGCGGCACCTCGGCGTAGTAGGCGAATGCAACATCCAGTACGCCGTCGACCCGCGCAGCGGCGACTACCGGGTGATCGAGGTCAATGCGCGCCTGTCGCGCAGCTCGGCGCTCGCCTCCAAGGCGACCGGCTATCCGCTCGCTTTCGTCGCGGCGAAGCTCGGCCTGGGCCACGCGCTCACCGCCATTCCCAACGCCATTACCCGGGCCACCATGGCCTGCTTCGAGCCCGCGCTGGACTACGTGGTGGTCAAGGCGCCGCGCTGGGATCTGCAGAAATTCCGCGGCGCGAAGCTCGATATCGGCTCGTCCATGAAGTCGGTGGGCGAGGTGATGGCCATCGGCCGCAGCTTCGAGGAGGCGCTGAACAAGGCGCTGAGGATGGTCGACCCCACCGGCGGGCGGTGGACCGCCGCGCTGGACGAGGCCGACATTCGAAAGACGCTGCGCGCGCCCACGCCCGACCGCATCCACGTCATCGCGGAGGCGCTGCGCCGCGGCTACGGCATCGAGGAGGTTCACCGCCTCTCGCACATCGACCGCTGGTTCCTGCAGCGCGTCGCGCATACCGTGGACATCGAGCGCCGCCTGCCCGGCGATCCGTCCGAAGCGCTGCTTGCCGAGGCGAAGCGCGCCGGCCTGTCGGACGCCCGCATCGGCGCGCTGCGCGGCGTGCCCGCGGCGCAGGTCTGGGTGGAGCGCGAAGCCTGCGGCGTGGTGCCGTGCGTGAAGCAGATCGACACGCTGGCGGGCGAATACCCGGCACAGACCAATTATCTCTACCTTACCTACAACGGCACGGAGAACGACGTCGCCGGCGGACTGGACAATGCGGTGCTGGTGCTCGGATCGGGCGCCTACTGCATCGGCAGCTCGGTGGAGTTCGACTGGTGCGCGGTGAACGCGGTGCAGGCGCTGCGGCGCATGGGCTACCGCACCATCATGGTCAACCACAACCCGGAGACGGTGAGCACCGACTACAACGAGTGCGACCGGCTGTATTTCGAGGAGATCACGCTCGAAAGCGTGCTGGAGATCTACCGGCGCGAGCGGCCGCTCGGCGTCATCGTGTCGGTCGGCGGCCAGGTGCCGAACAACCTCGCGCTGCAGCTGGCCGAGGCGGGCGTGCGCATCCTCGGGACGCCTGCCGCGAGCATCGACGCCGCGGAGGACCGGCACAAGTTCTCGCGCCTGCTCGACCACCTGGGCATCCGGCAGCCCGCGTGGCGCGAGCTCGCCACGCTGGAGGACGCGCTCGCCTTCGCCGCCGAGGTGCACTACCCGGTGCTCGTGCGCCCCTCGTACGTGCTCAGCGGCGCAGCCATGGGCGTGGCGTGCAACGACGCCGAGCTCAAGCGCTTCCTGAGCCGGGCCACCACGGTGTCGCCGCAGCACCCGGTGGTGATCAGCAAGTTCCTGGAGCATGCGCGCGAGCTGGAGATGGACGCCGTCGCCTTCCACGGCCAGCTCGTCGCCTCGGCGGTGTCGGAGCACATCGAGAACGCCGGCGTGCATTCCGGCGACGCCACGCTGGTGTTGCCGCCGCAGCGTACCTATCTCGAGACGGTGCGGCGCATCCGCAGGATAACGGCGCAGATCGCCGCCGCGCTGAAGATCCATGGGCCGTTCAACATCCAGTTCCTGGCGAAGAGCAACGAGGTCAGCGTCATCGAATGCAACCTGCGCGCCTCGCGCAGCTTCCCGTTCGTGTCCAAGGTGCTGCGCGTGAACTTCATCGACATGGCCACCGCCATCATGATGGACCGCCCGGTGGTGGCGCAGCGCACCTCGGCCACGGACCTGGACTACGTGGGGGTGAAGGCGCCGCAATTCTCGTTTACCCGCCTGGAAGGCGCCGACCCGGTGCTCGGGGTCGAGATGACCTCCACCGGCGAGGTCGGCTGCCTCGGCGACGACTTCGAGGAGGCGTTCCTGAAGGCGCTGCTCGCCGTCGGATTCCGCCTGCCGCTGCGCCGCGTGCTGCTGTCCACCGGCCCGATCGAGGACAAGGCTGCGTTCCTGGAGAGCGCCCGCTGCCTGCGCGACATGCGCGTGGAGCTCTTCGCCACCGAAGGCACGGCGGCCTTCCTGCGCGCCAACGGCGTCGAGGCGACGCTGCTGCATTGGCCTTCGGAGGCGCGCTCGCCCGGCACGCTCGAATACATCGCCGGGCGCAAGCTCGACCTGGTGATCAACATCCCGAAAAGCGCGGCCGAGGACGAGCTCGCCAACGACTATCTGATCCGCCGCAAGGCCGCGGATTTCGGCATTCCGCTCATCACCAACATCCAGCTCGCCCAGAGGTTGGTGGAGGCGCTGGCCAAAAAGTCGGTGGAGGAGCTGCAGGTAAAAAGCTGGCACGAGTACCTGCCCGGCGCCAAGCTCGGCGCCGGGCTGGAGCTTCCGGCTGCACTCCCGGCGACGACGCCGGCCGCCTCATGAGCTGGGGCGGCCCGCTTTTCATCGTCGGCATGCCGCGCTCGGGCACCAAGCTGCTGCGCGGACTGCTCAACCGGCATTCGAGGATCGGCATACCGGACATAGAAACCGAGTTCCTGCCGTGGCTGGCGCGTCGCTTCCCGCGCTTCGGCGACCTGCGCGAGCGCCTCTGCTTCGACGCGTTTTACGCGCAAATGCTGCGCCAGCCGTATTTCCGCTACCGACGCGAGCAGGGAACGCCGGTCGACGCCGCGAGCTGGCATGCGGCCTGCCGCCAGTTCAGCGCCGCGGGCGTGTTCGAGGCGCTGATCCGGCTCGAGACCGACGCGCCGCCGGGCAGCGCGCGCATCTGGGGCGACAAGTCGCCCTCGTACATAGACGACCTGCCTTTGCTGAAGCGCCTGTATCCGGGTGCGAAGGTCGTGCACATCGTGCGCGATGTGCGCGACTATTGCCTGTCGATCCACAAGGCATGGGGCAAGGACATGCTGCGCGCGGCGCAGCGCTGGGTGGACGGCGTGGAGACCGCGCGCCGCGACGCTGCCGTACTCGGTGCCGACTACCTCGAGTTGCGCTATGAGGACCTGCTCACGCGCACGCAGGCGGAGCTGCAGCGGGTATGCGCGTTCCTCGGTGTGGATTTCGAGCCGCAGATGCTCACGCTCTCCAAGCCCGAGGAGCACCGGGGCGACGCGCGCGGCGCCACCCGGGTCGTCGCCGAAAACCGCGGCAAGTTCCGCGCCGCGATGTCCGCGCGAACGCTGTCGCGCATCGAGGAGCTGGCGGGCCCCACGCTGCTCGCCTGCGGTTATGCGCTCACTTTGCCGCTGCGCCCGCCCCGGCGCTTGCCCCGGTGGCGCGCGCGCGTCGCACAGCTCACCGATGCATTGCAGCTGGTGCGGGCGAACGAGAGCGGCTGGGGATACTGGCGGGTGGCGCTATTCCACCTGCGCTATTTCGTCACCACGCGCGGTTGAGCGCGTTGCCCAGGCGCTTTCTCGCGCCGTACAGGCGCTCGAGCAACGGCGGTATCCGGTAGCCGAAGGCGGCGGCCTTGGCTTCGGTGGCTGCCGCGTCGTATGGCACGCGCAGGAAATCGATGCGCCACTCCAGCGTGTCCAGCACGGCGCACTCGGCAAGCTTTTCCTCGCGCTTGCGCGAGGCATCCACGGATCCGGGATTGACAAAATAAAGCAGCCGCGGGTCCAGCGCCACGGACGGCTGGCGGGGCAGCTCGCGCACGCTTTCGCCCTGCACCTCGTAGATGCGCTGCTCGTGGCTGTGGCCGAAGAAGCACAGCCGCGCATCGGGGAAATCCGCCCGCAGGAAGGCCGCGTTCTGCTGGATGTGCTGCGGCGTGCGCAGGTACTGCTGCACGTCGCGTACGCCGCCGTGGACCAGCACCACGCGCTCGTCGGGAACGCGATTGGGCGGCAGCGCGGCGAGGTAGGCCAGGCTTTGCGCGGCGAGCGCCCGGCGCGTGCGCTTCAGCGAGTACATCGCCTTGCTGGAGCAGCGGGCAAAATCCAGCCGCCCCAGGCTGATGAGATCGTGGTTGCCGGCGATCGCCAGCGCGCCGCGCTCGCGCACCATGGAGACGCACTCGTCCGGGTCGGCGTTATAGCCGACGATGTCGCCCAGGCACAGCAGACCTGCCACCTGCCGGCGCTCGAGGGCAGCCAGGGCGGCGGCGAGGGCCTCCCGGTTGCCATGGATGTCGGCTACGAGGCCGTAAAGAGCCATCGGCGCAGCGCGAGGCGCAGTCGCGGCAGACGCGACCTGAGGACGTGGAACAGCTTGTCGAAGAACGGCAGCGGATCACGCCAGGCGAACAGCTGGTACACCTTCGGCGCGGCCGCGAGCGATGCCAGCCAGCCGGCGAGCCGCAGCTCGCCGCGCGCCGCAGCCTCCCGGTAGGCGTGCCAGTCGTAGCGCAGGTAAAGCCAGCGCCGAGTCGTACGGTGCGGCCGCGCGGCGGCAGGGCGCTTGCCGTATACCAGGTACTCGTACGCCGTGAGCGGCAGGTTAACGCCGTTGACCGCCCCCAGGTAATGCCACAGGTTGTAGCGCGCGTTCACCTCGAGGATGCGCAGCCGGCCGGTGCGCGCATCGCGCTTCACGTCGATCTTGAATACCCCTTTCAGCGGCAGCGCCGAGGCGACGGTGCGGCCGAGCGCAGCCACCTCGTCGTCGCGCGAGAGCTCGACATACGTGCTCAAGCCGGTGAGCGCGGGGTAGGTGCGGATCTTGCGCCCGACGAACCACTCGAGCAGGCGGCTTTGCTCGTCGCACAAGCCATGGAACGACCAGATATTCCGGTCGTTGCCGCCCACGTATTCCTGGATCACCAGCTGCTCGCGCAGCTCGTGCGCGGCCGCCTCGCGCAGAAGCGCGCAGCCGTTGGCGAAGATGCGCGCCTTGCCGCTGCGGCCGAAAAGCTTCACGTAGACCGGCGATGCGTCCCAGCCAAATTTCGACCGCGGCTTGACCAGCACTGGGCCATCGAAGCGCTCGAGCGTTTCCCAGTCGAGGCTTGGCGGGATCGGCAGGCCCAGGCGAGCGGCAAGCGGCTGGAACAGGTCCTTCTCGATGACCGCGTCGGCCACGTCGGTGTCGTTGAGCAACAGCAGGTAATGCCGCTCGAGCTGCGAACGGTAGTCCTGCACCAGGCGCTGCCAATCGTCATTGCCGTAGTAGAGCGGCAGGCGCCGGCCAAGCGCCGAGGCGAGCTGCTCGCCGGCGTTGACCAGGCTGTCGGCGACCGCGGCCCGGTTGTCGAGCGAGGGCAGGCGCAGGCGTCCGCGGCAATAGCGGGAGGCGAAGGCGGTTTCTCGCGGCGCGGCGGAGGCCACCACCACCGGAATCCCGGCGACTCCCAGCGCCCGGCAGACGTTCAGCCCGCCCAGCAGGACCGCCGGCGGGCGGTCGGCGCGAAAGCGGCGCGCATCCAGCTTGCTTTTCATCCAATGCAAGGCTACTCCGCGCGCCCCGGCCCGACGCCTTGAGGGCGTGCTCCGTTCGGCTCAATCGAGCCGATGCGAACATGGAGAGCGTCGCTTGTACGCTGCAGGAGTTCCGGAGCCGCCATGATCGTCGCCATCCACCAGCCGCACTACCTGCCCTGGCTGGGCTACCTGCACCGCATGTCGCAGGTGGACCTGTTCATCGTGCTGGACCATGTGCAGTTCGAGCGCCGCAATTTCCAGAACCGCAGCCGCATCCGCCTCGAGGGCGAGCCGCACTGGCTTACGGTGCCGGTGGTGCAGCGCTCGCAGCAGGAGCGCATCGTCGACAAGCTGGTCGACAACAGCTGCCCGCGCCCCTGGGGCGCGATCCACTTTTCGACCCTGCGCCACGCCTATCGCGACGCGCCGCACTTCGCCGGCTACGCCGGCACGCTGCGCAGGCTGCTCGAGACCGGCTGGCAGCGCTTGGCGGACCTGGACCGCGCGATGCTCGAGTTCCTGCGCGACGCTTTCGCCATCCGCACGCCCCTCGCGCGCAGCTCCGAGCTCGGCGTGGATGGCGCGAAATCGGATCTCATCCTGAACCTGTGCCGCGCGGTCGGCGCCGACGCGCTGCTCGCGGGCATCGGCGCGTCCCGCAGCTATCTGGACCTGGAGGCCTTTGCGCGCGCGGGGGTGAGCGTCCACTGGCACGAGTTCATGCACCCGACCTACCGGCAATGCGGCGAGCAGCCGTTCCTGCCGGGCCTCGCCTCCATCGACCTGCTGTTCAACTGCGGTGCGCAAAGCCCGGCGCTCCTCATGCAGAGCGGGACGCAGCCATTGCGCGCCGCAGCTTGAGCCGGGCGATCGGCACCATGCGCCTAGCGGACGCGCCGCTCGATGTGACCGCGCTGCAGCCCGCGGCCCGCAGCTTTGCCGCGCGCTACACCGGCCATACCGTGATTGCCCTGGGCGCCCACCCGGACGACCTGGAGCTAGGCGTCGGCGGCACCCTGGCCGCCTTGAGCCGGGGCGGAGCGCGCGTGGTGATGGCGATCTGCTCGATTCCGGGCGATTTCGAGACCCGCTACGCCGAGGCCAAGGCCGCGGCGGCGATCCTGGGCTGCGAGCTCAGGGTGCTCATGGACGGCGGCTGCCGGCGCATCGAGGACCTGAAGACTTACCAGCTGGTCGGCTTGCTGGACGAGCTGGTCCGCGATCTCGCGCCCGCGGCGCTGCTCACCCACGGCCCCGGTGACTTCCATCGCGACCACGTCGCGGTCTACGAGGCCGCAGTCTCCACCCAGCGGCTTTCGCAGTTCGACTTCTACAGCTACCTGCCCACGATGTGCCGCCCGGTCCCGGTGCCGTTTCAGCCGCGTGCCTACATCGACATCTCCCTCACGATGGAAACCAAGATCCGCGCGATTGCCGCGCATCCGAGCCAGTTCAGCCGCCGCGGGATCACCTTCGAGCTGTATCGGGACATCGCCCGGCTGACCGGGAGACTTTGCGGGGTAGCGTACGCCGAAGGCCTCGATATCAACCGGATGGTGTTTGCGTAGCTTGTTCCACCGGGCGGGGCGGGACGTAGCCGAATTGCCAGTCCGAATAGCGCGCAGCCCCCTCGAAAGCGCTGTCGCGGGCGGCGAAGCCCGCTGACTTGATCGGTTCTGCCTGCGACAGGCTGTGCACGCCCATGATTCCGCCTTCGGGCGCTTGCAGCAGGCCCCACTGCTTGCTCCCGGTGACCGGGTCCGCGTAAAGCCTGCGCAGGTGGCGCTGCGGCATGGGATGGCGCTTGTCCTCCAGCAGGTGCTCGAGCTTCTGCGGGTAGCGCTTCACGGCGCCGGGCGTGCGCTCGTAGTAGGCGCGGATCGCCTGCCTGAACTGCTCGCCGACGAAGAGCAGCTCCTGCTCCTTCTCGCGCTGCGCCGCGTGCGAGGCGAGCTCGCCATAGGCGGCTAGCGCGGCGCCCATGATGCCCACGGTGATCAGGGCCCCCATGAGCGTGAATCCCTTCTGCGCCCTACCAGCGCTCATAGCCCTTCGCGGCGCTGCGCACGTCGTATACCCCGCCCTTTTGCGGATCGCTCGGCGGCACGGCGATCCAGGTGCCGGGCGATTGGGTAAACGGGTCGGCGGGGATGCTGCGCAGGTAGCGCTTGGTCACCAGCTCGTGCAGCGAGAGCGGATAGCGGCCGGCGTCGGCGTAATGCTTGTCCAGCGCATCGCGCATGACGACCAGGTTTTCCTTCAGGACCGCCTCTTCGGCGCGCCTCACCCGGCCGATGTAGTCCGGCACGACCACCGAGAGAAGCAGGGCGATGACCGTCAGCACCACCATCAACTCCACCAGCGTGAATCCCCTGACCCGTTGCATGCTCACCACTCCCGGTAAGGAACGCCGTTCAAAGCCGTGTGGTCGCTGCGCGAGTACACATCGAACACGTCGTCCCCGGAACGCGGCGCGTCGGCCGGGCTGGCGTAGCTGCGCAGGCCCCATTCCTGCCCGGTGATCGGGTCGAGCGGCAGGCGGCGCAGGAAATAGATGCGCGCGCCCTTGGGGTGCCGCTTGTCGACCGCGCCCTCCACCAGCGCGGCGAGGCTGGGCGGATAGCCGGTCTTGTCGAGCGATTTTTCGATCGCGCCCTCGTCGGAGGCGCGCTTGTAGGCATCGATCGCCTCGCGTATCTCGCGCAGCGAGCGGCGCAGCTCGGTTTCCTTGCCGCGCTGCACCGCCACCTCGGCAAGCGGCGCCGCCACCGAGGCGAGCAGGCCGATGATCGCCACGGTGATCATCAGCTCGATCAGCGTGAAGCCTTTCATCCGCTCGCCTCCGCGAGGTCGATCGACTGCCGGGTGCGCAGCGGCAGGTAGGTGAAAGCGATGCTCGACTCGGTGATGGCCTCGACGCGATACTCCGCGTCGATGTTCTGTCCCGCGGCGATGCTGATCAGCTCGTCGCCGCGCATGACGAACACTTCGGTCTTGCCGTTGGCGACCAGCTTGCCGATGTAGCGGAAAGGCAGCGCCGGCGCGCTGGGCGCCGCCGCCCTCTGCGCCTGCTCGGGGCGCGCCCGCGGCGCAAAGCTGCGGGGCGCAAAGGGATCGTTCTGCGGCACGCCGGCCTCTGCCCGCTTGAGCTTCTCCAGGCCGATGGCCGATGGCGCCGCCGCCCGCTCGATCGCGGGAGCTTTGCTCTCGACCACGGCCAGCGTGGGCTTTTCGCGTCCCGCGACCACGCCGGCGGCTACGACCAGCGCAACCGCGATCGCCGCGGCGCGCTTGGACATATCGTGCTGCAGGAAGGGCAGCTTCATGATTTCACCATGTGGAAGGTCACGCGCAGCTCGGCCTGGACCGCGCTTTGGCTGCGGCTTTCGCGCTTGAGGGTGAGCTGGTCGATCGACATCACCGGGATATCCGCCCGCGCGCGCCGCAGGAAGTCGCGGATCTGCGGATAGCTGCCGGCGAGGGGCAGCACCATCTCGTAGCGCACGATGCGGCCCGCGGCCTGGTCGGTGCGATAGCTTGCCGACTTGAGCTGCACGCCGGTGGCCGTGCCGATGCCGTGCAGCTTGGCGAGCCAGTCGGTGGTTTCCTCGCCTTTGCGCAGGTATGCGTAGACTTGCGCCACCTCTTGAGCGGTGCTGCCCGCCTCGCCGGCCGCGCCGCGAGGCGCCTGGCGCGTAACGCGCTCCTCGAGCTGCGCGCTGCGCGCCTGCATCGGCCTGATCACGGCGAGGTCGAACGCCGCTGCCGCCGCCATCAACAGCAGCGCGGCGAGCCCGAGGCCGCCGAGCTGGTGGCGCAGGCGCAGGAGTTTTTCCATCGCTATTTCCCCTTGCTCCAGGCGGCGGACACGGCGAAGCGCACCGCGGCCTGGGGGTCGTTGCTCTTGGCCTCGTGGCGCAGCAGCTGCACGCGGCTCAGGGACTCGGCACGGCTCAGGTTGAGCACGTAGGTGAGCGCGGCGAGGTAATCCTTGC
>WUUC01009872.1_pt1 | contig 19941 bp, 13 predicted proteins | sample 6278441 | NCBI WGS metagenome assembly WUUC01 (sample SAMN13675441, study PRJNA597444) | soil metagenome | isolation source: soil | place: USA: Washington | collected 2017-10
CAGCAAGCCAGCACCCTCAATCAGGGTATATTTGGAAACTACAATTTCGGTTGGGATTATCAAATCAATAAGTTCAATTCACTTATGGCGTCGGTACGCTTTGGCGCACGAAATGGACGAAATTTCCAGGACGACCTGCTCACCCAATCTTACGAGAACGATGCGTTAGTGCGCAGTAGTGTGCGCAATGTGAATACGTCCGACATCAACGGCAACGTGGATGCCAACCTTACCTACACCCGTACTTTCGAAACCACAGGAAAAGAGTTTAGTGTAATGGGTTCGTTGAGCCGTAACAATCGCACCAACGACTTCATCAATGACATTTTTGAAGAAAACGGAGTCTCTACCTTCAGCAGCATTAAGAACAACAACGAAAGTTACAACCAGGAAGCAACTATCCAGGCCGACTACGTAACGCCGGTCGGCGACAAGCAAATAGTTGAGTTCGGTGCCAAGAACATCTCGCGTATAGTGTCAAGTAAATATCAGTATTTCACTGCAACAGGTGAAGATGGCGAGTATGTACTCAACCCGAATGCATCGCTGTCGAACAACCTGGACTACAATCAGAATGTTGCGGCTGGATACTTCTCTTACACCGTTAGTTTACCAAAGGATTTCTCCCTGAAAGCAGGCACTCGTTACGAGTACACAACAATCCAGGCAAACTTCCAGGATGAAGAAGAGATCAACATCCCGTCTTATGGTGTTATCGTTCCCAGTGTGAACCTGTCGAGAAAATTGAAAACCGGTACCGCGAAGGCTGCTTACAATCGCCGCATCCAGCGGCCTTCGCTTCGTTACCTTAATCCGAATATCCAGGGATCGAATCCGTTGAACGTGACAATTGGCGATCCGTTACTCAGTCCCGAGTATACCAACAACTACGAAGTTTCTTACAGCACATACTTCAAGAAGTCGTCTTTCAATATTTCTGCTTTCGTTCGTAATACCAACAACGCGATTCAGGACGTACGCGATGTGAGCGGAGATACTATCAGAACAACATTCCAGAACATCGGACGGGAAGACTCGTACGGCAGCAGCATTTTTATGAATGTTAGCATTTCGGATAAGTTTACATTGAACGGAGGAACTGACTTCTACTACCGCGTGCTGGACAACCAGAACCCGGATCCTATTTACGCAGCGAACAACACCGGTTGGGTGGTTTCGGGACGTATGTTTGGTAACTATAGTCTTAGCAAATTGTGGGCTGTCCAGTTCTTCGGCTTTATGCGCGGGCGCGACGTTCAGTTGCAGGGATGGCGTGGCGGCTTCGGGATGTATAGCTTAAGCTTACGTCGCGAGTTTGGCGACAAGCGCGGCAGCATCGGCTTTGGCGCAGAAAACTTCTTCAATGTGAATGGCTTCACCATCAAGAGTGAAACTGTTTCGCCAATCCTTACACAGCGAAGCATCAACGTGATGAACAATATGAGCTTCAAGATCAACTTCAGCCTCCGACTGGGCAAGATGACCTTCGATCAGCGTCCGGCTAGCCGCCGATCGATCAACAACGACGATCTTAAACAGGGCGGCGATGGCGGCATGGGCGGCGACGACGGTGGCATGGGACAAAATCAGGGCGGTGGTAATCGTGGAGGATTTAACGGTGGTCAGCGAGGCCAGGGCCAGCGTCCGGCGGCACCGGCCGTAAATCCAAATGCACCTAAGGCCGATGAAACAGCAGTTGTTGTAGCAGAAGGAACCTGGGCATACACACTCGAATCGCCACAGGGCGGCAGTGGTACGATCACTATTAAGAAAGAAGGTGAAGCATATACCGGCACAATCGTGAGTGCGAGATTCAATCGTGAGAATGCATTGAAGACGGTAAACGTTCTGGGCAATCAGATCGAAATGAGCTACGACGTGAACATGGGTGGAAACGCGTCCACGATGACGATCAAAGGTACAATCTCAGGTGATGCGCTTGAAGGGCTAATGACGGTCGGTACCTTTGGAACGTTCCCGATCAAGGCGAAAAGAAATCCTTAAAAGTTACTGGTTGCTAGTCTTTAGTCCTGGCTAGGTGTTCTCAGTGGTAATGGTCTTTCAGTTGCTGTGAACTACCTAGGACTAGGACCAGGACCACGGCCAGGACTAGGACTAGAACTTAAGACCTTTTTCAGCCAACTCCCTGATTTTCTTAATACGCTCCGGGTCAACCGTGCGGAGCTTAAATTCCGACCCTTCCTCCGAACCCATCCCGGCAATATCTTCATTCCGGAATGTCATCGGGCTTTCGTCGAAAGCGGTTGCAGAGAAGTGTATTTCCTTTACACCACTCGTTGAAACAATCTCCTTTACAGTGTTCTCATTGACTCCTGAACCTGCCATGAGAGTGATCCGGCCACCAGCACGCTTCACAAGTTCACTGATCAGCGGTGCACCTTTAAGCGCCTGTGCCTGCTGACCTGCAGTCAGTATCCGGTCAAAACCCACCTCAATACAATCTTCAAGTGCCTCGAACGGATCGCGCGTCATATCGAATGCACGATGACAGGTAACGCGCAGTGGCCTGCATTTATCGATCAGTTCCTTACATCTTTTCTTATCAATGCGCCCATCCGGTGTGAGTATCCCAAAAACGAAACCATCTACACTCAACCTCTGGCATTGGAAGATATCGCGCTTCATCGCATAAAACTCGTAGCTGGAATAACAGAAGTCACCTCCGCGGGGGCGGATCATTACGAATACATCGAGGTTACAATGCTGCCGCACTACTTCAATAGTACCAATGGATGGCGTGGTTCCACCTTCGCCCTGATTTTCACATAGCTCAATGCGGTCCGCTCCACCGTCCTGTGCTTTCAGCGCAGCAGTAATGTTGTAAACAACAATTTCAATAGTCATTGTGCTGGCTATTTAAAGTATGCACCTGAGCGCAGCACCTCGTGAAGCCGTCCGCCACCTGAAATAGTGTACTGAAACTCATCGATGGTAGAATACGCGCCGACACTTCCATTCTTACCCAACGCGAGGAAAGCGACGCTCAACTTCTTCGCTTTGTCATCTCCATGCTTTTTCACCACACGACGAATTGCTTCCTCACACGCTTCCTGCGGATCTCGTCCGTTGCGCATCAGTTCAACGATCGTATGGCTACCGGCAATACGGATCATCTCTTCTCCAACACCTGTTGCTGTTGCAGCACCCACTTCCCCGTCTACAAATAATCCCGCGCCTATGATAGGCGAATCGCCAACGCGACCATGCATCTTGAATGCCATGCCGCTTGTGGTACATGCCCCACTGAATTCTCCACTGCTGTCGAGGGCGAGCATACCAATTGTATCGTGCCCCTTAACCGGGGTGTATCCATTTGCCCGTACCCAATCTTTCCAGACTTTCTCAGATTCCTTCGTTAACAGGTTTTCTTTCTTAAACCCGTTCGCAGCGGCAAATTGCTCAGCACCTTCGCCAACTAACATCACATGCGGTGTTTTCTCCATTACTAATCGCGCAATGGAGACCACGTGCATATAGTTTTGAACAAAGGCAACCGAACCACAATTGCTGTAGTGATCCATAATGCACGCATCGAGAGACACCTTACCATCACGGTCCGGCAGCCCGCCGTATCCCACAGAAGTTTCCCGGGGATTAGCCTCGGGAACACGGGCACCTTGCTCCACAGCATCCAGCGCTTTGCCACCTTTCGATAAAATTTCCCATGCAGCTTTGTTTGCCTCCACGTTGGGCCATGTTGATACTACCACCGGACCATCGGCAATGGGGTGAGTGTTAGCAAAGAGCGATGACAGCGGCAAGGCGGTAAGCAACGAGGTGCCCGCCTGAATGAATTTTCTTCTGGATGTCATATTTGTTATGTGGTCAGTCGATTATTCGTCGCGCTGTCCTGTAGCGCTTGTCATAGTAGTCCTGTTCAAGGTTACTCTCTACCACACCAAGGGAAGTAGAAGCATGAATGAACTTAACATGATCGTTGCCGTTCACGTCCGTTACGATTCCTACATGTGTGATGGCCTTTTTTTTCTTTCCGGTAGCAAAGAAGACGAGGTCACCCGGTTTCAATTCATTTCGTTTGATCTTTTCGCCAACTGTCGATTGATCCGCCGCTGACCGTGGTAACGAAAGGTTTACGGCGTGGAAGGCATTGATAGTCAGCCCTGAACAATCCATCCCTGATCGCGTCGTGCCGCCGTACCTGTATGGAGTACCAACGAACGTTCGGGCAGCAGCGATCACCTCGTTAACTTGTTTCTCCCGGCTGCGTGCCTTCCTGGAAATCGAACAACTGGAACTAAAAATGAATAAGAGCAGGAGAAGCAGGGAACGTTGAAAAAGTAATTGCGTAATTTTGCGTCCTGAGCTAACCATCATCCCGGTAAAGTTAACATTTCAATGGCATACGTTAAAGAAGTTGAAAGCACTCCTCCAAGGGTGTTGGGTGAAGAGATCGTGGAGAAATTTAACGCTATCGTCGGTAAGTCCAATGTCATTCTCGATGAAGAACAAAAACATCAGTATGGCCACGACAAGACCGAAGACTATTTCTTTATGCCGGCATTGGTACTGAAGCCTGCTACAACCGCCGAAGTCAGCGACATCATGAAGGTTTGTAACGAGCACCGGATCCCTGTTACGCCACGTGGCGCTGGTACCGGGCTCAGCGGAGGAGCTTTGCCTACGCATCATGGTATCGTGGTGTCGATGGAACGATTCAATAAAATTATCCAGATCGACGAGCTTAACCTCCAGGCAACCGTAGAACCCGGGGTGATCACCGAAGTGTTCCAGAATGCTGTGAAAGAAAAGGGATTGTTTTATCCTCCGGATCCGGCTAGCCGCGGATCGTGCTTCCTTGGCGGGAACCTGGCCAATAATTCGGGTGGGCCCAAGGCCGTAAAATATGGTGTTACACGCGACTATGTTCTTAACATGGAAGTAGTATTGCCGTCCGGAGAAATCATCTGGACTTCTGCCAATGTATTGAAAAACTCTACCGGGTATAATCTCACGCAGCTGATGTGCGGCAGTGAGGGTACCCTCGGCATCATAACAAAGATCGTGTTCAAGCTTCGGGGTCTCCCTACGAAAACAGTGCTCATGATGATCCCTTTCTCTACCAACGAAGAAGCCTGCCGTGCTATTGCAGCCATTTTTGTTGCAGGTGTAAATCCATCCGGAATGGAATTCTTCGAGAAAGAAGCAGCATTAAAGACTTTCGACTATTGTGCCCAGGTGCTGAACAGCCCGGTAACGACGAAACTGGTTGAAGGCATGGACGCGTATTTGTTGTGCGAACTTGATGGCAATGATGAGGAGGTACTCATGCGCGATGCCGAACGTGTTATGACCGTTGTGGAGAAATTTAACGCAGGTGAAGTGCTGTTTGCCGAAAGTGCTGCTCAGAAGGATGAACTTTGGAAGATCCGGAAGAACATCTCTCCTGCTGTAAACTGGTACACATTGACCAAGTCGGATGATGTAGTCGTACCACGCGCCAACCTGCCGAAGTTGATTTCCGGAATTAAGGAGATTGGTGTGCGCTACAAGTTTAACACGGTGTGCTTCGGTCACCTGGGAGATGGCAACCTCCACGTTAATATTTTAAAAGAATCCATCAGCGACGAATATTGGAATACCAAAGTGAACGAAGGTATTGGCGAGATCTTTAAGCTGACGGTGAGCCTTGGCGGTACGCTTTCAGGCGAACACGGTGTGGGTATCGCCAAACGACCTTACATGTCCATTGCCGTTGGAGCAGCGAACATCGAACTGATGAAGGGAATTAAGAAGACGTTTGATCCTAATGGGATTTTGAATCCGGGAAAGATCTTTTAGCATCTGTTAGTTGTTAGTCATCAGCTGTTAGCAGGGCGTGTTACTTCAATCCGCGGACACCTTCGCTACTCTGGTATGCCATCAAAACCCGCAAGGCTAACAGCTAGCAGTTTACGGCTTCTCAGCTTCGCACATACTCCTCGACCCCTTCCTTGATCGCCTCAAAAGTCTTTCGCAATATCCCTTGGTCTTCCTCCAGCAATGTTACTCTAAAGCCACTCAGCTCCGAGCAGAACGATGAGATCGGAACAACGCAGATGCCCTTTGCGCCAAGCAGGTAGTAAACAAATCTTTTATCAAATGGGATCTCGTCTTTGGTCCATTGTTCAACCAACTCCCTGATCTTCGGATCTTCAATCCTGAGTTTCTGCCCCTTCTTTAAAACGCCATCCCGAAAGATGATCGTATTATAGAACGCTCCGTAGGTTTCATTGAAGGTGAGTTCCGGAACGCTGCCAAGGATCCCTGATACCAGTTTACTCCGGCGGCCAATGCTTTCGTTGGTCTGTTGCCGGTAAGCCCTATAACGCGCATCACCAAGAATTTGCGGAATAGCCAGTTGAGGTAACTTCGTTGAGCATACTTCGATCATCTTTGCGTTATCGAGTGCCTCACAAAATCGATTGAAATCTTCATCCTTATCGCGGTTGTAATACTCCATCCAGCCACATCGGGCACCGGGCCAGGGTAACTCCTTCGATATCCCTTTCATCGAAATCCCCGGAACATCGTCAATTACCTCTGCAAGTGAGTATGCCTTCGCGCCATTATAAGTAATGTTCACATATATCTCATCGGCAATCAGGAACAACCCAAACTCGCGCGCGATCTCCACGATACGCTTCATGACATCCAGCGGATAGACCATCCCCGTTGGATTATCCGGGTTGATGATCAGAATACCAATGATGGAAGGATTGTATTTTACCTTCTGATATAAGTCATCGAGGTTAGGCAGCCACCTGTTCTTCGGGTCGAGCAGGTACGTGAGTGGATTGTGATTCGCATGCGCACCTTCCGCGCTGGAGTGCGTTGAATAAGCAGGCGATGGTCCTATCACTCTGCTGGTAGGCATGATGTATTGATATACCTTGGCAATGGCATCCCCGAGGCCGTTGAAAAAACAAATGTCTTCCGCTGTTATCTTCGCGCCACCTAACGCGTTTGTCTGCGCGGCCAGAAACTCACGGGTTTTGAGAATACCCTTCGACGGACAATAACCATAGCTATCGTCTTCCGACACCAGCTTTGCGATAATGTCTTTTACCCACGCCGGCATCTTATGATGTTTCTGAATAGGGTCACCAATGTTTTCCCAAATGATCGAGAGGCCGAGATCCTGGAGTATGTTCGCCTTCTTGGCGATCTCCCTGATCTCATAGCTTAACTCGCTGGCTCCTTCGCTAAGTAGTTTCTGTCGCATAGACGTATTCAGCTGCGATAATGGATAAAAGATTGGGGGGATTCAAGAGGATGTTAAAAAAAAGCATTTTGCTGCTAGCTAATAGCTGTTAGCCTACAAAGCAAATTGGAGCGCGCAAGCGACTAATAGCTATAGGCTAACGCCTTAAATTTCCTTCTGACCGTAACCATCGTTGCTTTGTATGCCAACGTCACAATGTTACGTCGCTGTTCGTTATCTTCACGCCCCATGTGCGGTATCACTGGCATCTATGCATTCAACCTTGTGGGCAAGTTTCACAAGATCAATGTAACAGCTGCAACAATGGCCATCGAAAGCCGTGGCCGCGACTTCCACGATATTTATAATGACGACTGGGTAGCGCTGGGCCATCGAAGGTTGAGCATTATTGATACCAGCAGCGCAGGCCATCAACCGATGTGGGATCCTTCCGGTCGCTATGCAATTGTTTACAACGGCGAGATTTTTAACTATCCGGAATTAAGAGCAAAGTTAGCTTCACAAGGCACCGCGTTTCAATCGAATTCGGATACTGAAGTGCTCCTGCACCTTTACATACGCGATAAAGAAAAATGCCTCTCGCAGCTGAACGGTTTTTTTGCGCTATGCATTTACGATCGCCAGGAACAAACTTTATTTCTGGCGCGCGACAGGTTTGGGATCAAGCCCCTCCTCTATTCTTGCGATGATGACAAGTTCCTGTTTGGCTCCGAGATGAAAGCCATCCTGCAATATGGTATAGAAAAAAGTATCGACTATTCCTCCCTCCATCTCTACTTACAACTCAACTATATTCCCGCACCTGACTCTATTCTCACCAACGTCAAAAAGCTTCAGCCAGGACACTATATAAACGTGAGTCGTGGCCGCATCGACATTCAACGATGGTATGCCATTCCCTATAATAGTGAAGCAGCAGCAAATAACAGGATCACCTACGGTGAGGCCAGGACCAAACTGAAAACTATTCTTGAAGATGCTGTTCGGCAGAGGTTGGTGGCCGACGTACCGCTGGGTGCATTCCTCAGTGGCGGTATAGACTCATCCGTCGTGGCAGCCCTGGCCGTTCGGCATAAACCCGACCTTCAAACCTTTTCCATCGGCTATCGCGACGAGAAATTCTTTGATGAGACCCGGTACGCGAGAGCGGTCGCCAAAAAACTAAACACGCGTCATGAAGTATTCGAGCTTACAAACAAAGACCTGTATGCGCATGTTCATGAAATCCTCAATTACATCGACGAACCTTTTGCCGATTCATCAGCGATCGCTGTCTATATCCTGAGTAAGGAAACACGCAAGCATGCCACCGTAGCACTAAGTGGCGATGGCGCAGATGAAATGCTTGCCGGCTATAACAAGCACGAAGCTGCATTCCGCACTATTCATCCTTCGTTGAAAGATTCGATGGCACTTGCCTTAACACCCATCGCCAGGCTCCTTCCACAGTCGCGCAATGGCAAACTCTCTAATAAAGTAAGACAACTGATGCGTTTCGCAGAAGGGAAATCCATGAACGCACAGGACCGCTACTGGCGGTGGGCAACATTCGCCACTAAAGATCAGGCAACCGCGCTGCTGCACCCCGAGTTGCGGACGAACTTCTGGTTAAAAGACTATGTGCTCCGGCGAAAAAACATTCTTAGCTCAATCCCCGAGCGAGAGCGCATCAATGACATACTCTACACCGACATGCACCTGGTGCTACCCGGCGATATGCTGGCAAAAGTCGACATGATGAGCATGGCACATGGCCTCGAGGTGAGAGTGCCATTCCTCGACTATCGCGTAGTAGATTTCATGTTTTCGTTACCCGATCGCTTCAAAATTGACCGGTCTATCAGGAAAAAGATCCTTCAGGATACTTTCCGCGACCTGCTTCCGTCCTCTCTGTACAATCGTCCAAAAAAAGGTTTCGAAGTACCGATGTTGAAGTGGCTGCGCCATGAAATGAAGTCGGCTATCGTTGATGATCTGTTGTCAAAAAAAATTATCGAAGAGCAAGGCGTTTTTTACTACCCTGAAGTTGAGCGTCTCCTTAAACAACTTTACTCTTCCAATCCCGGCGACGTTCACGCGCGGGTATGGGGATTGGTGGTGTTCCAGTGGTGGTGGAGGAGGTATTTGGGGTAAATTCAATGTTCATTGAGTATTGGGTATTTTCATCCAATAACCAATAACCAATAACCAATGCTACCCTTTAACAGCTTTCGCCCACATATCGCGCAGCGTCACCGTCCGGTTAAACACCAGCTTGCCGGGTTTTGAATCGGTGTCCATCGCAAAGTATCCAAGTCGGATAAACTGGTACCGTTCCGACGGTCGTGATGTAACAATTGCGGGTTCGGCATAAGCCTTAATTACCTTCAACGATTCAGGGTTCAGGTATTCCCTGAAATCCCCTTCCATCACACTGAGATCTTCGACTTTGAAAAGGCGATCGTATAACCGCACCTCTACTGGTACTGCATGCCGGGCACTCACCCAGTGCAATGTTCCCTTTACCGTTATGCCACTTGTATCGGCACCGCTACGGCTCTCCGGCACATAAGTACATTTCAGTTCGGTTACATTTCCCGCACTATCTTTTACAACCTCTTCGCATTTGATAATGTAGGCGCTCTTCAACCGAACCATTTGACCAGGTGCCAGGCGGAAATACTTTTTTGGAGGGGACTCCATAAAATCGTCTTTCTCGATCAGCAATTCGCGTGTGAAAGGAATTTCTCTTACTGTACCCGCGCCATCTTCGGTATTATTCTCGCTGCTCAACATTTCTTCTTTGCCTTCAGGATAGTTAGTGATGATCACCTTTAACGGATCAAAAACCACCATACGTCTGTCGGCAATTTTATTGAGTTGCTCCCGGACACAGAATTCAAGCAAGCTCAGGTCGATGAGATTATCGCGTTTTGCGACGCCAATCTTGTCGCAGAACTCACGCATCGCTTCAGGTGTATAACCCCGCCGGCGCACGCCACTAAGTGTTGGCATGCGTGGATCGTCCCACCCGTTCACATGCTTCTCGTTCACTAGCTGCAGCAACTTACGCTTGCTCATAACCGTGTAGGTCATGTTGAGTCGCGCAAACTCATATTGACGTGAAGGATAGATCTCGAGTTTTTCAATAAACCAATTATACAGGTCGCGATGAGGAATAAACTCCAGGGTACAAATACTATGTGTAATGTTCTCGATTGCATCGCTCTGACCGTGGGCAAAATCATACATCGGGTAAACGCACCACTTATCTCCTGTACGATGATGACGTGCATGTTTGATACGGTAGATGATGGGGTCGCGCATGTGCATATTGGGATGCGCCATATCTACTTTTGCGCGCAACACTTTCTCTCCATCTTTAAACTTGCCTTCTTTCATCTCACGGAACAACCGGATGTTCTCTTCAACAGAACGCGAACGATATGGGCTGTCGCTGCCCGAAGTGGTGGGGGTACCTTTCTGTGCTGCGATCTCATCGCTTGTGCTGTCGTCCACGTATGCTAATCCTTTATGGATGAGTGTGGTGGCAAACTCATACAACTGATCGAAATAATCGGAGGCATAAAGTTCAAGGGACCAGTTAAAGCCCAGCCAACGAACATCATTCTTTATACTTTCTACGTACTCGGTATCTTCCGTTACAGGATTGGTATCATCGAAGCGAAGGTTGGTCTTTCCACCATAACGCTGCGCGAGTCCAAAGTTGAGGCATATACTTTTAGCGTGGCCAATATGGAGGTACCCGTTCGGTTCTGGCGGGAACCTGGTAATAATGCTCTTATACTTGCCTGCCTTCAGGTCACCTTCCACAATTTCTTCCAGGAAGTTGAGGCTCTTCTCCTCGGTCATGATATTACGTTAATTAAAGACCTTAAAGATAAAGAATTGTACCCAAGAAAATCCCGATTAAGCCTCTTGTAAGGGAAAACTGAGAATTGGGAGATACAAAACGGCTACAAGTTCCAGGCTTCAAGCTGACCGTGTTTGCTTAAAGCTTGAAGCCTGCAGTTTGAGGCCTAAGGAAATACAATAATTTTTAGCTGCTTCCGACCTATTAGTTGTTCGATTGTGTTTAATTTACACATAGACGGAAATGGCTACAAGGATCAAAATGTGGAAGAAAGTAACGGGATGGTTCCTCCTTGTGACATTTTCGTTAGTAATTACCGTGGGTCAGGCCGAAACCGGGTTTGCTGCATTCGATCATTCAGTTGGTCTGTCAAATGAGCCCGCGGAAATTACCGCTCCCCAGGATTTCCATTATTCCTCCCATGTCCTTTTCAAGGTTAAGTATGTCGACTGGACGTGCGCTGAAATTGTACGGGACCTCCCGGACATTATTCTCCGCAACTCGCTCACGATTTGGACTACTGACTATCTCCGAAACCCCTTTTATAGGTTACTAAACATCAACGCACCTTAGGAATCTGATGATTGGTTCGCAACTGCGGAAACAGTTTGCAAACACTATTGTCTCCCGTTTTGTTTCTAAATTCACATTTCTATGGCCTGGGCATACCAAACCATCATGAGCGTACTGTTATTTCTCGACTTATTCAGCCCTGAAGAGATCATCCGGTTCGGAGGACTCACGCTATTACTGCTGATCGTATTTGCCGAAACCGGGGTATTCTTTGGATTCTTCCTGCCGGGTGATTCGTTGTTGTTCACAGCAGGTTTACTTACCAACAGCGAGAATATCCAGATGCCGGTATGGGAACTCATTATCCTGGTAATCATTGCTGCCGTTGCCGGTTCCACCGTCGGATATTTCTCGGGCCGTTGGGCACACTCCTACTTCAGTCGTCGCAAAGAGAATTTCTTCTATAAGAAGAAGTACCTTGAAATCACGCGCGCGTTTTACAGGAAATATGGTGTAATGGCCTTTATCGTTGGCCGATTCCTTCCCGTTGTCAGAACTTTCGTGACCATCATGTCAGGCATGGTACGGATCAAGTTCAGCAAGTTTCTACTTTTTAATTTTCTTGGCGCAAGTATCTGGGTGATAACGATGATACTGTCCGGATACCTGCTCGGAAGAGCATTTCCTCAAACGATCGAATACATCGAGTACATCGTGATTGGACTGATCATCGTTACCGCGATCCCGGTGGTGCGAACATGGATGGCACATAAAAGCCCGACAACGGAGGGATCATGAAATATTTGGGATTTATGATTTGCGATTTGTGATTTAGGTACAAACCAAACTCACGGGTAAATTCTCAACGACGGCTCTCATCAATTGGAATGGTTGCTACCAACCTTAAATCAGAAATCTTAAATTGCATTTCATCCATATATCTGATTCAACACCCCCGCCAACCTCACGCCCGCTCTCAACATTCTCTCTTTCGCAACACCGAAGTACTTATACTGGTACTTATACCCAAGGCTCCCGTTGCCGGTGTCGTATACCTGCGGCCGGTATAACATCGATTCATCCGCCCAATCGCGGACCGAAGCCGTTTGCCATGTCTTTACGAGCGCTGCGTCAGGCGTGCCGAGCCAGTCAGCAAGTTCGGTGTAACTCAACCGCGTGCCATCGATCATACCGCTGTCCCACACGCTGTGAAGGTTGGAATTGGAGCCAAACCATTTCACTTGTACTTTGTTCCCGCCCTGGTCATCGCAGCAGCCAACATGCAATGGTTGATGGATGTCGCCTACAAGGTGTACCAACATTTTCAATGCCTCTATTTCTTTGTTACGATCGAGTTTACCTCCTTTCAATTCTTTGATCAGGCGCTCAATCGTCATGATCACGTCGCCGTTAGGATTCTTTTTCGACTGTTCATAGGTCTGACCGGCTTCAATTGTCACCCAATGCCAATCTGATGTATGATTGAACGTGGAATCCGACCGAACGTCGTCCATCCATGTGCTCACCATTGCGAGGGATTCCTGACCCAAAAGTGACCTGATCTTTTTTCTTGCCTTTTCGTTGAGGTGCCGCTCCGCGATAAGACCGGTGGCGCGATGGCCGGTTTGGCCCCAGCCAAATACAGAAAGACTAAGAACAACGAGTAGCAGGGTTGTAACGATGCGCATTGGGTTTCGGATTAGAACCCAATTTCTCTATTTTGTACAACACGAAAAAACCTTTCATCCTTCCAGGACATGATTATATCGTTAAGAAACCTTTGGCAAAACACTTTTTCCCTGACTAAGTGAAAAACTTTGACGTCATTATTTCCGGCGCTGGTTGTGCGGGGCTAAGCTTGCTGGTGAGGATGCTGGCTTCCGGGCATTTCCAGAACAAGAAGATCGCCCTGGTCGATCGTGAAATGAAGGACACCAACGATCGCACGTGGTGCTACTGGGAAGCCCGGCCAGGGTTGTTCGAACCTGTTGTTTATAGAAGCTGGGATCAACTGCATTTTTACGGAAACGCATTTTCGCGACTGCTCGACATCGCGCCCTATCGTTACAAAATGATCCGTGGGATCGACTTCTATAATTATTGTTATTCAATCATCCAGAAACACCGGAATGTTGAACTGATGTTAGGGAACATTGACTCGCTTGCAACCATAACTAATCAGGTCGTGATGACAATCGGTAACAGCCGGATCACCGCACCCATAGCCTTCAACAGCATCCTGGAACCCGTGATCAAAACCGGCGGGTATTACTACCTGCAACAGCACTTTAAAGGATGGACGATCAAAACAAACGCTGAAGCGTTCCTCCCGGAACAGGCAACGTTGATGGACTTCCGTACAAGCCAGGAAAATGGCGCTACATTCATTTACGTTTTACCATTCTCGACAACAGAAGCGCTCGTCGAATACACGTTGTTCAGTAAAGAGTTACTTGAGAAAAAAGCTTACGATGATGCGTTGCGCATATACATTGCCAGGCACATCACCATATTACCCTATCAGATCACGAGTGAAGAATTTGGCGTGATCCCGATGACCAACTATCCATTTAAACCAAAAGAAGGTCGCATTTTCAATATCGGCACTGCGGGCGGCCAAACAAAAGCATCTACAGGTTACACGTTTCAATTCATACAAAAAAGCACGCAGCAAATAGTTGATTCAATGATCGCTACCGGCGATGTCGCGGTTCAATCTTATCCCCGAAAATTCTCTTTCTACGACTCCACACTCCTCGGTGTTCTTCAGGCCGAAAAAATGGAAGGGATTGATCTTTTCACAGATCTTTTCAAGAATGGCGATCCTCAAACTGTTCTTAAGTTCCTTGACAACGAAACCAGCATTGGCGAAGACATCAACATCATGAAAAGATTGCCTGCCGGCGTGTTTGGGAAAGCAGCGATTAAGAATATTTTAAAATTTTAGATCTTTGATTCGAGATTTAAATTTCCCAGGAGGCGTCGATTCTTGGCCTTCATGAACACTTGAACAAATTGGTAAAGTCCGAAATTGTGGCAGCCCACTCTAATGGTAAGTCCGCACATTCCGTCCTTACAGATAAATCTAAAATCATAAAATTTCAAATTTAAAATTTGCCTTCTTTGGTCATTTAAAATTATCTGCCCACCATATAGAGTGATAGTGTAAGTTGTTCAAACGACTTGCCACTATGCATAAACTCAAGGCCTTTATTCGATTGATTTTCGGTTTCTCGCAATCCGAATCCAATGCATTTCTTGTTCTGATACCGTTGATGTTCGCTGCGGTCTTCTCTGAACCGATTTACCGCGCGATCACGTTGTCAGGAAAACCTGATGTTTCGACGGATTACCGGTTGCTTGACAGTCTGGTCACGACGTTTGCATGGGATCATGATTCTGTATTGACAATTGCACCAACAGTCACACTTTTTCCGTTCGATCCGAACTCCACTTCCGAAGAAGATTTTGTTCGTTTGGGGATTAGTCGCAAGACAGCTTCAAGGATCATTAACTACAGGAGCAAGGGAGGAAAATTCAGGCAACGAACCGATCTGCGAAAAATCTATGGTATCGACAGTTCGACGTATGAATCGTTGATCCCGTATATCAAACTCCCCGATCGTTACGTTTACCCGAAAAAAGATTCCCAGTCATTTACCCGAAAGAGGCAAAAAAATGAACCGTTAGACCTTAATCTTGCGGATTCGGCGGCGTTTCAGGCAGTCTATGGAATTGGCCCGGTAATGGCTAAGCGGATAATTAGTTACCGGGGTAAATTAGGAGGATTTGTGAATGAGAAGCAGTTGTTTGAAGTATGGGGACTCGATTCGCTGGTAGCGGGAAGACTATTGGACCGGTCGTTTGTTGCCGCTGACTTTGTTCCTTTCAGGATCAATATTAATACGGCCGAAGAGGCAGAGTTTGCTTCACATCCTTATATACGATGGAAAGCAGGTAAAGCCATTGCCACGTGGCGTTTTCAGCATGGTCCGTTCACAATGATTGAAGATCTGATGAAAATAAGTTCAATTGACGAAAAAGTTTTTATGAGGATCAAACCGTACCTTACCCTGGAGTAACGCTTGGATAAAGTAATCACCAAAGACCTGTTAAAGAGTTTTCTCAGGAGATTGACCAATCTCTCGGGAAGAAACCGGTCTATATTCCTGCCAAGGTTATACACCGGTCAGTTCATCGATATTCATTCGCTGAGTTTTCTAAAGGGAAAAAATTCATTCACGATCGTGCAGAACATGATAGCTGGAAGAAAGACTATTCTCTGCGCAGAGTTGGATAGCCGTATGGAAGCCAACAATGAGGCAAGTCGTAAACTAAAGATCCTGCATCGTACCGACAAGTTCCTGTTCGAAGAACGTGGTTCGAAGGATCTTTACCTGGGATGGCCGTTTGTTCACGGAAAGTTTATGGATGGCACCGTCGTGCGCTGTCCGTTGCTGTACTTTCCTGCCGAACTTGCCCTGGAAGAAGGACAATGGATCCTGCGGCAACGGGAAGACGTGGATATCACCTTCAACAAATCCTTCCTCCTGGCTTACGCGTATTACAACAAGACACAACCGGTAGAAACATTACTCGAAGAAGACTTCGATGAAGCTGATCGCGAAAGCACGGTATTCAGGACAACGTTGTATCAACTGCTTCAGAAAAATAACCTTGAGATTAACTTCAATCCTGATAACTATCGCGATGAGTTGATCTCGTTTGCAACAGTCTCAAAGGACGAATTCGTGAAAACTCATGGCGACGGGCAACTCAAACTGTTCCCTGAAGCCGTACTTGGTATTTTTCCCCAGGCAGGATCAAGTCTTGTACCCGACTACCTTGACCTGATCAATAACGAAAAGTTTACCGACCTCGAAGATTTTTTCGCGAAGAGGAATACAGGTGAAATACCCACTGAAAACAACTTTCTGCAGGACGTTCGGGAAGAAAAAGTTTATTCTGTTTTTCCGATGGATGCCTGGCAGGAAAATGCACTTAAAGGGTCCAAGTTAGGCCACTCGCTGGTAGTGCAGGGACCTCCCGGAACAGGAAAATCACAACTGATCTGCAATTTGATCAGCGACATGATCGCAAATGAAAAACGTGTACTGGTGGTATGTCAGAAACGCGTAGCCATCGACGTCGTTTATAATCGGTTACGTGAAAAAAGACTTGACGATTTTGTTGCTCTCGTTCATGACTTTCGTGATGACAGGAAAGCTTTGTATGAAAAAGCAGCGCGCCAGATCGAGCGGATAGATGAGTATAAGATCAAAAACAACAGTCTGGATTCCATTCAACTGGAGAGAAAGTTTTTCGACGTGAGCCGGAGAATCGACCACGTGTGTGAAGAGCTCGAGAACTTTCGCAAATTCCTGTTCGACGACTCCGAGTCCGGAAAGTCGATCAAAGAAATGTACATCGCATCCGACATGAGCCAGCCGGCTATAGAGTTGAAGCAGGACCTCATTCATCTTCACTGGAGAGATGTCGATGCCTTTCGCAGGAGGCTCCGGACCTACGCCAGGTTGGCTTCGCGTTTCCTCGAGGAAAATTATCCCTGGCGGGTGCGCAAATCCTTTTCAGAGTTGACAGTTAAAGACCTGAAAGCATTGCGGAACACCGTTACCGGTATTCATCCATGGTTCGCTAACCTTCAGCAGCAGATAGCAGCATTGTTGGGGAACCCGTTAGACTGGGAGCAAACCGAGTTATTCATCGAGCGCGAATCACTTATCAGGGAATTGACGGAAATCATTTCTGACGATCGGATCTTCGAAAGTTTTCAACACATCATCAACGAAGCAGAAGCCGACACCAGTTCGTTGTGGCTTGCAAACATCGAGAAGATGATGAAGGAATGTTTCGATGCGGAAGGTCCTGAGCTCACTGTGACAACTCCGCAACTTGGGCAGTTCCAGCAAGCGCTTGATCGCAGCATGCAATCGCGCAGTGGTCTGATAGGACTTGTCCGGTGGGAATTGTTCTCTAAGGATAAGTTTCTCATCACACGAATATTGGTTGCCAATCAACTAAAAAGCAATCGCGATGGATTTAAAACGCTTGAAAGAAAACTCGACAGGCGACTGAACCTCGAACACAATCTTTCCAAGCTTCGGGCGCAACCGTGGATCACAAAACTTCCCGATTACCAAACAACTCTTGGCCTTACTTCATGGTTCGACTTCCAGCAGGATGCTATACTCGCCAAGTCACATTATCTCGCACTCCGTGGCCTTAACGTATTGGTAAATCCTCAGCAGTTCAAAAAGCAGGAACTGATCGACATCCTGACAAACCTCCGTCAACTGCTTCTAACCGTTCCTCAAAAGATGGAGGAATGGAAAAAATATTTAATGCAGGGCCAGATCCGGAACCTGGCGGAAAATCCAGCGCTCGGTGCTATACTGGATAAAGCCCTTACCGACGATTTCGATGCATTGGTTGACTTCGACAGACTCGGTGAGACGATTCAGCCACACGAGAAACGGGTAATCGATAAATTGTCGGATGTGCATAACGACTGGGATGAAGGTGATTTTGATTCCACTTTTGTGAACAGCCTATGCCTCGCATGGATCGATCACATCGAGTTGAAGCACCCCGAATTGCGGATCGTTTCTACGGGCCGTATCGAAGAATTGGAGGCAGAACTTACCGACCTGCTAACGGAAAAAGAATCCATCGGCGCAGAGATCATGCTGCTGCGTGCGAGGGAACGCATGCTGGACAACCTGGAGTTCAACAGGTTAAACAATCGCGTCACCTATCGTGATCTCGACCACCAACTCACGAAAAAGAAAAAGATTTGGCCTATCCGCAAGGTGGTCAATGAATATGAGAATGAGCTGATGCGCCTTCTCCCCTGCTGGATGGCGTCGCCCGAATCAGTGTCGTCCATTTTTCCGATGCGGGAAATTTTCGACCTGGTGATTTTCGATGAGGCATCACAGTGTTTTGCGGAACGCGGCATACCTGCATTGTACCGCGGGCGACAGGTGCTCATTGCGGGAGATCGTCAGCAGCTTCAACCATCGGATTTGTACCAGGCACGATGGGAAGAAGATGGCGACGAAGATCCGGACCTTGAAGCTACTTCCCTCCTGGACCTTGGTGGCCGGTATCTGAAAGAAGTGAGCCTCAACGGTCATTACCGCAGTCAACTACCGGAGCTAATCCAGTTTTCCAACCACCATTTTTACAAAGGGAAATTGCGGCTCCTTCCGAACCGGGACAAGATCAACGAGAAATTCTCTGCGATTCAATTCATCAAGGTGAACGGGCAATGGAAAGATAACAGGAATGAGATCGAAGCCCAGTCGGTTGCTAATATCGTTAAGGAGCAGTCGCTGTTGTATCCTGCCAAAGAGATCGGTGTGATCACTTTCAATGCGCCTCAACAGGAACTTATCCTCGACCTGCTCGAGAAAGTTGCCGCAGAAAGCAACTGGAAGATCCCATCGGGCTTGTTCGTAAAAAATATTGAAAACGTCCAGGGCGACGAACGTGACGTGATCATTTTCTCCATCGGCTATGCAAAAGACAGCAAGGGAAAGGTGAATTCACAGTTCGGTAGTCTTAACCTTTCTGGTGGCGAAAACCGGCTGAATGTTGCCGTGACGAGAGCGAAGGAAAAAGTGATTGTCGTCTCAAGCGTTGAAGCTAAAGACCTCAACGTCGGTGAAACCGCCAACCGCGGCCCTAAATTATTGAAGGCGTACCTTGAATACGCACAGGAGTCCTCGTCACGCATCGGTCCCGCGCAAGGTTATGGTCTTGATCGGCATTCGGAGAGCTGGTACCTGAAGCGTGTTTTGCGTAACGAATTGCCGTTCGATTTTTCATTGGAAGGAAATCTTCCTTTCTGCGACTTTATTGTGAAGCGTGACGGGCAATACACACTTTTGCTTCTGACAGACGATGATCATTATTTCGAAAGTCCATCGGCAAAATCCTCCCATGGCCTGGTGCCTCGTGTGCTCACGCAAAAAAACTGGAAGTATAAAATGCTCTACAGCCGAAATCACTGGGTGAACCGGGAGAAGTTCTGGCATGAGATCATGAAGGGAGCGCAGTAATCGGTAATCGGTAGTCTGTAGTCACTAGCCGGTAGCCAGCCAGTGGACAATCCTTGATGTGACCCGTTTCCATTGTCGCCGGCATTGGTGTTCTGCCGGCTACTGGCTACCGGCTACTAATTCCTACTTCCTATAATCCAGCGCCGGCTTTCTGTCTCCCACCAGGGCGTCATATTTAAAGTTGTCTGACTGGCGCGTTTTAAGTTCTTTCCACGATGCTTCAATGGTTGCAGGTGCATCGAAGAGAT
>WUUC01063578.1_pt1 | contig 19935 bp, 16 predicted proteins | sample 6278441 | NCBI WGS metagenome assembly WUUC01 (sample SAMN13675441, study PRJNA597444) | soil metagenome | isolation source: soil | place: USA: Washington | collected 2017-10
TAAATATTCTGAAAATGACAACGTTAAAAAACATAAGAAATATTGGGATCATGGCTCACGTAGATGCTGGAAAAACTACTGTTACTGAACGCATACTGTATTACACTGGCATGATCCATAAAATGGGTAATGTGGACGAAGGCAACACTGTGATGGATACTGATCCGCAAGAAGCCAAGAGAGGGATTACGATCTCTTCTGCTGCCATAACTACATTCTGGCAGGTAGATCAAACACGTTATCAGATCAACTTGATCGACACACCGGGTCACGTGGATTTTACTGCTGAAGTGGAGCGGTCACTTCGCGTGCTTGATGGCGCCGTAGCAGTATTCTGTGGAAAGTCTGGCGTACAGCCGCAGTCGGAAACGGTGTGGCACCAGGCTAATAAATATAGAGTACCTCGCATCATCATAGTAAACAAGATGGACAGGCAGGGCGCAGATTTTATCAGAGTGGTAAAAGAGATCAGGGAGAAGCTCGGCACAATTGCTGTACCGGTGCAATTACCTATCGGAGTTGAAAATTCCTTCACCGGAATCGTCGACCTCATTGAGTGGAAAGCACTTGTATGGAATGACTTGGATGGTAAATCTTATGAAAGCAAAGACATACCTGACACATTACTTGAGGAAGCAACATATTGGCGACAACACTTGTTGGAGCAACTCGCATTGGTTGACGAAGTCATCTTTGCGAAGTATACGGCTTCTGACATTGTAAGTGAGGAGGAGATCAGACAGGCGCTACGTCAGGCAACACTGTCACTTCAACTTACACCGGTTCTATGCGGAGCGGCATTCAAAAATAAAGGTCTGCAGCCATTACTCGATGCCATCGTCTCTTATCTGCCTTCACCGGCTGATATCGAAGAGATAAATGGAACACATCCGGATAGTGGTGAAAGCATCACACGTAAAACGAATGTCGGTGCGCCTTTTACGGGACTCGTTTTTAAAGTGATCACCGATGACTACGTCGGCAAGCTTGTTTTGCTAAGGATTTATTCTGGCTCTATAAAGAGTGGGGATCAAATACAGAACAGCCGCACTGGCAAGTCGATGCGTGTTAGTCGGTTACTACGCGTTCTGTCTGACAGAATGGAGCCTTTGGAAACGCTTCAAGCAGGAGACATCGGTGCTTTGGTAGGATTGAAAGATGCTAAGACAGGCGATTCATTGTTTGTACCTGAGCATCCGATACGACTGGAGAGTATGGATTTTCCTACCCCTGTGATCGGCTACGCTATTGAAGCGAAGTCGGATAAAGAATCGGGTAAGCTCAGTCAGTCATTATCCAGGTTGTTGGATGAAGACCCAACGTTGCAGCTGGAGGTGGATGCACAGTCAGGCCAGACCATATTGAGAGGAATGGGCGAACTGCATCTTGAAGTAGTGATGGAGAAACTCGCGACAGATTACGGTGTTGAGATCACGAAGGGAAAACCTCAGATCGCATACCGGGAAATGTTAACGCAGTCCGTGTTGCACAGAGAGGTTTTTAAACGACAGAACGGAGGCAGTGGAAGTTTTGCCGAGATCCACTTTGAGTTACTTCCGGTAACCAACGGTGCTATTGGGTTGGAATTCGTCAACGATGTAAAAGGCGGAGCAATTCCCAGAGAGTTCATTTCTTCTGTGAAGAAAGGTTTTGAGGAAGCGATGAAGAATGGAGTTTTGGCAGGATATCCGTTGGAGTCAATGCGCGTGCGACTGTTTGATGGTAGTATCCATGAAGAGGACTCTCACGCAAAGGATTTTGAGCTGGTGGCATCATTAGGTTTTAAACAAGCAGCGAAGAAAGCTTCGCCAAAACTTCTTGAACCAGTGATGCGCGTAGACATCATTACTCCTGAAGAATACACCGGAGCGATAACCGGTGACTTGAACAGAAGGCGTGGTATCATTCGCGAAATAGGCATGAAAGCCAATGCGCAGTGGATCGATGCTGAGGTTCCGTTAGCTAACCTCTTTGGTTACGTGACAGCACTGCGAACCGTGTCGTCGGGACGCGCATCTGCTTCTCTCACGTTTTGCCGGTATCAACTGGTACCTGAGAACATTGCCGAAACGGTTTTAGTCAAGTCGGTAATGTGAATTTTATAGAACAGGCTTTCGAAAGAGAGCCTGTTCTTTACTAACATAAGTATAGTATGTCACTATCGCATCCGAGATAAATCAGTAGAAAAAAGATTACTTTTCAATTCGAATATGAAAATACAAGTCATCAGCGATTTACATCAGGAGTTCGGCTTCATGGATCTGCCCTTTGAGGGCGCCGATCTCGTTATTCTTGCTGGTGACATTAACCTTGGAACGAAAGGCATTGAGTGGATCAAATCAACCATTACGGACGTACCGGTTATTTATGTCTTGGGAAATCATGAGTATTATAAAGGAAGCTATCCTAAAACATTAAATGCAATAAGAAATTCGGCTTCTGATTCGAATGTTCATGTTTTGGAAAACAAAGCTGTTGTTATAGAGGATGTAACTTTCCATGGCGCAACACTTTGGACTGACTTTGCATTGCTCGGTGATTCCAGACTCAACGGGAGTATCTGTCAGGGTAAAATGAATGATTATAAAATGATCAGGAGAGATCCCTCATATTCCAAGCTGCGTTCGATCGATACATATGTAATGCATCAGGTGTCATTGAAGTGGCTTCAATCAAGTCTTGAGTCGTCAACCACTAAGAAGAACATTGTCGTGACGCATCACGCTCCGAGTCCTATGTCGATACCTGAGGAACACAAGAATGATATTCTGTCGTCAGCTTATGCATCCAACCTTGAGCCAATGATATTACGGTATCAACCTCAGTTCTGGATTCATGGTCACATACACGTCCCGATAAAATATGAGGTGGGTACAACAAAGGTCATTTGTAATCCTCATGGTTATATGAATGAGCCTTATAATGGCTTTGAGAAGAATCTTGTAGTTGAAATCTGACCATTGCCGGGTATTGTCGCTTGACTGTATTTTTCTTACTTTAGTAATGATTCCCTGACCCATCCGATCCACTCGATCACTAGCCCACTTGGAATCTAAACATTACAAGATTTCATTAATCATAAATCCTATTTTATGACTGTTAAAGGCTTTATTCGATCCTATGGTGCAGCAGTTAGAAGGGTTGAAAGAGATCAGCAACGAAGAGCTCGTGAAGCTGCAAAATTCTATAAACAGCAACAGAAGGAACAGGAAATTGCAAACGCTGGCGATGCCGCAAACCAATATGCAGAATACATTTCCGTCTTGAAGTCAATACATAAAGATTGCTCCACCCCGATCGATTGGTTGAAGATTCAAGACGAGAAACCACCAAAAGAACCTTTACTATCTAATCAAAGGGAAATAGCTGCAAGGCGTAGTCTTGCAGAATATCGTCCAGGTTTCTTTGCTAAAACTTTTGGATGGGATAAGCGAACGCGAGCAAAGCTAGAAGGTAAAGTACATCTTGCAATAGCAAATGACAAAGATGAGCAAGAGAAACGGCTAGGGCAGTTCAAGGAAGAATCTACCGACTGGAAAAAACTGCAGGATATATCCAAAGGTATAATTAATGGATCGGTTGATTCTTACGAAAAAGCTATGTTATTCTTTGATCCGTTGGGCGAAATTGATGAGTTCGGCTCTAAAGTCAGTATGCATTTTTTTAAAAAATATGTTACTGTCGATTTTATAGTAAAAAGCTCAGAAGTTATCCCAGATTACATCCTAACCCAAACGTCAACGGGAAAACTATCAAAAAAAGCGATGCCCACGTCAAAGTTTCAAGAGCTATACCAAGACTACGTTTGCAGCGCAGTGCTTCGCATTAGCAGAGAGATATTAGCCTACCTTCCAGTGAAGTTTGTGATCGTGAATGCAAAAGCTGAATTATTGAACTCCACCAACGGACAGGTAGAATTGCAACCAATACTGTCGGTGGCGATTCCACCGACTACGCTCGCGCGTCTAAACTTTGATACGATTGACCCTTCGGACTCTATGAAAAATTTCGTCAATCAGATGAAGTTCTCAAAAACAAGTGGATTCAGTCCGATAGAGATTATTCAACCAGAGTCCATTAATATCTAGAATGTAACATGGCCGCAGGAAAGAAAGATAGCTATTGGATACCCTTGGCAGATTTGATGACTGTCCTGATGGTCATATTTTTATTTATGGCTATTTCATATATGGTTGTGATTAAAAAGAAGCAAGACGAGCAAAATGAAATTTTCAAAGACTATGAAAAAACAAAAATATCGTTGTACAACGAATTAGATAGCACATTTAGAGACGATTTCGGTCGGTGGGATCTAAAATTAGATAACGATTTGTCGATCAAATTTACCAATCCACAAGTCCTGTTCGGAGAGGGGAAATCAGAAATCTCGCCATACTTCAGTGATATTCTTTCAGAATTTCTTCCAAAGTATCTAAATGTCGTCCTTCAAAAAAAGTATCAAAATAAGATAGCAGAAATTCGTATTGAAGGTCATACGAATGCAAAGCCAATCGGTCGAACTGGCGATCCTTACATCGACAACATGGAGTTATCTCAAGGCCGAGCAAGAAATGTGTTAGCTTTTCTTCGCACCCAATCTTGCTTTAATAAACTCGAATCGAGGGAAAAGCAATTATTGCAATATTGGCTTACGGCTAATGGTCTTTCCTATGGGCGCATGATTGATGCTAGTGGTAACGTTTCAGTTTTTTCTAATACGACTATTGACAATGACAAGTCAAGACGAGTTGAATTTCGCATCGTTACGACAAGCGATGAAATCGTGAATCAGGCAATAATGAAAATGAAGAACACACAATGAGCACTTTTGAGATTGTCCCATACTTACTTTTGGCTGCCTGGCTTTTCTTTAGTGTCTATTACATCATCAAAGCGGTAAAGCATCCGAACGAAATTAACCCCTATATTTTTGAGTCGATTCCTCAAGTATTTCCAACAATTGGTATTCTAGGAACGTTTATTGGAATCGCATATGGTTTGTGGTTCTTTGATGTAAATGACATTGAAGGTAGTATTCCAAAACTATTGCAAGGTTTGAAGACCGCGTTCGGAGCATCAATTTTTGGAGTTCTCCTTTTAATTGTGTTTTCTAAAGTTACGGCATTAGTTCAACGAAAGAATGAGTTAGGAAAAGTAAGTGATGAGACTACGGCGTTAAATCGATTAATTGAGTTGTTCGAATTAACTGACGAAAACGGCAATCAAATTAAACCGGTCAACTTGTTAAGGAATATGTATGAGGAATCTGCAAAACAGTCAAATGCCCTCAAGTCATTTTCCACAGATTTGTCAATTAAAATTGAAGCTGGTTTTGAAAAAATACTCAACAATCCCGACAGAGGAGTTACTCACGAGCTTCAAGAATTGAAAGTGGAAATAGAAAAACTAGGGCGCAAGTTGCAAGATCCAACTACTGAGATGACGCAAAACGTAGTTAAGGATCTACAAACTGCAATGCGTCAAATGATAGAAGAGTTCAAGGCATCTGTCAGTGGATCTGCGAAATCCGAGCTTGAGCAACTTACAATACTTTTAGGGCAGGCAGGAGGCTCGCTCAAAGATTTTCCTGCCAGGCTCCAAAATATGACAGACAATTTGAATACCAATTTTCTTAACCTACAAGAGGTTGTTCAAAATATTGCTCGTCAGACACTTAATCAATCAGAGCACTCTACGGAACAGATGCGTAAACAAGTTGAAGAAATGAGTGAGATCCTTAAAACGAAAGTAGGAGACCTGCAAGTAGGGCAAGAGAAACTCATTAACAAACATTCCGAAAATTTACAGGTATCTGATCAACTTCTTAGTTCTTTTAACAATAGCATTGAGCGTATGAATAATTTGTCGAACAATGTCACCGAAACGATTCAAAGGTTCTCAAGTGTTCAGAACGAACTTTCAAACGCGACAAACCAGTTCAAAAATATTTCTGAAAATGTAATTCAATCAACAAACAGCTTTAGAGATTCGCAACTAAAATTCGCGGAGTACTCAAGTAATTTCATTGATAAAAGCATCAAAAATACCGAAGAGATAAAGCAAGCTTTTATAACAGCAAGGGATGTAGCCACTCAATACAGCGAAAAATTCAAAATAATCGAAGGTGGTCTTAGAGAAATATTTGATGAGTTGCAAACCGGTTTAACGCAATACAATAGCACAGTAAGAGAAAGCGTGCAGACCTATTTAGATACATATAGTAGTGCTTTAACCAAAACAGCCGAGTCGTTAGTTGGAGCAGCGTCTAAACAGGAAGACATTTTAGAAGATTTGACTGAACAACTAAACAAATTCAACGGCAAAAAGAGCTGATGCGTTCTGCAAGAGAAATATTATCGGTATCATTTTCTGCGTCCCTCTTTAACAAACAGAGTCAAGCCGTGCTTAGTGACCATTTGATTCAAAGAATTTCATCCAGAATACAACTGCTTGAGGAGTTAACGGAGCGAACTGGTGAAATGACAGTTTCTGTTTCAGGAAATATTGATCCATCCCTCCTATTGGCGAAATTTAGAAGTGTTGGGGTCAAGAATGAATTCCCTATGCACGGCGTAGGAATGTTCACTCGAAAGGAGTTAAGAATATTGACATACTCAATGACTTCACAGCAGTCAAATGTTGCCGCAATAATTAGTTCCCCTTCGGAGGTGAACATTTTGTTACAACACTTGGTACATTCGTGGCGTGATGGATTTATTTTCGGGCTTGTTTATACATATTTCTTGAAATGGGATGAAATGAAATTTGAAGTACGAAAAATCCTAGATGTGTTTCTTACACAAAAACTATCTGAGTATGACGGGGATAGAATGATACTTAAAGCATTGAAGAAGAATATAAGTTTTCTAAATGCCAGTAATGGTGACGTACTACTAGGATCTACAATATCTATTAAGGATCATGAAATAGTTGATGCGCCTGGCTTTCTCAGTTTACCGAAAAACTGGTTTTCTTACCCATACTTTTCAAAGGTAATTGATGCCTATTTCGAGCGGTCAAAGTCCCGATTGAATGAAACTTGTGATAGAGTTTTATCAGCACTTAGGCAGCACAATAGGATTGAAACAACGAAGAGGACGCTTAGCAAGATCATTATTTTGGCAGACGCTAATGAGTTTGCAGGATTACAAGATTTAGTGAAGCGATTTGCTTTTGAAAAAATTGGGGACCCGGGGAATTCAGCGAATTGGCAACAATTTGCCAATTGCACATCTAGTGAGGCTGAAAATATCAAAAAGGCACGGGCAATTTTAAACGAATGGATTACTCGACAATTTATTAACGTTTTCTTTGAGAAATGCATAAACGATTTTAGAAGAAAGAGATTTTGGTTGAAGTATTCTAAAATGATTTCACAATTTAGAATAGTAGGCTCTATGCATGTTAATAGTATTCTGAAAAATGATACGCGTATACGAGACTATGTCGCTGCACGATTTAGTAAGACTAATTCAACCTCAGACGGAAACGCTGCTTTAATGTTTATTATAAAAAACCATTTATTTATAGAATTCAGTGACGATGGTGCCTTTTATGCTTATAAGCTTTCGAATAAAAATGCTCCCTCCATAGACGATACTTATTTTCAATCAACAAGTAAACTAAAAACGCCGTCAATGAAATGGTTAGCATATAGAACAGGTGTATATATTAACGAGATGCATGACGAAGGACGACTTGGTCACAATGATGGCGATCTTCAATGGGAAAGCGTCGCGGATTTTTGGATGAAAAATAAAGCAGATATAAATGTTTAGTTGGAATTACAATTCAGCGTTTGAATTTTTTATTCTCGATGAAGACAGGAATAGAATTAATATTTCGTCATGGGAAACTCTTCGACCAAAATACCTTCCACAAATCGCGATAGTTGAGGAGTTATTTACAAATGGATCTGCCGACAAAACTGAGAGTTGCTATACTGTTATCGCAATGGAAATTCTCAATTTAAGTGATACGGATAGAGGAATTCTTTCTTTACCGTCGGAATACCCTTACGAGATATACATCCAGTCTGGGGGTCAGTTAAACCAATCCGAGTTTTACTTCAAAATTTCATTCATGGATTTCGCGCCACACGGTACGATATTTAAGGATGTTCGTAACGGCCCAATATTTTCAATTGACGCTAGAAATTACCTTTTGACTAAAGATCAATTTCAAGCATGTGAAAGTTTGGAGTCGTTTAATCTGCTGACCCAAAGTCAGAAAACTTTAAGACAAAACTTTAGCTCGTTTTCCGAAATTAGGGACCTGTCTCAGGATGCCGCCGTATTACTTGATAAGTATTTGCAGAGTCAAAATGTAGTCAATGTTCAAAAAATTAAAATTCATATTGAACGCACACATAATGGGCTCGAAATTATTCCTGAAGTGCATGATGGAAATAATAGCGCATTCATAAAAGCATTTGATCAGTTTGATACTGTTCGCGAAACATATCCTATCTCAAACGGAGATGGCTCAACCACGAGAATAATTCTCGGAGATGGTCAAAGAAGCGCATTACAGAATGTCAAAAGACATCGTGTTTTGCGAGATGCTAAATTGATTGAACAAATCGTTGAAAACCCTGAACTATTTTTTGATCAGGAAATTGTTGACTTAAGTGTGTTCTATAGCGAGAGGGTCAAAGAAATTGGTATTTATGAACCGAAATTTTATCCGTTCGTTTCGCCTTACAAATCGCAATGGATTCCGGGACTTGTAGTCAAAGACCGACTTGACGGAGAAAAGCGAATACATTTCAAAACTCTTAATGAACTTAATGAGTTTGAGGCTATTAAACTCAAAGCTGAGAGACGGTCAGAGGCGTCAGTCAATTGGCGTGGAACGAGTATCCCTATGGATACCGCAACTAAATTTATTTCCATCGCAAAGAAGCAGTTTGCGGATCCTACTGAGAAAGCTTTCAAGCAGCGTAAGCCCTCAGACATGGAAGTCCTTATAATTAAGGATAATGCTGAAACACTTGAATATGAAGAGCTCCGTCAGTCTACGGATGATTTCTCGCATAAATTTATCTCTGTATCTAATCTTGCGGTTGATATTCGGCTGAAGAATCACCAAGTTGAAGGGATTGCTTGGCTTCAAACTTTGCTAAATCAAAACAATCGTGGCTGCTTACTAGCCGACGACATGGGACTAGGTAAAACGTTACAATTGCTCTACTTTATAGAATGGCACGCGAATTTTGTGAACAAGGAGCAGAAACCATATCTAATTGTAGCGCCGGTCGCGTTGTTAGAAAATTGGCAGAATGAATATCAGAAGTTTTTCAAACCTTTGTCTTTACCAGTAACCCTCTTGCATGAGAGCGTTGAGTTGAGTAGAACTTTTGATAAATCCCAAGTTGAATCATTAAGTAGAAAGCATCTTATTCTGACCAATTATGAGACGTTGCGAACCTATCAATTTACGTTGTGCGCAATAAACTATGCCGTCGTTGTCCTTGACGAAGCGCAGAAAATAAAATCTCCCGGAACTCAAATCACAAATGTATGTAAAGCCCTGAAGGCGGATTTTAAAATTGCAATGACTGGAACTCCAGTTGAGAATACATTGGTAGACCTTTGGTGTATTATGGATTTTTCAGTTCCTGGCCTCTTGGGTAATGCGAAGGATTTTGCTCGTGAGTTCCAGAACCCGCTGAGGCAAGTCGATGTAAATATTGCGGAATTAGGCGAACGATTGCGTAACAACATAGGAATATTTATCAAGAGGAGGCTCAAGTCAGACATCGCAAGTGAACTTCCTAAGAAATTCGATAATGAAGGCTCTAGGATTAGACGTAAAATGCCTGCTCTACAATTCGCCAGGTATCAAAATGAGATAGCCTTTACTCAAAAGATAGAACCTCAAGGTAGTGATAGAAGAAATCAAATTCTGCGAGCACTATGGGCGGTTCGTGATATTTCTGATCATCCGTTACTTGTCGACAGCCAACTTGGATCATTTACTACGAAGGAACTAATTGACTCATCTGCTAAGATTCAAATTATTATTGATATTTTAGATACAGCTCGAAATCAGCGAGAAAAGGTGATCGTTTTTGCTGATCGAAAAGAAACCCAGCGAATGATACAGAGGGTTGTTTTTGATACATACAACGTATTTGCAAGTATAATCAATGGCGACACCCCAGCAGCAAAAGCCAGAGAGGGTGCTGCCAAATTAAGTAGGCAACAGTCTATTGATGAATTTCAAGAAGAGGAGGGATTTAATGTAATAATTATGTCTCCACTAGCCGCAGGCGTTGGTCTTAATGTCACAGGAGCGAATCACGTAATTCATTTTTCCCGCTATTGGAATCCAGCTAAAGAAGATCAGGCTACAGATCGAGCATACCGCATAGGCCAACAAAGAGATGTTCACGTCTATTATCCTATGGCAGTATTCCCAGACGAATTTATTGATAGCAATGGTGTTAAACAAAAATCATTTGATGAAGTTATTGATGAACTATTAAGGAAGAAAAAAGCGTTGGCGTCAAGTACGCTTTACCCAACGGAGGAAGCAGAGATAACACCTGATGAAATGTTCAGTGATGTATTTGGTATTCAGGCAAGCAATAACCTCATTCCCTTAACTATTCAAGAAATAGATAAGTTGCACCCAAGTCTCTTTGAAGCTTATGTCGCTGCGCAGTATAAATCTATGGGATATAATGTCTTTTTAACACCATCAACGAATGACAAAGGCGTGGACGTTGTAGCTATTAAGGAGGGGTCAGAAAACTTTTTGATACAGGCTAAACAATCGAGGTCTCTTGTAGGAAACGATGGGGTTCAAGAAATTTATACTGCAAAGAATTATTATGAAAAACGCTTTCCTGAAAAATTCAATTTATTAGTTGTATCAAATAGCGATTTTACCTCCAATGCGGAGGCGCTTGCCAGAGCCAATGGGGTTACACTGACAAAAAGGACTAGTTTAATGACCTTTATAGGTAAATACCCAATAACACTCCAAGACGTTTTAGACCTTGACTTGAAACGCATGTCACGTATATGAATTAAAATCCTTTGATTCACTTGATGTCTGGCAATGATATGTAGGCCAAAGGTGGGACGGATTTTTCCGCACTTGTGGGTATTGCCGCTTGACCGGAAATTATTTACCTTAGTACTGATTCCCTGACCCACCCGATCCACTCGATCACTAGCCCACAAGGAGTCATTCTACTTTTCTATTTTATCGTTGATGGCTACGGTTGTATAAACGTCGTATTATGCTCTAAAACAGCTTATTTAGTCGCAACTGAAAATAAAGTAGTAAGGCGTCTTCAAAAAAAACTTTTATCATAGCATCTATCCCAGAAGGCATGATCGACTTAGATTTTGGTAAACCTGAAAACAAGCGACTTCTTTACAATCTCTACGCATTTGCTAGAGCTCAATTCTTTATAATGTTTAAGAAAGAGCCTAATGATAAAATGAAAAGTTCTGAAGATTATGTTCACGAAGCTTTAATGTGGCACCATAAAAACCCGGAAACTTTTAATCCCCACAGAGGTTCGCTAGAAAACTATCTTAAGTTTTATGTAATTCGGAGATTGATAAGTAACGACTTTCCAGCGAGTATTAGAAAACAACGCAAAGAGAGCTTCGGCACACAAGCTGGAGAGAAATTGAAGGATGTGCACATCATTGAATATCCGGACGATCAACTAAGTGAACAGGGGTGGGAGGGCGCTCGAATAGATGAGCTTGACGATGCTCTAATTTTTAAAGCAATGGAAGACGAATTGGCGAATGATGATACCGCGTATCTCATCTACATTGCTGTTTTCCATGATAATTTTAAATTTAGCGAACGCGCTGAAATTTGTGAAGAATGTCAAATCGAGGGTGCAGAGTTTGATAAAGCTAAGAAAAGGCTTTTAACAATCATGAAACGGGTTTTCAAAGATTTAAAACTGATCAACTAACCTTATTTATGGGAAGTGATAAAAAGAAAGTCAAAAAACTCTTTAATGAATACCTTGACGCAATTTCGTCAGATGAATATTCTGTAGAGTATCTTAAAGAAGATGGTGTTGATACGGACGCGTTGATCGCTAGAGGATTGAAAAAAATACGATTGATGGAAATGGAGTTGGCCAGCCAGCAGACCGAAATTCAATACGCTTCTCTTAAAAGCGATCTTTTAGCCCGCGCTATAGAAAAAGTTAATGAATTATTAAGTAGCGGGACTTTTAAAATCGAAAAATTTCTGCGCGAAGAAAATTTGCAAGTTTCGTATAGAAATTTTGACAACATGAATGAAACAGAAATTCGTGAATTCTTGAAGGAACACTATCTTTTAAAGTTAGGGAATGAAAACAAAAAGGAAAAAAAATAGTGTTGACTACTTCCGAAATATCGGCGAAAAACATTCTTAAGGAATACGGGATCGAGGACGTTCAATCTTTAACAGATCTTAATCTTAAAACTTTAATTCAGGCTCGCGGCGCTTTCTATCAAGAGGAAAACCTTGAAGGCAAAGACGGGAGAATCGTAACTCATGCCGGAAGATCAATCATTACGATTAGTGATAAAATAGATGACAAAGGTAAAAAAAGATTTACGGCTGCACATGAGTTAGGGCATTTTGAACTTCATAAAGATTTGCCCGTAATAGCTGATACACAATATGAGCTATGTAATTGGTATAAATCTGGAGACCATGAGCAGCAAGCCAATGAGTTTGCTTCCGAATTGCTTTTGCCAACGAAAATGTTTGGAGAAGAGTGTCAGGGGAAAAAATTTGGTCAACATCTGTTGATTGATCTTTCGGATAAATTTATTGTTAGCCGAACTGCTGCAATATTGAAATTTGTCAAGGCCGGAAACCATCCTGTAGCTGTGTTCTGTGTTCAAAGCAATAAGGTTAAGTGGTGGAAGATGTCCAAAACAATGGAGGACACAGAACATCCCTTTATAGAAAGTTGGGCTAAATATCGTGTGAAAGTTTCAAAAAACCTTCCCCCAGCTCCTGATTCGGTGGCTGGTCAGATTTTTAAAGCAGCACGCTTTAACTCAGCTGAGAGGACGCAACGGATTGAAAAGTCCACGTGGTTTTTAACTTCAAACGGTGATGATATCCCGATGTACGAATTTTGCCATTTTATCCCCTCCTATAATTTTGCCCTTAGCGTTGTGTGGGAAGATTAACGATTTATTTTCATCCTGTCGGCAAAAAAACCTAAATCCATAGCATACACTGTTGACGGCCTAAAAAAGTCACAGTATGCAGATCGATGGAGCAATAATTAAAGAGCAAGGCGTAACGTTCGCCATCGTCGTAGTCCAGCAACAGGTACTAGCCAGTCCTGAAGCCGTTAACAGTGCGAGGAAAGCATTCAATCCAATATTTCAAGGATTACCGATAATTCTGATGGCACAAAATGCCAAGGCCATTCCCTCTTACCAAGGGAGACAAGATATAGTTCAATTCCTTGCCAATATCCACCCAAGTCGTATTCGATGGAAGAGATACCATATTTCATAATTGGCAAAACATGCAGGAGATTTTGAAATTTAAAATTAAGTCTAAATGAAATTAACCAATACACAACTAGCAAATTTTATTGATCGCATAAAGCTGAAGCGAGACAACATGCCCAAGTACCGAGAACAGGTCAACAACCTAATTGAAAATTTAGATAAGAAAATAAAGAGCGATACTAGAACTGGGATGAAAGTATCTCAATTTGTAATCGCCGGTTCATGGAAAAAGGGTACAATTTTAAGAGCAACAGGTGATAATCCTATCGATGTTGATCTTGTGCTGTATGTCGAGGGTGATGATAATTTGCAAAATGACCTCAAGAAATTGCATGATTTCGTAGTCGGATACCTGGAGGAAATATATCCCACCAAGGATATTCGTCGCGATGTAGATGCCTCAGGCAATACGAAATCTATTACAATCCGATTCTCTGGAAGCGGTCTTGAAATTGATATTGTGCCGGTAGTTCCGATGAAATCCCCAAAGGATTATGTATGGCAGCCACAGCGTGGCGGTGGCGGAAAAAAATATGTAACCAGTGTTAAGAAGCAATTGGACTTCGCGGCTAATCGTAGAACTAGAAACGCTTCGTTCACTAGTGTTGTTAGAGCCATTAAGTGGTGGCGTAACTATAAAGAACTGAATCCGGGAGATACTGAGTCCGGGCTTTCATCATATTGTATAGAATTAATTGCATCGTACCTAGAAATTGAAAAAGGAGAAGAGCAGAGTATAGAGGCAGGTATAATTCGATTTTTCAAATTTGTTAGCTCCCCACAATTTCCTGTTATAAAATTCAGAGATGCTATCAATGCTATACCGTCATATAATACTCCGGTATATATCGCCGACAATACAAACAATGAGAATAATGCTGGTAAGAAGCTAGACACAACAACCATTTGGCAAGAAATCACGAGTGAAGCAAATGACGCTTTCGAATCACTATGCATCGCACAATCCAAGAACTTCGAAGGCGAAACAATTGAGGAGTGGAAAAGAGTATTTGGATCATCCTTCAACATTGAACCAATAGACTAATTATGTACGGTACTTATACAAGCACATCAACCTATACGGTTGTTGATATCAGAAAAACCTTCGAAGGCTTCAGTGCCGACTTTCGAATGATCGCAGCGCGCACTGAAAAGATGTCTGTCCAAGATGTTGAAAACACTTTGCATGACATCATGGCCTGGGCTGAATCCAAGTACCTTGAGTATGTTGATATTACCCTCCTTGATCAGAGTAACAAACCAGTCAGAGCTGCCAGGTATACAGTCGATGAAAAAGGTAAAGCTGTTCAAAGCGATAGGGCTGGGAGCAATGACTGGCCAAACATTGCAAACACCTATCTCACAGTAATCGTGAAGAATAACAAGACATGGGATAATCTTTCGAAAGAGCAGCAGTCAAAATTCGAAGGAGATAACGGATTCAAAAGGAATTGGAGCCCCTCCTCAATTGATAACTCATATTCGCACTTATCCAAGGCCGGCGCTCAATTATATGGCAGTAATGGCTACGAACTAAAAAAAGAGAATTATAAATAATGGCAACTTCGATATTTGACAATACAATAGAGCTACCAAGTTCAGCCGTGAAAGAGCGAGCTGATCACCTGATAGGGTTTGAATCCAAGTTTCAGCGAATTCATGGGAATCTAAAGCTACTTCTTGATCAGGATGGACTTGTGAAATGGAGCAAACAGTTCTACAAGGCAGAACTTCCAATAATCAGTCAGTTGATCGACAGACATCCACTAATCATCTTGGCGGGTGATGCAGGTACTGGAAAGACAGTTTCGGCCGAAGCCATTGCGGATCGCATGGTTAGGGAACTTGGCAAGGAAGGGTTCTTTCTTAAATTAAGCACTAGAGTAAGAGGTGAAGGGCTCCACGGGCAAATGGGCAACCTGGTAAACGATGCGTTTGATAAACTTAAGACTGAAGCTGGTAAAAAGAGATTGGCATTCTTGTTTATTGATGAGGCCGATGCAATAGCAACTACTCGATCAACTATGCAGATGCACCAAGAGGAGAAAGCTGCGGTGAATACCCTGATTCAGAAGATTGATGAGATCAGAGAACTAAAGGGTCGAGGTGTTGTCTTCATGTCTACTAACCGACTTCACTTTATCGATGAAGCAATCGTGAGACGTGCTGCAGTTGTTCTTGAATTTCAAAGGCCATCTGAAGAAGAACGGATCGAGCTATTTACCAAAAGCCTTGATGGGGTTTCACTAAGTACTAAGGACTTAAAGGAGCTGGCTGACTTAACTGGACCAGAAAAAAATGATGGGTTGGGTTATTCCTTTTCAGATATACGGCTGAGAATACTTCCCGAAGCAATTGCAAAATGCTTCCCTAAAGAAGAACTCACTTTTAAGATTTTGAAGGAAACGATATCACACGTTAAGCCAAGCCCCAAAATTATATGAAGTATCTGTTGCAAATAGTCGCAGCCACTACCCTAATTGTAGTCGGTAAATATTTTCTAAGCGATGAACTACGACCTGAATTCGTTGGCAATGGTTTGGTCATGTTTGTTCTGCTCTTTACTGTAGAACTGGTGTATGACGCCTATACTAACTGGCATCGGGTCTGGCTAGTTGTAAGATGCTGGTGGTTGGGCTTAAGGGGAGGACATGTCCGATTTTCCATGTCTTACCTATACCGAATAAAAATAAACGACAAGTACTTGCTAGTGAAAAATTCTAATTGGAACCACTACCAACTCATCGGCGGCAAGTACAAGAGACTGGCATTAACACAAAAGATTCTGAATGATTTTGATGCCGCTGATGATTTGAAGATGCCGACAAATGGACTAAAGAAGGATGACCTTGCAGTTTTTGTTCCTGCAGGGAATGCAATTAAATTCATTGATTGGTTCAATAGCGGCAAGGATAGAGAGATTTCACACTGGCGAGAATTCTACGAGGAGTTGATCGATGGAAAGGGAAAACTTTTGGAGCAGAAGACTTTTCCGTATGTGAATTATAATTATAGAAAATCGGTCTGTACACCGTTAAAGCGCGCAGAAAATTGGGATTGCTGGGAAATACTACAATATGATATCCTTGACTTTATACCAAATGCAGAACAGGAAAAGAAACTGGAGGAATTATACCAAAAGGGAGATTCGGACTACATTAAATGGGCGGATGCATCGTTGATTCAATCGTTGGGTTTTGATAGTCGGCAGGCAAAGACAATTTATAAAATTGGAGAACATACAAAATGGGCTATAAATCTTAAATGGTCTAAATAGCATGGAGATGTTTGATGAGAAGGCATTGATCGCGCAGATGGAACAATCCCGCAAGGAGTTTGAGAAGCGAAGCAAAGAACTCATTCCTGTGCGGATGAAGATCATGCTTGAAGGTTTTACATCTGAGACCAGTAGATTTGAAATTGCGCCTGATCTTATATTGAGAAAAGCTGAGTTGGATGAACGCCAAGCGTTCTGGTCTCGGACTAACAATCCAAAGGATATTGAATATAAAGCTGATGAAAACGAGTTCTTCGTTGACTTTGACTTTAGCATTCCGCGCGGAGAGATTCATGGGCTCGCCCCTGCCAATGGAATTAATCTTGTGTCAGTCTTCTTTTCACTCGCCTCGTCAAAAATTTTGAATATTAGCCGGGGGAATTTTTATTTTGTTGCTGGCGATGAGCTTCAGTCGGCAGGATTCTACACTACACCAAATGAATACCGATTTACTGAGAAGACACAATTCAGAATTGATGAATTGAACTTTATAAAGGAGCTCTGGCCGCATTTCAAAAGTCAGTTTGAAGCAAATTTTAGTTTTGCTCTGGTCGCCCGAAGATATTTTTATTCTCAACTGAGGCTAAGTCTTGATGATCGCTTCATTGATCTTATGATTTCATTAGAGGCGTTGCTTGTCCCTGAAAAAAGCGGAACCAAAGGAGATAAGATTGCAGAGCGTTTAGCATTAATTCTTTCTCCAGAGTACGACCGTGAAGAAGTAGAAAGCCTAGCTCACGACGCTTATCGGATAAGAAACAAGATTATTCATGGAGGGAATGACAGTTATGCGGAAGCGTTTGACATTGATTTGATGTCAAAATATTGCAGGATAGCAATTCAAAAGTATCTGATCAACTACCGTGGTTTAAGTTCAAACAAATTAGTTAAGATATTGCAAGCTGCTTCTAAATTGAAGCCTAACTCATTAGCACAGACAAACAATAAAGACGTTAGAAAGCATGATCGCATACAAATGGCAATTGTTTCCACATGCAATGATCTAGGAATAAAAGCAATTCAAGAGTATGGTGGTCACGAGTGGAGAGCTGACGTCTATGTTCCGAATAATGGAAAGCCGATTGCATTTGAGATTCAACTAAGTCTGCAATCACTTAAAAGAACTCTTGAAAGACAGGCAAAGTATATTAGAGATGGTATTATTGGATGTTGGCTTTTCGAGAGCCCTGTCTCGAAGCTCAATGAAGAAAGGCCAGACTTGCCGCTATTTTACGTGGAGGATATCGTAGATTCAGATCTTCAGGTAAACTTGGGTGATCGGAGGAAGGTTGATTTGCGAACATTTCTTCAAAATTTCATTTCGAATAATATTCAATTCAAATCCATTGCGAAGACCAAACGGAAACAACTTGTGAGTCTTGTATTTTACAAAATGGAGTGTTGGAAATGTAAGGAAATGAATCATCTTTTTTATGTTGACACACCATTCTACGCCGCTTGCAATGCAAAGATCCAACCAAGTGAAGCACTTTGGGAATCGAGCAGTATGGAGTATAGGCCAGAAATAATAGCCCTCGCAAACAAATTTGTTGAGAGTAGAAAAGATTTGGACCTAAAGCTCGGAGCCATCAAAAATAGGTACAGCAAGACGGTCGAAGACTCTTACACCTCCTTCGGATGTTACAAATGCGACAGCATATTTGGAGATTGGTATGTCATGGAAGCAAAAATTGACATCATATATGAACCTAAAGAGCTAACCTATCAAGGAGAAATTGAATTAGAGGAAAGCGTAGAGCTCCCCATTCAACATTGGTGCTTCCCTGATGACAATCACTTTTGTGACAAAGCATGAATTACCATTAAGACTGGTAAAAATCCTATTTTTTTATCACCGATCGTATTCTCTCCAAAGATTGGACTTCACCCATCTTATTTATAAGAAAAAGGGATAACCGGCGCATCGACTATCCCGTTAAAAATTTTAGAGGATCGTTTCTTAAGTCGTTGGATGCTTTGAAAGCCTCTCTTTCAGTACGCGCATATCCTCTGCTACCTTCTGATCCAAAATCTTCGCATACTGCTGCGTTGTCCTCAGGGTCTTATGCCCAAGCATCTTACTCACAGTCTCAATAGGCACTCCATTCGTTAAAGTTACAGTAGTCGCAAATGTGTGCCGCGCAGTATGAAACGTCATCTTCTTATTGATCTCGCACCGGTCTGCAATCTCTTTTAGATATTCATTCATCTTCGCATTGCTTAATACTGGCAACAGCTTTCCCTGATTCACGCACTGCGGATGATCTTTGTAGGCATCCATGATCTTCAACGCTTGCGGCAGGAGCGGAACGCGCGTTGCTGTTTCTGTTTTCACCCGTTCAGTGTGAATCCACTTCTCGCCATCATGTCCAATCACAATATCAACTCTTCTCAGTTTCTGAACATCCGCGTAAGCGAGACCAGTGTAACAACAGAAAACAAAAATGTCGCGCACGTTGGCGAGGCGTTCTGCGGTGAACTTCAAAGCGATGATTTTATCAAGTTCGTCTTGAAGCAAGAATGGTCTATTGGTGTCACGGATTTTAACTTTGTAATTCATGAAAGGGTCTTTTTCGATCCAGTCATTAGCAACACAAATGCGAACAATTTTTTTGAGCTTCTTGATGATACCCATCGCTGTGTTGTGCTCCACATTCCGAACGGACTTCAAAAAGAATTCGTAACCAGTAATAAATTGATGATCAAGATCAGCTAACGGCACATCACCTTTCCCTTTGTTTTTTAGGTATGCTTCCAGTGAAGTGAGCGCTGCTTTGAACCTTTTCAAAGTTCCTTGCGCATACTCTTTTCCAACCAATGCCTTTACCTCTTCAACATGTTCCTTGTAAACTTCGAGGAGTGTCTTCGATTCTTCGATATCCTTACCGAGTATAAAGTTCTTGACTTTGTTGGCAGTGATCTCAATGCCCATGCTCACCATCTCGCGTTGTGCTTCGAAGACTTTTCCCTGAAGCGTGTCGAGATAATAATTCAGTTCGCGTGTAGATTCTTTTTTTGATCTCACCATTCTACCTGCTTTGTTGTCCCACTTCTCGGGATCAACTTCACGCTGCGTTGCCATTTCGAAACGGTCGCCTTCAACAGTCACTCTCATGTAGATTGGTGCTGGTCCACTCACATAGCTCGTTC
>WUUC01025245.1_pt1 | contig 19931 bp, 12 predicted proteins | sample 6278441 | NCBI WGS metagenome assembly WUUC01 (sample SAMN13675441, study PRJNA597444) | soil metagenome | isolation source: soil | place: USA: Washington | collected 2017-10
GACATCACCCTCGGCGCCGCGGTCAGCAGCGAACTTGTGGGTAATTGAAAGACCCGGCCGGTCGCTTACCACGTTATCGAGAAACCCGCCCGCCGTCTTCTCGGCTCCCGGCACGGGGGCGGCGGGATTTTGAGGGATCCATCGGGCGTGCTCGGCCTTGTTCGCGCGAACGCAGGGCGGAGGGCGAGATTTGTGAACTCATTTGGATCGTTACGATGACCGTAGAGCTCCTCCGATCCGTCGGCGTACGAACATATCGCCAGTGCTCACTGCGCACGGCGAAAGTGCCGCGCATCTGTCCGGTGATCGCGGGTCGCGTCCGCGGCGCGTCAGGTTCGCGGAGCAATGCTCCCAGCGATTCACCTCAAGGCCGGCGGGAACCGGCAGGTCGCACAGCTCCGCCAGAGTAGGATAAACATCGAGGAGTTCGACCGGGCGTCGCGACGGGCCGCGCCCCACGCGCTGGCTCGCACGACAAAAGCAGACTCAGTCGCTCGGAGGCGGGAGTGCAGCGGCATGCGCGGTGATCAAGCGCGAGAGTCGTTCGATGTGCGGAGCCGTATCGGGGCGGGTGACGATGTTGGACGCTTCGGCCGCATCCGTGAAACGATCGTACAGTTCGACGAATGCAAGCTCCGGGCGGATGACGTCTTCGCGGCGTTCCCATGTACGAATCAAGCTCCACCGCGGTGTGATGGCGGCCAGCATAGGTTTCGTTCCACCGTAACCGTCGATGCACTCGTAAACAAAGGCGTCGCGCCAGATCGGTGCCGAATCGCGTAGGAGCGGCAACAGGCTGGTGCCGTGAAATGCAGGCGCGCCGTCGGGCGCGGGGATGCCGGCGAGCTCAAGCAGGGTCGGGGCGAGGTCGAGATTAAGCGCGAGCCGTTCCTCGACGCGCGGTTTCAGGCTGGGTCCGGCGATGAGCAAGGGGACTCGCACGGAGTTCGTGTACGCGAGCAACTTGCTCGTCAGCCGGTGCTCACCGAGCAGCCAGCCATTATCGCTCATGAAGATAATCCACGTATTGTCGCGGAGGCTCAGCCGGTCGAGCGCCTCGAACAGCCGGCCGAGCATGGCGTCCATTTGCGTGATGACGGCGTAGTAATCTCGAAGGTGCTCTCGTAGTTTCGTGGGGTCCTGATAACCGTAGTGATCTGCCTGCGTGCGATTGCGCACGTTTTCGAGATAGGGCGGCTTGCCAGATAGATCGCCAGCTGCGGTCGGCGGTATCGGAAGCTTCTCCGGCACGTACGCTGCTCGAAACTCCTCGGGCGAAGGCCACGCGTGCTGGTGGTCCATGTGTGGGAGTTGCGTGGCGTGAAAAAGTAAAAACGGCTCGGGACGCGTCGCTGCTTCGGTGAGGTAGGCGATCGAACGATCCACGCAGTAGTCGTCCACATGCTCGGGAGGGTGCAGTACGCGGCCGTTGTCCCAAACTTGGCGGCCGGTGAAGCGGCCGTTGGAGCGGAAGAAACATGCAAAGTCGAAGCCCGCGTCCGCTGGCGTGCCGCCGATGTGCCACTTCCCCACGTGGGCGGTGCGGTAGCCGGCTGCGCGCAGATGCTGCGCCACGGTCACCTCTCCCGCGCGAAGTGGCCCATCGAGGCCGGTCACACCATTGGAGCTGCCGTAGCGGCCGGTGAGAATCGCTGCTCGCGAAGGGCTGCAGAGCGACGTGACGACGTGTGCCTGCGTGAACCGCATGCTGCGCTGCGCGAAGGCGTTGAGGTGCGGTGTCTGGATGTTCGGATTACCGTTGGCGCGAAGGGCATCGAAGCGCTGGTCGTCGGTGAGGATGACGATCAGATTCGGCCGCGCTGCGTGTACCGAGGTGAGCGCGAGCAAGAACAAAGGGAACAAACCCATGAAACGATTCAGTCCCTCACCCGTGAACAACGATAGGGTTTGAGAGGCTAATGGACGGGAAACCCCAAACGCCAAACGAGCGAGCGCACCTGCGGCGCACCTTCTTGGGATTTGGCCGCTTGTGATTTGGGATTTTCGGCTTGGCCGGGTTGGGAAGCTCATATTTGTGCGAATGGCGCTTAGTGTTAATGTTAGTCGTCGGGTGGCTGCCCGTTGAAGCACGCGCGGCCGTTCACGTAATCGAGAAACGGAACACGCGTTTTAGCGAGCGCCGCAGAAAGCTTCAGGTCGCATTCGCCACGAGACGGACGTGCGTCCGCCTCGGGCGAACGGGGGGCTATTTTTCATAGCATCTGACTTCGTAGAGGGAGGCCGCCGGATCGCCGTGAGTCGCGGTGATCACGACACGCAGTTTCGTGATGGCGACTGGCTGAGAAAGGACGTGGCGACGCTGACGCTGATAGTTCCCGGCGACATCCGCGATGTCCCGCCAGCCGTCATCGATCCAGGCCTGCAGGCGGTAGTCTCGAGGGCACTGCGCATCGCGATAGAACGGAGCGTAGGCGTGATATTCGCGCACCAGATGGCCGGGAAAGGTCAGCTCGACGATCGCGATCTTCCGGGGCGCGGGCCATTCGAGCTGGAGCCATTGCGGCAGCGGCTGCGCGGGATCGGAGCGCCAGAGGTTGGTCCAGCGATGCGGACGCGTGACGCCGGTGAGGACGTTGCCCGGTGCGAAGCACGGCTGCGGCGGCGAGACGCGGAAGGCGAGCGTCACGCCGTTGCCATAGCGCCGCATGCGTCCACCGCCCATGTCGAAGGCGGAGACATGACCGGGCACGATGCGCTCGCAGGCGTGCCAGGCGACCGCGGGGTTGGCGCCGAGGTCCAGTCGCACATAGCGACCGCGCGGCACGGCGGCGTCCGGCGTCCATGCGATCCACTGCCGCTCACCCGGCGGCACCGTCAAAGAGCCACTTGCGAGTGGCGCGGCCGGCTCCACGCGGTAGTCCCAAATATGGTTCACCGGGAGCAGCCATACGGGAACCGTTTGATGCTGGTCGGAGAAATTCGACAAACAAACCTCGAGGCGATCGAGACGATCGGTGCCGACGGCGATCCACTGGCCGCGTCGCGCGTGCAGTTCGTCGCGACCCGACGACACCGCTTGATCGCGCCAGAAGGACAATCCTTCGTGCGCCGGTTTATCTTCCGGTGAAACACCGGCGAGCCGCTCCTCGCTGCTGGCGCTGACGACCGCGCCGCCGCTGGGCGCGAGGTCGGCGTTGTCGCGATGCGCCACGTTGGGCAGGAAGCAGCCGTCGCGGAGGAGTTGTTGTTGCACGCGTTGCACGTCGTCCGCCGTGAAGGCATGCGGCGCGCGATCGGTGCGCAGTGCGTGGGCGCAGGCCGTGCCGGCCGCCTGGCCGATGAGGGCGGTCGTGCCCATCACGCGGGCGGTGCCGAGGGCGGCGCGCGTGACGCTGATGTTGCGGCCGGCCATGAGGAGGTTGTCGAGATCTTGCGCGACAATGGCGCGCAATGGCAGGCCATACGGGCCGACGTAGCTCTTGCGCGAGTAGTCGCTCGTAGGCTTGTAACCCTCGGCGCTCGCGGGCTCGCTGGTCGGCGCGAGCAAACCGCCCGGCGTGTGCAGGTCGAGAAACCAGCCGCCAAACGCGATCTCGTCGGGAAACGCGACGTTGTTCTGCACGTCGTGCTCGGTCATCAGCACCCGGCCGCGAATGCGGCGGCTCTCACGCTTGCCCGGCACCTGACCGATCCAGTCGAGCGCGTAATTGGCGGCGGATTCGCGCGTGAGAGGATCTTTATTTTTGATCCAATCCCAAACGCCAAGCGTATGCCGCGTGAGTTCGTGGCGGATGTCCTCGGCGTCGTAAATCGTGTCCCACGGCACGCCGATCTCGAGCCACCAATAGCCGCCCCGCAGCTCCTTCGGCTTGCGCCCTTGCTCGTAGAAGTAGCGCGCGTCCTCGTGTTGCACGGCCCAGGCAGGCGGCGTGAACGGCACGGGCCGGCCCATGTCGCGCGCGCGGAAGTGAATCGAGTTGCCCATCGTGTCGCCGTTTGGCTTCGCCGGCGCATGGGGTTCACCGAACTCTTCGCGGCCTTCGCTGCCCATCCGCCACTCGCAGCCCGCGAGATCGGCGACGATGCCATCGCCCGTGGCGTCGATGAAATACCGCGCGTTCAGGATGCGCTCCGTCTCGGCATTGGCGACGCGGGTCACGACGGCGGAAAGCTGCCGGCGCCGCGCGCACGCGGGGCGGTGCAGGTAGCCGAAACCCGCCTCGGGCAACGGCGATTCGGTCACCCGCGTGCCATCGTCGGACACCACGGCGACCACGCTGCTGTTAAGCTGCAGCGTGAGGTTAGGCGTCGTCGTCGCGAGGTCGTAGAGCGTCAGGTCCCACACGCTGTTGGTCCAGCCGTTCTCGAAGATCTCCTCGTGATTGCGGGCGCGCTCCTCGATGAGCGCTTCGGAGATGATGCCGGTTTCGCGCGCATAGGCGTGAAACGCGGCCGCGCCGTGCGGCGTGACGCGGATCTCCGACGAGCTGTTGCCGCCGAGCACCGGCCGATCCTGCACGAGGCAGGTTTTCGCGCCGAGCCGGGCCGCAGCGACAGCCGCGCAAAATCCGGCGAGTCCGCCGCCGCATACCACCAAGTCGTAGTTTTGAGTAATCGTTTTCAAGGGAGGAAAATCATGCCGTGCGCAGCGCCCACGGCTGCCGCGCGAAACGCCAGAGGAGGACAAACGCGAGCGGGTGCAGCGCCACCATCGCATAGAAACAATAGTCGTAGGAGTAGCGCGCGATCGTCCACGACACCGCCTGATTCATCAGGATGCCGCCCACCGCGCTGCCCGCGGCGATGAAGCCGAAGGCGGTGCCGAGGATCTGTTTCGGCACGAGATCCACGACGTAGGTGCTGATGCTCGCGAGCCAGGCCGTGTGCGCGAGCACGACGATCATCGAGAAGCCGAACACGCCGACGCTCCCGCCCGAGAGCGCGATCAGCGGCGCGAGGGGCACGAGCATCGCGCAGCCGAGCATGGTCCGCAGCCGGGCGGCCCGCGCCCCGCGACCGCGGCGAATCAGCCAGCCGGATACGAAGCCGCTGGCGATGAAACCGATGTCCGCCGCGAGATAAATCATCCACATGTGCGCCAGCTCGTGCTGCGCGAAGTCGCGCGCGGAGTGCAGATACTTCGGCATCCAGAACTGGAAAAAATACCACACCGGATCGGTGAGCAGCCGGGCGAACATGAGCGCCCAGACGGCCGGCGTGCCGATGATGCTCATCCAGCGCGCCGCCTCGGAGAGGGGCGGATCGGCGGGTTGGTCGGCGCCGTTTTCGTCTTTCAGGATCAGACTCCGCTCTTCCTCGGAGAGCCATTTGTGCTCTTCGGGCCGGCGAAAAACCGCGAGCCACACGACGACAAATACGAGGCCGAGCGCGCCGGTCGCCACGAAGGCTCCGCGCCAGCCGAAATTGGCGGCGAGCGTGAGCACCAGCACCGGCGCGATGGTGGCACCGATCGCGCCACCGACCGAATACAGGCCGACGGCGATGCCGCGATCTTTCGCCGGAAACCACTGGCTCACCACCTTCGGCGACGTTGTATAGCCGCCCGCTTCTCCGAGACCGAGCAGGAAGCGATAAGCGCCGAGCGAGAACGCCGACTTGGCGAGTCCGGTCAGCATGTTGGCGATCGACCACCAGCCGACGAACAACGCCAGGCTCCAGCGCGTGCCGAGTGCGTCGACGATGCGCCCCGACACGAGATACGCGATCGTGTAAGCGATCAGGAAGAGGCTGACGACGTTGCCGTATTGCGCGTCGGAGAGTTCGAGATCCGCCTGAATCGTCGGCGCGAGAATCGAGAGCGTCTGGCGGTCAACGTAGTTAAGAATCGACGCCAGCAACAACAGGATGGCGATCCACCAGCGGAAGTTTCTTTTCATTGTTCCTCCCAGAATTCCCAGCTCAACGAGGGCAAGGTCGGTTGCAGCCGCGCGCCCTTCGCTTCGCCGACGGCGATACCGAGCGTCTGCTCGCCGGCCTCATCCGGCGTGTAGCGAAAGCCCTGCCACGTCGCATCCGGACGTCCACTGGCGATGTCGAAGGCGCGCTCGTCCGGAGTGCGGTTGGAGACGACGACGGTGAGTTTTCCGTTCGGGCGTTTGAAGGCGAAGATGCGCGCGTCGGGATCGTAGGCAGACTCTTCGACTTCGACCGCTATGCAGTCCCAAGGCATGCGCTTCACGAAGCTGCCGACCGCATGCCAGTTGTAGGGGTTGAAGATCCAGTGGCCGGGTTGCAGCTGTGCCGCGGCCCGCTCGAGGGCGAGAAACTCGGAGCGGATTTGAATCGGCACATTGATGCCGATCATCGCTTTGAACGTCGCGGGCGCGGTGGGCTGGACGAACACAAAATGCGGTGCGCCGAAGTGCGCGCTCCCCGTGCGCTGGCCCGTGTGCTCGGGGATCTCGATCTTCCCCGCCGGAAACGCGCGGCGATACACGGCGTCGCGCCCACCTTCCCGCTGCACGGTGAGGCCGGTCGATTCCCATTCAGCGCCGGGCGTGTAGCCGCCGGTGTCATCGGCGAGCAAATACACTGTCACCGGCTGATTGACGCTGAAGTCGTAGGGGATGCCTGGCTTCGCCCGATCGCCGCGAGTGGCGGCGATCGTTTCCATCCGGGCGAGTTCGGCGGGGAGGTCCGCGAGTTTCGGTCCGTCGCGCCAGCGGCGCAGCGTTTCGTCGATGACGGTCTGCGCCGGCTCTTCCAGCGATTTCCAGAAACCGAGCGAGTAGCCGCTCGCCTCGGCGTTCTTGAACGGCTTCAGCGCGTGAATCCAGAACCACGTTGGATTTTCCGCGAGTTGAAATGAGTTCATGATGTGCTGCACGGTGTTGAGGCAGCGTTCGCGGGTGGCCCCGCCGGTGAGGTATTCGTATTCGTTTTGAAACCACGGACGGAAGGGCAGCTCGGACGTGATTTTCGCGTGCACTTCGCGCACATGCTCCGAAGGCCGGCCGATGGTGTGCACGACATAGGCATCGACGAGCGCCGCGACTTCCGGGTCGTGCATAGCGGCGGAGATCTTGCGCGGGAAATCCGTCTCCGTGTCGCTGAAGAGCAGGATGCGCGCGTCGCGGCGGCGGATCGCCTGCGCGACGGCACGGTAAGCCTTCACGTAACTGGCGGCATCGAAGTATCGGCAGGCGGAGTAGTGGGCATTGGAAATCCACGGCTCGTTTTGCAGCCCCCACATGGACGTGCGGATGCCGGCGGCCTGCAGCGTCCCGATGTCGGTGACAACGGCGTCGGCGAAGTCCGCGAGAAAGCGATCGACGTCGCCGTGGTAAACCGGGTCGTGGGCGAACTCAGGCCCAAAACAGCGCAGGGTGTTAAAGGGATCATCGCGACCGCCGCCGACGTAGCGACGGTTCGCCTTCCAGAAAGGCGCGGGCGACCAGTATTCAAACGAGACGCCTTCGACGCCGGCGGCCTCCAGCATTTCGCGGATTTCCACGAGTTGCTCCGGCCAGCGCGGGCGCAGGAATTTCTCCTCCGGGTCGAGTCCGCGCCAGTAGAGTCCTCCCGCGAGCCGGCAGTAACGAAAGCCCTTCAGCATCTCATCGTAGAAGCGCTGCCGTTCCGCCGGGGTGAGATCGTGCGGCACGGCGATCCGGTTTTCGGGCAGGCCTTGATTGCCCGAGCCGATCGAGTCGGATTGGATCTCGAAGCCCAGCCCCCAGATCACCTGCTTCTCGCGGTCGGGACTCACCCGTATCTCGGCGGCCATGGAGAACGCCGGCAAACCACCGAGAAGAATCAACGCTGCTAGCCTGAGCGCTTTAAGCGCTAGCCTGAGTTGAGGACGGCCCCTCGATCGACCGCTCACGGAAACAACGGGGAACCGGGGGAACGAGCAACGACGGTGGCGATGGAAATAAAACATCATGGGCGGGCACTGGAACGGTGCACTAATAGGCGTCGACCGTTTTGCCTCACGTTTTCGAGCTCCATCGCCACTCTCCCGAAACCCATGATTGATCTGGAGAAGAGCCGTCGCCGGTTTCGACGCTGCTCGCATCGGCAGTCGGGAGTCGCGAGCCCGGGCGAAGGGACGCACAGGACGCCCAAAAGTCCAGCCACAGGCGGGGAGGCATGGTTTGGTTTCATTGGAGGTGCGGAGAGAGTGACCAAGGCTGGGACAATCCCCAGAATCGAGAACCCAGAAGGGAATTCCGAGGAACGCGGTTTTGGCTCGCGTGCTGTTCGCAGCCAATGCTGCCTGAACTGAATCCGTTAAGTTTCATGGCCTCCACGCCGGTAACCACCCTCGCCGACCTTGCCACTGCAGCTGGTCTGAGCCGCGCCGCCGTGTCGTATGCGCTGCGAGGGCATCCCAGCGTGTCACAGGAAACCAGTGAACGAGTGCGGCGGCTGGCGGAGGCCATTGGCTACCGGGCGGACCCAAGAGTGAGTTCTCTCATGGCGCACATTCGCCGGCGGCGGCAGCCCCAGAGCCGCGAACCGCTGGCTTTCGTCTGGGTAAGCACGCGCAAAGGAGAGCGCTTCCCCGCCTACCACCGGCACTACTTGCAGACCATCCTGCGCGGCGCGGATGCTCGCGCTGCACAACTCGGCTGCAAGCTGGCAGAGTTCTGGCTCGACGATCCGGATATGAACCGCCCGCGCCTCGCGAACATCCTCCGCACGCGCGGAATCACGGGCGTGGTCTTCTCCCCCGCGATGCACGACCTGGCGGTCGAGCTCGATTGGCCATGGGACAACTTTTCCTGTGCCATCATCGGCAACACCGAGTGGGCGCCGGCGCTGCATCGAGTCGGCCACTACCACTATCGCAGCATGTGGCGTACGCTGCAGCACCTGCGCGAAGAGGGTTATACGCGGCCTGCCGCGATTCTGAGCCGCAGCATACACGACCGTGTGCATGGCGCACAGGTCGCCGCTTTCCAGGCCAATCACCCCTGCCCCGACCTGGCACCCAATCTCGTGCAACTCGCGTTGGCGGAGGATTACTCCGGGCTGCGGCGCTGGCCCGGCCAACTGAAAACTGATGCCTTGATCGTGGGCTGGCCGGTCGACGCAGCCGCGGTGAAATCGCTGAGAACGTACGCCCCCACGGCACGAAGAATTGTCACACTAGACTGGCAACCGACCGGCGCGTTGCCCGGCATGGATGTGCGCAACGAAGCGATCGCTGCCTCCGCCGTCGACCTTGTGGTGGCTCAGTTGCATCGCAATGAGCGGGGAGTGCCCGAGCACCCAAATTCGTTACTCCTTGATGGGACCTGGCGAGATTCTCCTGCCGCCCCAAATTCCTCTGAACTGGCTGAAGGAGCTCGGTAAGCCATGTGCCGGCCGCCGCCGGAGCCTCCGCCACCGGCAACAACTATTACATTTCCCAAGAGGATCACGCCGAAGATTCCTATCAAAGCCGCATGGAGCCCGCGCGGCGCGAGTCCAATCGCTTCCTCGCCGTCCGCTAGCCGACCGCGTGATCGAAGCGGCAGGCCACTACGCCGCCCTGCGCGTCTTCTACGGACTGCGCAACCTGCCCATTCGAGCGCAAGGGCACCTGATCGTCATCTGCGCTGCGCTAACGAAGCGACTATCACGGCCCGACCTCAAAATCGTCGCCGAAACGCGCCGCAGTCTTATGCCCATTTGCTACTTTGGCCGGATCGGACCGCGGCCGGTGCGATTCCCGTGTGCCGGGTCAAGTCGCGGCCTGCAGCGAGCAATCGCGCGAGCAGCGGATCGCGGACGTTCGCGACGTAGGCGAAGCCGATAACGTTTGGGGGCGGTGCGGGTCGAAGGGGAATCATTCGGAGCCGGGTGCCGATCGTGCCGACCAGCGAGCTTGAAAGAATGGATACACCCCGCCCCGCCTCGATGGCAGCGAACAGCGTCATGCCACTGTCGGTTTCCTCGGCGATTTTCAACTTGACCGTGCCTCCGCCGAGCATCTCCCGCATGCCCTCATAATGCTCGGGATAGTCCTTGCGCGAGAACGTCACGAAAGGTTCCCGAACGAACTCCCGGAGCCGGACAACCCGACGTTTCGCCAGGGGGTGGTCGGGCGCGACCACCACGACGAGCGGGTCCTCGCGAAGTTTCTCAAAATGCAGGCCGTGCAGCATCGCCGGCCGGGGCTTCACCGCCAGTGCTGCATCGAGGTCTCCAGCGCGAAGTCCATCCATCATCTCTCCGGTGCTGAGGTCTAGCAGGCGGAGCCTCACTGGGGGCGAAACCGCCTGCAGCCGACGAAGCAGCTCACGCAAAAACTCCTGCGTGGGTCCGGGGGCGTATCCGACTCTCAACTCCCTTTTCCCACCGCCGGTCGCAGCACGGGCGGCGGAAACCGCCTGATCGGCCTGCCGCAGGACCGCGTATGCCTGGTCGAGCAACGCCCAGCCGGCCGGCGTCAGCCGCACAGCCCGCCGCGTGCGCTCGAACAAGGCCGCTCCGATTTCGCTCTCAAGGTCTCGAATCTGACGACTGAGCGGCGGCTGCGACACACGCAGTCGAGCCGCCGCCCGCGTGATGTTCTGCTCTTCGGCAACAGCGATGAAGTAGCGAAAGTGGCGAAGTTCCATGGTGTGCGTGCCATACCCGCAAGGTATGGCTCACCCACCAAAAGGGTATTTCGCGTTCCGGGCAAGGTCCGCTATTCTCGGCGCGTTCGGCAGCAATTCTCCCCTCCACATTCCACTACATCCTACCATGCAAGACACCACGACCGCTCCGCTGCATCTCAACCCGCGAGCCCCACGACCGAAGTCACGCGCCCTTCTTCAGACCGAGTCCGCCTGGACTCCGACCATCGCCCGCCTCGCGCTCGGCGCGGTGATACTTCCGCACGGGCTGCAGAAGTTATTCGGCTGGTTCGGAGGCTACGGGTTCTCAAACACCATGGCATGGTTCACCGAAACGATTCACGTACCTTGGATTCTCGGTTTCGCCGCCATCGTCGTCGAAACACTTGGGGCACTCGCGCTGCTCACGGGTGCGTTCACGCGAGTGGCCGCGCTGGGCGTCGGAGCGGTCTTCCTTACTGCGGTCGCACTCGTCCATGCGCGCCACGGATTTTTCATGAATTGGTTCGGCAACCAGGGCGGCGAGGGCGTCGAGTATTTTATCCTCGGCATGGCGCTTGTCGCCATCGTTGTGATACGCGGCGGTGGTGCCGCGAGCCTCGATCGGTGGTGGTCCTCCCCCACTTCGTAAACCGCAGCCCACCTGTCGGGCCGCTCGTATTCGGGCCAAACACGCCTGTCACCATCGACAGCAGTTCATAAATACGGGCAGGCGTCGTGGAAGCGGGCCTCCAGGGGAGGTCGCCTCTCGGAGGCCTCGCATTTATTTCCGACGAATACTTCACGGCGCATCTAACGGATCTCCGAGTGGCCGGTCCTCCGATTCCGCCGGAGGTGAGGAGACGATCCGCTGGAGCTTCGTTTGAGCGCACGACGGCCGGCGCCCCGCCATGGATGCATGCCCTGCGCAGATCGCGGAATTTTGCAGTGCACGAATTCCGCCCCCGCTAAGCTGGTGATCGCGGGTGAACGAGAAGGCGGCGCTATGACTTCTCGTATTCCGAGCAACTGGCCTCCTCGCCGGTGTCGTAGAGTAGCGCAGGCGGGCACCACGGTTCATCGTCCGGCCGCGGCCGCGTGGGTCCGCCCCAAGTGGACTGCTCGATGCTCCGCTGCCACGGTCGACGAATCCAATGCGGCCCGCGCAGAGGATCGCGCGTCTGATTCATGTGTCTGATCAAAGCGCGCAACAAGTGCTCGCGCTCAGCGCCACGCTCCGGTTTGTCGATGAGATTGTTCAGCTCAAACGGATCCTCCTGCAGGTCGTAGAGTTCGTCCGTATCCAAAAGATTGATCACCAGCTTGTGCCGCCCGTCGACGACGCAGCGGATTGGCGAGAAAGCGCCGAAGCCGTCGTGATCGACCTCGAAGCGGTTGAACTCGAGGAACGCCTGCTCGTTCGTGACGTGATCTGGCTCGGCGATCTGCCGGAGCAGCGATCGCCCTTGGAGAATGCCGGATTGGGGCATTTGAAAATAGGCGAGAATCGTGGGCACGATATCGATATGCGACACCAACCCCGACGAAGCCTTCGCCGCAGGCGCATGGCCCGGCCAGCGGACGATCAGCGGCACGCGAGCGATCTCGTCATACATACAGGGTCCTTTTCCATGCAATTGATGACTGCCAAACATGTCGCCGTGGTCAGCTGTATAAATCACCAACGAGGAAGGGGATTCTGTATCGATCGCCTGCAGCACGCGACCGACCTGCGAGTCGGAGTAGCTGTTACAGGCGAAATGCTGCGGAAAATGCAGCGCCTTGCCCTCGGCGGTTTGAACCAGTTGATGCGCGTAGCGCGCCGCGACGTGGCGCGCCCACTCCTGCTGCGCCCGCGGTTTTTTATCGAGCGAGTCGTCCGCATTCGGGATCGGGAAAAGGAAGTCCTCGAATGCGCTGACAAAGGGTTCGGGGCAAATCGCCGGGTGATGCGGTTCGTCGATCGAGACAACGAGCAGAAAATCCTTTTCCCGGTTGCGGTTGATAAACTCGATCGCGCGATCCGCGATCCGATGCGCGTGCGTAAACTCCGACGTGATGCCATGGGCGGCTACATCGCTCGCGTTTAGTACCTGCCGGGATAAGCGGCGGGCCGTTTCGTCCGGGAGCGACTCGAGGTAGTTGCGACCATCGAACCAAACCGCCGGGTCCCAGCCCGGCGGGCAGCGTCCATCGCCGAAATAGTCGCTGCCATCGAGGTGCCATTTGCCCACATAACCCGTCGCGAAACCCGCCGCCTGCAAACGCTGGCCGAGCGTCGGTATATCGAGGTGGGGCGCGAGGTCGTTGGCGATCACTCCATTGCTGTGCGGATATAAACCTGTGAAGAGAGCTGACCTCGCCGGGCCGCACACCGGTGAACAAGTGTACGCACGATCAAATCGCACGCCTTCAGCGGCGAGACGATCGATATTCAGCGTGCCAAGATTCAAGTCAGGCCGGTAGGCACCGACGCAATTTGCTCCCTGTGTATCGATCAGAAAGAGGATGGCTTGTCTTTTACTCATGAAAATACTCGCTATTGAACTGGCCGCGGCGCGATACCCGGGGCTGTTCTGTCGGGGTTGCGGCGAAAATCCGTCGGCGTGCAGCCGACCAGACGGTGAAACAGGCGGCTGAAATAAAAAGCATCCTCGTAGCCGACGAGACGTGCGACGCTTTCTACCTTGGCGTTGGTCTGCCGCAAATACTCGCACGCTTTGGAAATCTTCAGACGGTTGAAATAGCTGCGAGGGTTGTCGCCTATATAGCGTCGGAATTGCTGCGCGTAATAGGCCTGCGACATGTGGGCCGTCGCCGCGAGTTCATGAATGCTGACGTGCATGCCGAGGTTGTTCGCCATGACCTCGATGGTGCGCTCGATGCGGACCTTGGCATGCACTTGATCGGAGTGGCCGTGGGCGACCCGCCCAAACAGATCGCCCAAGAGCTGATGCAGCGACGTGGAGGCCTGCACAAGCATGCGATAGGCGTGCCCATTATCGTAAATCCGCAGGATCTTTTCGAAGGTCTCGACGAAGCCGATATCGGGCTCGACCGCGACGACGACCTTCCGGCCTCCTCCCGTGAGCGCCTCGTAATATTGCTGAGCAGTCGTACCATTAAAGTGTATCCAATAATACGACCACGGACGGTGCTCGTCGGCCTCATAGGCGTGAAACTCGAACGGCCGCAGCAGTACGAATGAGCCGCGCTCGAGTTTATGCTGGCTGTCCGCGAGATCGAGCACGCCAACGCCATCCAAGCAGAAGAGCAGTGTATACGCCCAGTCGCCATTGGGCCGGGAAACCTTCTGGCCTGCTGCATACGGGAAATATCCGATGCGACAGGGTAGCAACGCCGATGTGAGCGGCTGGCGACAGGCGAACTCGATGACTTTTGGCGGCAGCTTGAAGGTACGCTCGCCCGGGAAGGTTTCGCGGCCGAGCAGGGAGACGAGTCTTTTGCCGTTGTAGGTGAAGACCCGCGTCTTCTCACCCTCCATATGCGCATCGAGCGAGAATGCCTCATTGCGCTCCGATTGAACTGCGACCGCCTTCTCATCGCGGCTGGTTGACGAGGCGGACGATGACTTTTTCGCGGGGTTGGGTCGGGGCATGATCGTGGGCTCCTATCGCCCAATCCACCAAAGCGCAAAATACATCGCCACCGCGGCGACCGCCACGGTGATCGACGCCGATTTAAGCCCCTTCCAAGGCGTCAGATCCATGACACCCGCAATGGGCGCGCCGCCGGGAGCTTCCGTCTGTGCACGTTCCGGTTGCGGGGCGATTACCTTCGACGCCAGCATGAACGCGACCAGGAGGACGGTGTTGAGCGCCGCGAGGTGCAGCCAGTGAACCGTCACTCCGAAACGCCCGTGGGCGAACAGCCAGTCGAGGAGGAAATGCGAGCCGACGCCGCCGACCAGCGTGACCTTGGCCGCCCAAGGCGGAACGCCCCGGGCCATGATGCCGACGAGGACCACCGCGAGCAGCGGCAGCTTGAACGCCGCCATCACCCGTTTCATGAGGGTGAAAACTCCCTCCGGCGAATCGCCGAGATAACGGCAGGCCACGATCGAAGTGAGGCAAACGACCACCGCGAAGATCTTGCCCGCCTTCAGCATTTCGGCATCGCTGGCTTTCGGCCGAATCCACGAGCGGTACAAATCCATGCTGAACAAAGTCGACGCGCTGTGCAGCCCGCCATTGAACGAGCTGATGATCGAGCCGAGCAGGACAGCGGCGAAAAATCCGACGAGATAATCCGGGAGCACCGCCTCCACCAGTTTTGCATAAGCGAGATCGCCGTTGCCGATTTCCGCACCGAACATCTCCGCGGCGATCACACCGGGGAACACCAGAAAGAGCGGTCCGAGCAGCTTCAAACCCGCGGTCGCGAGGATGCCCTTTTGCGCCTCGGCAAACGACTTCGCGCCGAAAGAGCGCTGTACAATCATCTGGTTGGTGCACCAATAAAACAAATTGATGAACAGCATGCCGGTAAACAGCGTGGACACCGGCACGTTGGAGTCCGGTCCTCCCACCGGATTGATCTTCGGCGCTTGATGCTCGAGCACTCGCTCGAGCCCGGCGCCAAACTCTCCCTGCCCGAGCTGGATCAACGCGAACACGGGAATCGCCAGCCCGCCCACCAACAGGCCGGCGCCATAAAGCGTATCGGAGAGCGCGACGGCCTTCATGCCGCCGAACACAACATAAGCGATACCCGACAAGCCGATCACCCACGCCATCAAGGTGAACGATTGCTCGTTGGTGATGCCAAGATGCTGCGGGACATTGAAAATACTGCTCATCGCCAGTCCGCCCGAATACAGCACGAACGGCAGGAGGTTGGCCGCGATGGTAATGAGAAACACCGCGCCCATCAGGCGTCGCGTCCCCCGATCGAACCGCTGTTCGAGAAACTCTGGCACCGTCGTGATATTGCCCGACCAGTAACGCGGCAGGAAATACCAGGCCATCGCGATCAACGCGAAGATCGGCACGATTTCCCAAGCCATCACGGCCGAGCCGTGCACCGCCGCCGCGCCGTTGAGTCCGATCAATTGCTCGGTGGAAAGATTCGTCAGCAGAAGTGCTCCTGCGACCTGCAACCACGGCAGCCGGCGGTCGGCGAGGAAGTAGGTCTGCGCATCGCCGTTGTCCACCCTCCGCGTAAACCACCAGGAAATCACCCCCACCAATGCGGTGAAAAAGAGAAAGGATAGAAACGTGAAGGAAAGGCTCATGCTGGTAACGAAGCGGATCGCTCGCCTGCGGGGCGTTCCCGGCGAACCCCGGCAGCGCATACGAGCAACAAATCAGCATAAACTGGACTCGTCATAACGAGCATAGACGATTTATCGCACCTGCTGGAGAAACCGATGGACGCGAGGACCTCCGGCGGAAACTCCCGAGGTATATTGCCGGCGCACTGCATTGGGCGACCTCACTCCATCCGAATCGCCCGCCGCGCTGTATCGAAATCGATTCCGTCGGTCCGGAAAATCGCGGAATGCCGCCCCGGCAGAAGCACGCGCAGGCCCTCCGGCGCAACCGCGGTCTCCGGCTGACCGCCGAGCTTCTCCAGCGAACTCCACGCGGCGGAGGGCAGGCCGCCGATGCGAAACTCTCGCGGCTCATCGCTCCAGTTGAAAACGGCCAGGCAGACGCGCCCTTCCGCTTCTCCCAGCACCACGGACGGTGGATCGAGTTCAGTCCGCTCATGCGCCCAAAAGTCGATCGGCACAAAGCGCTCGCACATGGGCAGCGAGACCGCACGGCGGAAAAGCTCCGCACGCTCGTCACGCAGGATCGGCAGGTGATCGCTGTTGATCTTCGAGCCGCCGAAAAGGCCGACGTAGTGCGTCCACATTTCCACTTCGTTGAGCGCGAGGCCCGCGCCGGATTTTTTCGGGTTGCGGACCAGAGACGAATCTTCGTCCTCCGCGCCCCGGGCGATGTGATAATCGGAATCGTTGTACACCACCCGGCCGTGGAGGTAGAAGTTTCCGAGATTCTCCAGGCAGACGCGGCGCAGGAAGTCGTAGGTCGGGTGAATATCGGTGCTGGTGCGCAGGCCGTCCGCAAATCCGTACGCGAGCCCGAAGGGCGCGGAGCAGGCGACGATGTAGGTGTCCGGACCGACCGCCTCGCGCATCGCAGCGGTGGCCCGCCTGGCGCGTTCGAGGCTGGTGAGCGAGCGATTGTGCGGCGTTATTTTCAGATCCGCGGCCGTCGAGCCGAAGAGATTAAGGATGTCCTCGTCGCGGCCATAGCAGAGAAAGTCGACCTTGATATAGCGGAAGCCCCACTCGTGGCGGATATTGGCGGCGACCCGGCGGATGTAGTCGACGGCATCGTCGCGGGAGAAATCGAAAAAAGTGTGCACGAGCCGGTCGCCGTCGTTTTTTGCCGTGCGCGTGATGATTTCTCCGTGCTGGTCGCGGAGAAAATACTCGGGATGCTCGCGCGCCACTTGGGAATAGAGGTCGCCCCGAAAGCCGTCGAAGTGCAGCCCGGCGACCAGGCCGCGCTCGTGAATGGCGGCGGAGAGCTCCTTGGGGCCGCGGGTGAGGGATTCGCGCGGAGAAAAATAATCGCCACGGTACTTCCACCAGCCGCCGTCGATCTGAAGGAGGTTCGCGGTGGGGACGAGTTCTAGCAGCCGGTCGAGGTTGGCGAGGATCGCTTCCGAGGTGAATTTTCGTCCGAAGTAGTCCCAGCTGCCCCAGCCGACCCAGTTTGGAACCGGCGGAAGCTTGACCGCGTTGGCCCCCGCGATCTCGTCGGCATAGGCGAAGAGGAGATCCTGCCAGTGCGGCATTGAGCCGATCCAGATGCGCTCCAGGGCGAGCGTTTCACCGGGTTGTACAATGCGCCGGTCGCCATTGGCGCTTACAATCAGCCGGCCGTTTGGCGCGAGGGCGAGGCGCGACCAGAATGTGCGCCAGGTGGTGATGCCCGCGAATTCGCACGAACCGTCGGCCCGGCGCGCGAGCAGGTAGGTGCCGCTGTCGATGCCGGCTTGGCCGGCGTCGCGGATCGTCGGGCGGCCATCGCCCATTTGCATCGCGCCGACCGCAATCTGTACGCCGTCGACCGCCGCGAGCCACGGGAGCTCGACTTTCACTGAGCCGAGCTCCAGCGGTGCTCCGGATGTGTTGGTGAAACGCACCTCCCAAACCTGCCCGCCCCTGCTCCCCCTCGAATTGGTTACCTCGTGTTTGATCGCGGCCGTTTCCGGTGAACGTACAAACGTGACGCGTGGCTCGTCAGCGAAAGCACGGCCGGGAAGGCCCAGGAGGCACAGCAAGGCGAGGAGGAGCAGATGGGGCGGGGGCGATGGCATGCTACATCTTGAGAAGGCTGAGGTCGTCGAAGTAAATATTACCGCCTGCATTGGCGTTAATATAGCCTTGAAGCCGCACGGAGACGGTTCCGGCCGGAGCGGTCGCGACGGCGGATTGGATATGGGTATAGTTTCCGGTGCCGGAGATGGAGCCAACGGGTATGATCACCAGCGTGGCACCCGAGGAGTCGAGGAAGCGAATCTGCAGGCCGCCGACACCAGTCACCCCGCTGGCTTTGAGGTAACCGCTGGCCTGGACCTGCTCCCCGGCCGTAAGCGGCTTGTCTTGGTGGAAATACTTATAGCTCGTGTAGGCGCTGAGCCGCGCGGCTTTCGTGCCCGTGCGGACCTGAGTCGTCTCCAGCGTGGCGTGCTTCTGAACCCAGCCCGAAAAGCTGTTTTCAAAGCCGCCGTTGACGAGCACTTCCTGCCACGCGTTTAACGAGGCGACGAGCAGGGGACGACTGGGGACGTCGGTATGCTCTTTCGTGGCGAGGGTCGCGAAGCGGTTGGAAGCATTGCTCGGGGAGCTGATCGCGATCGTCAGGAATCCATCAGCCACCGCCTGCGCCTTGGCAATATCGGTCACGTCGACCTCGAAGGTCTGTCCCGCAGTGAGGTCGCTTGTCGCGACCGTAGCCAGCGGGCTGCCCGTAGACGCCGGACGGTTATTCCAGTTAATCGTGGTCTCTCCCCATGTGTTAGTAGTGGTGCTGTGGAACAGGAGGTCGGTACTGACCGCCCCGAGTGACAGCGGCCGCAACGAGAGAATGACAGATTCGGCCTCTTCAAGGGCGTGGACGTCGAAGCGCAAGTAGGCGATGCGCGTCTTGGCGGCAGCCGTCTCGTCGTACTTCACCCACATCAGGTTGGAGGTGCCGAAGTTGGTGCCGGCAGAAGTGTCGTCCTCGACGTAGGAATCCGCCTCCGGAGAAATGTCGATCGAGACGAGGGTCGTGGCATTGACCGGACTGGACGCTGTACTTTCGCCCGCGGCGTTGACGGAAATCACGCGATAGGCGTAGGTCGTGTTGTGAGTCAGATCCGCATCGAGGTAGTTCGTCCCGGTGAGATCGGTGGCGATGGTTTGGTATGCTCCGCCACCCGTGGCGCGCTCAACGCGATAGCTGCTCGCGCCGTAGGCAGGGTTCCATGAGAGAGAGATCCGGCTGCTCGAGGTGGCGGTGGCCGTGAGGCCGGACGGCGCTGCCAGTGTGCCGATGTAGAGATAGGGCACTGCCGATGAAATCTCGCGAATCTCAGTTGAACCAAATGCCACGGCGCGGTTCGTCCCGGGGTTGGTCACGCGGATCCTGATCGAGAGCTTGTCGTCGCTCGCCGCCGCGGCTTGCGCGAGAGCGGTCACGTCGATCGAAATCGGAACGCCTTCGGTTACGCCGGTGATGCTGGCGAAGGGCGTTCCGGAACTCGCTGGCTTGTTGTTCCAGGTGACGCCGGTTTGGGTCCACGTGTCGTTGGCGACGGACTCGAACGCGAGTGATATAACGGGCGCTTCGGCGAGGACGACCCAGGTGGGCACGAGAATCAGGACTGCCGATTGACCGCTGCCGAGACTCGAGACGTCGAAGCGCAGGAAGGTTTCGCGGATCTGGTCCATATAGGTCGAATGGTTTCCAGCCCAGAGTTCCGGGTCCAAGCCGTGATTGATATTCGCATAGGTGCCAGCACGGACCAATGCGTCGGCCTCGGGGAGCAGCACAGGAGAACTGGCGGGGGTGGTCAGGCTTGCTACGTTCGACGGCGAGCTCGCCCCGGCGCCGGCCAGTTTCCGAACGCGGTAGGAATAGTTGGTGTTGGGTGTTGGCTGGACGTCGACATAGGATGTGCCCGCGACTTTTTCCCAGATGGTTTGCCAAGCTCCTCCGTTGGTGGAGCGTTCTACGCGGTAGATCGGCTCGCCCTTGCTCGCACCCTGCCAGGTGAGACGAACACGGCGCGGATTCTCCGCAGTAGCGGTGAGTCCGGTCGGCGCGGCTGGGGTCCATCCGCTGTTGTAGCGGAGGGTGCCGAAGTTTTTGTTGGCGGCGCCGCGCTCATGCATGC
>WUUC01040063.1_pt1 | contig 19925 bp, 15 predicted proteins | sample 6278441 | NCBI WGS metagenome assembly WUUC01 (sample SAMN13675441, study PRJNA597444) | soil metagenome | isolation source: soil | place: USA: Washington | collected 2017-10
CGCGCCAAGGCTGGTAGATCCAGCCGGAGATGCCGACCCAAGCGCCCATGGCTTCCAACCTAGGTGCGCCGGACGAGATTCGCGCACCCGGGCTGGCTGCCCGGCCGGATGTGCGAGGCTGGGCCACCACCGCCGCCGAGGAAGGGTCCACACCGTGGCAGAAGCTCAAGACTCCGGGTCGAAGATGAACCGGGACGAGTCAGAGGCCGACAGGCTGGATCGCAACTACAGCGAGTTGCTGCAGGAGCTGCGGGTCGCCGAGACTGGCGTGCAGATCCTGTTCGCCTTCATGCTCTCGATCGCGTTTCAGGAGCGCTTTCAGAGCCTCGACGACGTTCAGCGCACCATCTATGTGATCACCCTGCTGTTCTGCACGCTGTCCATCGCGCTGCTGGTCGCGCCGGTGGCCTTTCACCGGCTGGTGTTCCGGCAAGGCCTGAAGGACGAGCTGGTCAAGATCACCAACAAGCTGGCGCTGGCCGGCACCACCTTCTTGCTGCTGGCGGTGCTCAGCGGCGTGCTGCTGATCTTCGACTACGTGGTCGGACGGAGCTTCGCCATCGTGACGACCTCGCTGCTGGCCGTGCTGTTCATCAGCCTGTGGCTGGTCCTGCCGCTGCAGCGTCGGTTCGCCGACGAGAACAAGCAGAGCTGAGCTCAGGCTGGCTGGCTGGCTGGCTGGCTGCCGGCCGGCCGGCTGGCTGGCTGGCTGGCGGCTGGTCAGTCGGCCGCCAGCGTCAAGGAACGGAAGCTGACCGAGCCCGGCTCGTTGAAGGCGAGCGTCGGGCAGGAGAAGTTCCCGAGGTAGCCGGCCGGCCAACCGGCGACCGCAGGCAGCCGAACTATCAGCGGGCCGCTGGCCAGCGCGCGCGGTAGCCGGTAAGAGGTCTGGCCGCAGCTCACCGTCAACGGAGTGAAGCTCTTGTCCACCGCGCGGGCCAGCCTGACCAGCGCGGTGACCGGGTCGGGCTTGAACGACATCACCAGCAGTTGGCCCGGGCCGGTCTCGGGGACCTCGACGCTCGCCCCCCGCGCCAGCGTCCGGGCCGGTGTGGCAGTCGCGGGCCGGCACCGATCGGTCGACTTTCGCAGCAGCAGCCAGCGGGCGTCAGACAGTTCCGGGCGATAACCGCACACCTCGGCGAGGACGTAACGCGGCGAGTCCCACAACGGGTTGCGGCCGTCGATCGCGCCGACAGCTGAGCGCAGGATCCGCTGGTTTCCGGGCGCGCGGTCCAGGGCCTGAGCATTGCGACGGTCCAGGTCGGCGGTGTAGGCGGCGTAGGTCTGAAAGACCGGAACCGGCCGCCAGTTCAGGTCATAGGCCCAGGCCAGCGAGGACTCGAACGAGTCCACCGCCACCGGGTGGTCCGACACCGCCGCCCTGAGCTCGGCCGAGAGCAGGTACACCTGCTGCGCCTCGCGCTGCGCCTGGCTGAGGACGGCCTGCTGGTACCGGGTGTCCACCACCACCTGGACCCGGTCGGCCCACGCTGCCATCGCCCGGCGCGGTTCGGCCGGCAGCCAGCTTCGCGCGGCCAGCAGCACGATCACCACGAGGACGGCTGCGCGAAAGCCACGGCTGCCGGCGGAGTTCAGCGCGCGGGTTCTGCTGGTGGCGCTGTCGGCGGCGGCGCCGGTGCTGGCGAGAAACCAGGCCAGCACGGGCACCGCGGTGAGAAAGAAGAACGTGTGCCGCCCGGGTTGATGCCTGCCCGCCACCTCCCGGAAGCCGAGGTACAGCAAGAGCGCTGACACCAGCAGCACGCCGGCCAGCGGCCGAAGCCCCTCGGCCCGCCAGCTGCGGAGAAAGTACCCCCCGATCACGGCCACCACAGCGCCCAGCACCAGGTAGGGCAGCACGTTCGGCTTGTCCTCCAGCGCCATCGCCTCGGTGTAACCGGTGGCGATCTGTATCGAGCCCGCCAGCCAGCCGGGGTAGTCGGGCAGGGACTGGCCGGCGAGCAGCCAGGCCAGCGCGGCGCCGAGCAGCCAGCTCAGCCCGGCTGCCGCCGCCTGCCGGCCAAGACGGCCAGGGCTGCCAGGGCTGCTAGGGCTGCTAGGGCTGCTAGGGCTGCTAGGGCTGCTAGGGCTGCCAGGGCTGCCAAGGCTGCCCGGGCCGAAGACGACGCACACCGCGGCGATCGCGGTGACCACGACGCCGACCGAGAACTTGACCTGGGTGAGCACGGCCGCCTCGGCCGCGATCGCCGCCGGCACCCAACGGTGCTGACCCGGCAGCCGGGCGGTGCCCAGGTAGTTCAACGCCAAGGCCCCGGTGGCCATCAACAGCACCGCGCTCATCGAGTTGGCCTGGGCGATCAGCGCCACCAGGCCGGCGGCCGCGACCGCTGCCCGGTTAGCGGTGGCCACCCGCCGGAACAGGTAGTAGAAGGCCAGCCACGCCAGGGCCACGGTAAGCGCCGCGAACACCGTCCCGAGCACCAGGTTCGCCCGGCTGGTCGCATGCGGATGGTCGAGAAAACCCCACGGCCCCATCGTGAAAATCAGCTCCGGGCCGAAGCTCAGTCCCTGCCGGGGCGCCAGGTTCAGCGCAGTCATCCAGCTCGGGTCGAGCCCGGCCTCGGGCGTGATGACGCTCAGCGGGGCGGCCAGGCCCACGCAGGCCAGCAGCATGGCCGCCGGCAAGCCGGCCAATTCCCGTGCCGCGCGGCGCAGCGGCACGAGGTCCAACCGCCTCAGTGGTCCCGCCGACGCCGGGCCTGCGGTGTTAAGTTGCGCCCTAGCTGCGGTTCGCACGCTGGCAGACGTTACCGCCCGCCCGCCCACCGGCAGCCGATGAACACCAGCCGAGGACGGAGCAACGGTGCACGCAGTCACCATCGCGGCTCGCAATTACCTGGCCCTGGCCCGCACCCTGGCGCGTTCGTTCCTGGCCTGCAACCCCGACTCGCGCTTCAGCGTGTTGGTGGTCGACGCGCTGCCCGGCGAGATACCGAGCACGGACGGCTTCGAGGTGCTGACGCCGCACGAGCTCTGCCTGGACCCGGCCGAATTCAGCAGGATGGCGTTGCTCTACGACGTCACCGAGCTGTCGACCGCGCTCAAGCCCTGGGCACTGGAGCTGCTGCTGGACCGCGGCGCGGACGTCGCGGTCTACCTGGACCCCGACATCTACGTCTACAGCGCGCTGGACGAGATCGAGCGCGCCACCCTCGACAGCGGCATCCTGCTCACCCCGCACACGGTCAGCCCGATGCGCCGGGACAGCCTGCGCCCGTCTGAGGCCGACATCATGGGCGCCGGTGTCTACAACCTGGGCTTCATCGCCGTCAACAAGGGCGCCCGCGGCATGCTGAGGTGGTGGCAGGAGCGGCTCTGCCGGGACTCCATCTCAGCGCCCGAGAAGATGCTCTTCACCGATCAGCGCTGGATCGACCTGGTGCCGGGCTACTTCGACCACGGCGTGCTGCGCGATCCCGGTTACAACGTCGCCTACTGGAACCTCGACAGCCGCCGGGTCGAGTGGGACGGCCAGGGCTACCAGGTCGACTCCCAGCCACTGCGGTTCTTCCACTTCAGCGGCTACAGCCCGGACACGCCGTGGATCCTGAGCAAGTACGTCGCCGACCGCCCTCGGGTGCTGCTGAGCGAGCACCCCACCGTGCGGCAGCTGTGCGACGAGTACGCGGCCGCGCTCAAGGACGAGGGCTTCGACCGGTCCCTCGGCACGCCGTACCGCTTCGGCCGGCTCAACGACGGCACCGCGGTCAGCCCGATGATGCGCCGGGCCTACCGCAGCGCGGTGGTCGAGGCCGAGCTGGCCGGCGATCCGTACCCGCCGATGCCCTTCTGCGGCGATGACGCCGACGTGCTGGCCTGGTTCAACGCGCCGGTCGCAGAGGGCAGCTGGGTCAACCGGCTGGTGGAGAGCCTGTGGCAAAGCAGGTCCGACCTGCAGCTGGCCTTTCCGGATATCTTCGGCGCGGACCAGGCCGGGCTGCTGGCCTGGTGCCTGACCTCGGGGGTACGCGAAGCCGGGCTGCCGGCAGCGTTGCTGCCCACCCAGGCGCTGGCCGCCGACGCCCTGCCGGTCACCAGCTCCGACGTGCTCGGGGTGAACCTGGCAGGCTACTTCCGCACCGAGACCGGTGTCGGCCAGATCGGGCGGTTGCTCGCCGACGTGGTGCGGGCCACCGGGCTGCCCTACGTCACCGTCACCAGCGCCCGGTCGCTGAGCCGGCAGCAGGCCGCGTTCACCGAGGCGGTCAGCGAAGTCCGCTATCCCATCACCATCGCCTCGATCAACGCCGACCAGTTTCCACTGTGGGCCAACGAGGCGGGAAGCTCGCTGCTGGCCGGGCGTTACACGATCGGGGTGTGGGCCTGGGAGGTCGAGGACTTCCCCGACAGCTTCGACGCCGCCATCGGATTGGTCGACGAGATCTGGGCGATCTCGGAGTTCGTCCGGGCGGCGATCGCCGCCAAGACCGACAAGCCGGTGCACGTGATCCCCTACCCGGTGCCGGAGCTGTCCCGGACCGCGGAGCTGGACCGGGCTGCCCTGGGCCTGCCGCAGCGGCCGTACCTGCTGTACATGTTCGACTATTTCAGCGTCTTTGAAAGGAAGAACCCGGTCGGCCTGGTCGAGGCGTTCTGCGCGGCGTTCGCCGACGGCCAGGGACCGGAGCTGGTCATCAAGAGCGTGAACGGAGAGCGCTTTCGCAGTCAACGCGAGCAACTGCTCAGCGCCTGCCGAGGACGCTCGGACATCCACCTGATCGAGGACTACCTCGACGCCGACGTGGTGGAGTCGCTGATCACGCACTGCGCGGCCTACGTCTCGCTGCACCGGGCCGAGGGCCTGGGATTGACCATGTCGGAGGCGATGTCGGCGGGCCGGCCGGTGATCGCCACCGGCTACTCCGGAAACCTCGACTTCATGAACGCCGACAACAGCTTGCTGGTCGGATACCAGCCGGTCGAGATCCCGGCGAGCGCGCGGCCCTACGGCCCGCCGACCCGATGGGCCGAGCCGGACCTGGCCGAGGCGGCCCGCCACCTGCGCTGGGTGTATGAGCATCCCGCCGAGGCGCAGCGACTGGGCCTGCGCGCTCAGGAGAGCATGCGCAGTGGCCATGACCTGGACCGCAGCGTCTCGTTTGTGATGGGCCGGCTGACCGAGATCGAGCAGACGCTGCAACCCGAACCGGTCCTCGAGCCGCCGGCGCTGGCTCCTGCGTCGGAGTCTGCGCTGGCCCTGCAGGCCTGCCATCAACTGCTCGACACCCCGCTGCAGGTGCGCACCGGGCCCGGCGGCCGCTCCCGGGCGTCCCGGTTCTTCCAACGAGCGCTCAACCGGGTGCTGGCCCGCCATGACGAGCAGTTCAACATCCGCCTGAACGCGCTGCTGGACACCACCAGCGCCGTCGCCGAGCGCGCCGAGCGCGAGCTCGGCTCGGCGGCCGAGAGCCTGCACGAGCGCCTTTCCGAGATGCGGCAGACGGTGGCTCAGCTGCAGGCCGCCGCCGGCCAGCAGCGCAGCGCCATCGCCGGCCTGCAATCGCTGGCGACCAGCATCGGCGCGCACCACCAGGCGCTCACCGACCGCACGGACGTGCTCAGCACGCTGGCAGCCGAGGCCGGAGCCGAGAGCACCGCCCAGACCTCCCGGCTGGACGCCCTCGCCGAACTCGCCGACGGCGCCCGCCTTGACATCGAAGGCCACCGCCGGCAGCTGGTCGACGTCGTCGAGCGCCTCGACGCGATAGCCGCGCAGCTGACCCAAGCACGCCCCGAGGAGGCTCGATGACTGCTACGCAAGCCGATTCGCTGCAGGGCCAGATCTCTGACGAGCAGTGGGACCAGTACTTTCGCCAGGGCTTTCTGCACCTGGGCCAACTGGTGGACGCCGAGGAGTTGCAGCGGTTGCGCGACCGGGTCGATGACCTGGCGCTGGGCCGGGTGACCAACCCCGACGTCCAGGTGCAGCTAGACACCGGCGGCCGCTACGAGGACCTGCCGGACGTGATGGCGCAGCCGGCCGCTGGCACCTTGTCCTACCGCAAGGTGCAAGGCCTGGAGACCGACGAGCTGTTCCGCTCGGTGCTGCGCACCCCGGTGCTCGCCGAGGTCGCCGCGCACCACTACGGCCGGCACACCTCGGCCTCGCTGTTTCGGGCGATGGTGATGAACAAGCCAGCCGCGCAGGGCACCGTGCTGCCGTGGCATCAGGACGGCGGCGACGTCTGGGCACTTGACCGCGATCCGCTGATCACGATCTGGATGGCGTTGGACGACGCGACTGCCGCCAACGGCTGCGTCGAGGTCATCCCGGGCAGTCACCGGCTCGGCCTGGTGAGCGCCCAGGGCAGCACCCTGAGCGATCAGGACGCGCAGCGGTTCTGCCCGCAGGACCAGGTGCTGCCGCTGGAGGTGCCGGCCGGGCACGCGGTGCTGATGCACAACTGGCTCATCCACCGCTCCGGGGTGAACCCGACTCCGATGCCGCGCCGCGCCTTCACCGCCTGTTACCTGGACTCACGCACCCGCAACATCCTTACGGGGCAGCACTTTCCGCTGATCCTCGGCTCCTCGACCGGGCCGGCGCAGCCCTACCTGGACCTGCTTCGCCACGAGCACGCCGCCCAGGCGGCCAGCGCTGAGTCAGCAGCCGAGTACGCCCTGAGCTTGAAGGCCGACAACGCGGTGCTGCAGGACTCGGTCAGGTCCGCGACCGAGTACGCGCGCAGCCTGGAGGCCGAGGTGGCCCGGTTGGCAGCACTCGCCACTGCCCCGCCGCCTACCGCGATGACCGAGCTATCGGCGGCTCTGGCCAAGGCGGGTCTCCAGCGCGGCCGCGTGCTGCTCCGCCGCTTCCGCTCGACTGAGCAGTGACGCCGCGTACTGCTCGGCGATCTCGGCCCGGCGCAGCAGCGACTGCACGTAAGGCTCATGCTGTTCGGCCTGTTGCTGCAACGACAAGGCGTAGCGCTCGGCCTCCTCGGCGTGCTGTCTCAGCGCTGATCGCTCACTGAGCGCAGCGATCAGCTCGGGCTCGGACAGCTCGACGAAGTTCGGCAGCTCACTCTCGGACCAGTGCGGCTTGCCAGCCTGGTCCCGGGTGGCCGCGAACTCGCCGGCGACCAGCCGGGAGACGAGCAGCCCCAGCCGGGCGCTGGCCTGCTCACCGGCGCCGGCCGGCAACCGGGCGGCCAGGCGGCCGCGCTGCTCCCACAGCTCGGTTGCCGCGGGCAGCAGCCGGCCGGCGACGGCGTCGGGCACCGACAGCCGCCAGTCGGCCATGCCGACCTGGCTGAGGGCGCCGATGCCCTTCATGGCCGTGTAGTCGTCCTGGTACAGAAAGAGCATCGGCGTTCGGCAGCTGCCGGCGAACACCACCGGGTGGTAACGGCTGCTGATCACCAGCTCGGCGCGGCGGCAGTACTCGATCGCCTGCGGCGTAGACGGCAGCGCGACGACGACGGCCTTGCGGTCACTGCCCAGCTCGGCCAGCCGGGCGTCGAAGGCGGCGGCGACCCGTTGCGAGGCGGCGACGTCGGCCACCGGCGCGCCGCCGAGGTGACCGGCATGCGGCACCAGCACCATGCCTGCGCCGCTTCGGTAGCTGTGCTCGGCCAGTTGGACGGCGAGAGCGGTCAGCGCGGCGTCGCCGAGGTCGTTGAGGGTGACGGCGATGAACGGCTCCGGCAGGCCATCCCCGTCGATTTCGGCGGGCTCAGACGGCTCAGCCACCAGCGGCGCCTCGCAGCAGAGCGCCGCCGCGTCGTCGCTGCCCAGCACGATCCGCTCGCTGGGCACGCCGAGCAGCTGCGCCAGGGCGTGCGACCACTTCTCACGCACGCCCACCACTGCGGCCACGCCGAGCAGCTCGGTGACCAACGGGCGCACTTCAGCGCCGAACCGGGGTCCGATGCTCTGCCCGGTGAGCACCACCGGCACCCCGAGCCGGCGAGCCATCCGGCTGAGCGCCAGCCGTTCATAGACCAGCGCCGGCCAGGACTGGCTGAGGTTGCCGCCACCGGCGATGACGACGCCGGCCGCGCCGGGCATCAGCTGGCGAAGCTGCTGACCGGGGCCGGGTGTGGCCGGGGCCAACGAGTCGAGCTCGGCCAGCAGCGCGCTCCGGCTGGCCTGGTCGGGACAGTCCTGAAAGCCGAAGTGCCCCACCGCGGAAAGGCCGAAACGGGCAGCCGCGCTCTGCGGGTCGGCCGCCACCACCGTCCAGCTCGCGTCGACCCCGGCGCGCTCGGCCGCCGCCAGCAGCCCGAACAGCATCGCGTCATCGCCGACGTGGTACTCAGCGACCCCGCCCACATCGCCGATCACCAGCAATCGCGGCGAGGAGGCATCTTCGGGACCGGTGGGCACGGCTGAAGCTTAGTCAGCCAGGGCGGCCTCTCCCGGTTCGCCGCGATCAGCGACCGGCCTGCGATGACCGCCGGGGCTAGCTGTACGGGTGCCGGGTGAGCGCTGAATGCACCATGTTCGTCAGCGTCACGATGTCAAAGACCGGCACGCCGAGGCGCTGTTGAATCGCGTGTGCGAACGGAACCAGATCGGTGCACTCGATCACCAGAGCGCCGAGGTCGGGGTTGGCCCGCGCCAACTCGTCAACCTGGCTGAGCACGTCGGCCTTCAGCTGCTCGACGTCGAGCTCTGCCCGCCGGCCTTCGAGCATGACCTCGCGGAACTCGGTCGAGGACTCCATTCCGGTGACGCAGACTTCGATGTCCTCGGCGCCGATGGCCGCCAGGTGCCGCGGCGTCAGCGACACCTGCTTGGCCACCAGCAGCCCCACCTTCCGGTCGGCAGAGATCATCCGGCGCACCATCGGCAGCTGGGTCAGGCTGGAGGCGAACAGCGGCACAGTCACCGCGTCGGCCAGCTGCTTCTGAAACAGCACCAGGAACCCGCAGCCGGTGGTGATGGCGGCCGCGCCACGCGCCTGCAGCTTCTGAGCGGCCAGGCAGAACGGCTCGATCAGGCTCGGGTCGGCCTGAGTCACCACCCGTTCGGCGGTGGCACCCTGGACGACCTCGTAGATCACCGGAAAGCCGAACGTGCTCGGGTTGCGGATGTGCCCCGGGATCTTGGTGAAGATGGTCTCCAGCCCGATCACCCCGATCGGCGCCTCAGCAGGAATGGCCGCGGTCATCGGGACCCTCCTGCGGTGTAGCGGTCGAGCCGGAACGGCGCAACGTCCATCACGGGTGGGCTCCCTTCGAGGATCTGAGCGATCAGCTGGCCGCCGGTAGGCGCCAGCCCCATGCCATTGTGGCCGTGGCCGGCGGCCACCAGGACGTTGTCATAGGCCGGCGCCCGTCCCAGGAACGGCAGGCTGTCCGGCGTGCACGGCCGCAGGCCGGCCCACACCTGCAGCGTCTGGGTGCGCTCCAGGGCGGGCAGGTGGGCATGCACGGTCCGAAGGACCCGTTGGACCCGCCGTCGCGAGATCGAGCGGCTCACCCCGGCCAGCGTCATATCAGCGCCGAAACGCAGCTGGTCACCCAACGGCCGGACGGCCACCGTTCCCTCCGCCAGCAGCACCGGCCCGCGAGGGGCGTTGGCCGGCCTGCGCACCGTGACGGTGTAGCCCCTGACCGGTTGCAGCTCCAGCTCGATGCTCAGCAGCCGGGCCAGCACCGTCGACCAGCTGCCCGCCGCGACCACCACTTCGCGCGGCCGGAACTCACCGGTGTTGGTCGTGACGGCGAGCACCGTGCGTCCCGAGGTCTCAAAGCCGGCGACGGCGCAGTTCTCGACGACGTGCACGCCCATGCCGGCCAGGGTCTGGGCCATCCAGTGGAGAAAGCCGGGAGCGTGCAAAAAGCCGCCGCCCTCGTTGTACAGCGCGCCCGCGATGTCGAACTCGACGTCGGGCTCCAGCGTCTGCAGCTCCGCGGCCTCCAGCACGCGCAGCCGCACGCCGTTGGCCGCCGCCACCGGCAGCGCCTGGCAAGCCCGGGCGAAGCCGTCGGCGCTCTTGTACGCCTGCACCACCCCGGCCGGGGTGAAGCTCGGCTCGGGCCCGTCGGCGGCGCCGAGCTCGTCGAGAATCTCCAGGCTGCGCCGCTTCATCGCCCGCAGCACCGCGGCGCTGGCCGAGACCTGCTCGGCGCTGCCGGCCCGGCGCAGCTGGGCGATCCACCGCAGCCGATCACGGTCCAGGGTCGGCGGCAGCGCCAGCCGGTCATCCGGGCGCAGCACCGAGCGCAGCCCGTCGCGCAGCGCCGTCGGGCCGGCCAGCGGAACACCGCCGTGGGCGACGAAGCCGGTGTTGCCCGCAGAGCAGGCCGCCAGGTCGCCCACCCCGGCCTGCTCCACGACAGTCACGCTGTGCCCGGCGCGGCGCAGAAAGTACGCGCAGAACAGGCCGGCGACGCCGCCGCCGATCACCAGCACATCAGGATCGGCGACCGGCGCAGCCTGCGTGCTCGACACCTACAGGGTCACCAGATAGAACGTGGCCGGCAGGTTGACCACCACCCGCTCGTAGATCTCGGCCTTGAGCGCCAGGCCAGGTTCGGCGAAGGTGCCCGGCGGCGGCTCGGCGACCCGGATCGTCGAACGGCCGGCGTCAAAGAGCTGCGCGCCGTGCCCGAAGTCGCCGACCAACGCGCTGCCCGGCTCCACCAGCCGGGTCCGGACGATGAACACGCCGTTCTGCTCAAGGGTTTGCATCAGCTGCCCGGTCTCGAGGTAGCGGTAGTAGTCCACCGGGTTGATGACCAGCCCGTCCGCCGTGCAACCCTTCTGCTCCACCTCGTCACAGGCGGCCAGGATGGTTGAGCTGAACGGCGCCTTGGACGTCATCCGGCCGATCTGCGGCATGTTGAGCAGGCCGTCCGGGCCGCACAGGATCGTGTGGTTCTCGGCGGTGCCGAGCCGGACGATGAGCCGGTAGTTGATGAAGGACTCGAACGTCTCGGGGTCCTCTTCCAGGCCCGGCGGCAGCTGTACCCACGCGGTGGTGGTCAGCAGCTCCGGGATCGGCGACTTGTGAAACCGATTGCTCAGCTCGGGACGCAGATCGCTGCCCTCGATGGCGGGATCCGGCTCGCGCGGCGTCTCGTGCCAGTAGTACTTACGCGGGTCGCGCGACAGGTCCACCACCTTGAGCATGTTGCGCGTCGGGTAGCGGGGCTTGCGCCGGGAGCTGGTCAGCGAGTCGGTGATCGTGACGTCGAAGTCGACGGCGGCGTTTCCGCCGTCGGCGAGGAACGCCTCCAGAAACACCCGCCCCGGTGACATCTCCTTCTTGCGATCAGCCACTACTTCGGCCAGGGTGCGCTTGATCGTATCGGTGGCTTGCATCAGATCCTCGGTTCAGTTGAGGGGCTTGCGGGCCACGAAGATGCCCCAGCCGAACTCGCCACGGTCGATCGCGAGCTCGATCTCACCGCAGGACTCGGCGAAGGTCAGCATCCACTCGCGGGCTGCCGGGTCCTCGGTCTGGGCGGCCCGCTCGGTCGCGCTCTTGCCGATCACCCGGTAGGTCTGGCGGATCTGCGGCTCCAGGTTGCGGGCGTGGGTCACCACGAAGCCGGCCTCCTCCAGCGCCTGCTGGTAACCCAAGTAGGAGAAGCCGCTGTTCCAGCGGACCCGGTCATAGACGTGCTTGCGGCCGCGCTCGCTGATGTCGGTCTTGGGCTGCAGGAAGTCGGAGAACGCGAAGACGCCGCCGGGCTGCAACACCCGGAACACCTCGGAGTGGGTGCGGGCCTTGTCCGGGATCAGGCACAGCGAGTCCTGACTGACCACGTGGGTGAAAGTGTTGTCCTCATAGGGCATCGCGGTCGCCGAGCCATGGGTGAAGTTGACATTGAGCCCGGCGTTGTCACCGCTCAGCTGCTGCCGGGCGAAGTTGATCCGCTCGGTGCTCAGGTCAAGCCCCTCGCCGCGGCAGCCGAAGCGCTGCGCCAGGTAGATCAGGAACGGGCCGCACCCGCAGCCCACGTCGAGCACGTAGGACGAGGCGTCGATTCCGGCCTCGGTGGCCACCACGTCCGAGGTGCGCTCGGCCGCCGCGCGGTAGTCGTGGTCGTCCTCACCGGTGAAGTAGCCGGTGTGCAGCACGCCCTCGCTGTCCCAGAAGTTCAGGTAGGTCTGGGTGGTCTGGTCGAAGAAGCTCTCGACGTCCTGCTCGGTGAAGGACTGGCCGGTGGTGGTCATCATTTTCCCTTTCGTGGAACGTGCGTTTTCGTGGTTCGTGCGTTTCGGCGGTGGCGAAGCGGTCTCGGCGGTGGAGAACGGTCAGTTAGGTGAAGGTGTCGGGGGCGGTGCCGGTCAGGTGCGGCAGGTCCGGGCCGAGGACGCCGGCCCCGCCGTCGACCAGATGGACGGCGCCGGTGACGAACGAGGCGCGCTCGCTGGCCAGGAACGCGGCCACCGCGCCGATCTCGTCCGGACGCGCCAGCCGGCCTACCGCGCTGTGCGCTCCGATCGCCGCCAGGGTGGCCTCGAACTCGCTGGGGTCCGGGGCCAGCCTGGCCGCGGCCCGCTCGACCGGCGGGGTGCGCACGGTGCCCGGCGCCAGCACGTTGACGGTGACGCCGGCCGGGCCGAGGTCAGCGGCCAGCCCCTGGGCCAGGCGCGTGATCGCGGCCCGGGTGACCCCGGACAGGGTCAACGGCCCGATCGGCACGGCGGCGGTCTCGGATGCGACGAACAGCAGCCGTCCCCACCCCGCAGCTCGCAGGTGCGGCACCGCGGCCAGCGCCACGGCGACCGCCGGGTAGAACACCTTCTCCACGGCCGCCTGGTAGTCGGCGAACTCGAAGCGCGAGGCCGAGCCGATCGGCGGGCTGCCGCCGCTGACCAGCACGATGTGCAGCGCGCCGAAGTCAGCGGCCACCTCGTCCACCCAGCGGCGCGCTGCCTCGGGGTCGGTCAGATCCACGCTGGCGCCGGTGATCCGCCCGCGGGCGCCTTCTTGCAAGCCGCTGACGGCCGCCTTCAGCTTGTGCGGATCCCGCGCCGCGATCGCCACGTGCGCGCCTTCGCGGGCCAGTTCGGCGGCCACCGCCAGGCCGATCCCGCTGGAACCGCCGGCGACCAGCGCCACCTTGCCCTCAAGACCCAGATCCAACTTTCCCGCCCTCCGACCCTGCGTTCTGCTGGCTCACCGCGGCCGCCTGCACCGGACGAGGCGCGGTTCGCAACGCACCCCGGTGCCGGTAGCCGTAGCGCCAGGACATCGGCCAAGACACCACCATGGCGGCCAACCTGGCCGGCCGGGGCAACCCGCTGGTCCAGGAGTCGTCGTGGGGGCGGATGACGGTGGCGCCGGTGCGGAACCGGTCCGGGTTGCCGGTGACGGTGTGGTTGGTATGCAGCTGCACGGTCTGACCGCTCACCGGGTTGCCGGCCGGATCGACGTCGCAGCGTCGCAGCAGTTCCGCGATCGTGGCCGCCGGGTCGGCGATGAAGTCCTCATAGCGCAGCAGCATCGACTGCTGGGGGTAGCGGCGCAGGATCGCCCGTGACGCGATGTTGAAGGCCCGCCAGTACGCGGTGCTCTTGCTCGCCGACATCGTGTAGACGTAGTCCTTGGGCGAGCGCCAGGAATTGGCGACCGCCACCGGGTCCCGGACCAGGTGCACGAACACCGGCTTGACTCCCTTGACGCGCGGCAGCAGAGCGGCCTCGCCGGGGATCTTGGTGGTGTCGACGATCACCCGGGCACCGGTTCGCTCGGCGGTGGCGCGGTAGACCTGGCTCATCAGCTCGGCGTGCTGCCGCAGCCCCTCGGAGTCGACGCCGCGCCGCATGATCCGCCAGGTGTGGCGGGTGCGGGCGAAGCCCCGCTGCCGGGCGATCACGATGTCGGCGTAGTCAGCCGGCGACATCCCGGCCGGCCGGCCCACCGGCAGGATGTCGGACCAGATCGGGCACTCGGTCAGCACCGCGCCGCAGCCGCACAGGCTGTTCACGCCACGTCCGGCCGAGTTCTTCCATAAGAAGTGCAGCTCTCCGACATGAAAGACGCCGGGCACCTCGTTGAGGATGTTGCCGATGATGGTGCTGCCGTTGCGGCACCATCCGGTGATGCACAGGACGGTGAGGTCCGATTCCTCCACTGGTTCTCCCATCTATGCCACCGTCATGGGCTGATCACTCGGTTCGGCGATCAGCATGGCCATCACCGCGGCCACCCCGGCGCAGCAGGCGCCGACCACGAAGACGGCCTCGTATCCCAGGGCGCCGGCGATCACGCCGCCCACGGGGCCCCACACTGCCACGCCCAGATCCCAGAACGAGGTGTAGGCCCCCAGCGCCGCCCCCTGCTGGCTCTTGTCGGTGCGGTTCATCACCATCAACGCCAGCGACGGGTGCAGCAGCGAGAACCCGACACCCATCACCACGCTGCCCAGAATGGCGATCGGCAGGTTCGGCGCGACGGCGATGATCAGCAGGCCCGCCGCCTCGCAGGCCGCGCACACCATGGCCACCCGGCGCGGGCCGTACTTGTCGGGCAGCCGTCCGATGAACAGCCGGGTGCCGGCATAGACCAGGCTGAAGCAGCTGAGCACCACCACGCCGGATTCGACGCCGCGGTCCTGCAGATGCAACACCACGAAGGCGGCCAGCGCGGCGTACCCGCCGGCGGCCAGCGCCAGCGCCAGCCCCGGGGTCAGCGCCGGGCGCAGCATCAGCCCGTGCTTCTTGCGCGGGCCGGGCGGACGGGGCGGCGCGGGGGCCGAGCTGATCAGCGCCAGCCCCACCAGCGGCGCGAGGGCGCAGAGCGTCCAGACCGCCTGGTAGCTGATGTTGCCCAGCACCGCGCCGAGAAAGGTGCCCGCTGAGATGCCGCCCCACATGCTCACCCCGTACAGGCCGATCAGCTGGCCGCGCCGGTTGTGCGGAGCGAGCGAGACCACCCAGACCGCGCCGGCGGTGAACAGCGCGGCCTCGCCGACGCCGAGCAACAGCCGGTTGACCACGAGGCCGGCCAGTCCGATCGGCAGGAAGTAGACCAGCCCGCCGAGCGCGACGATCGCCGCGCCGATCTGCATCACCAGCCGGTTGCCCCGGTAATCGGCCTGCCCGCCGGCCAACGGCCGGATCAGCAACGCGGTGAGCGCCGTGGCGGTGACGACCAGCCCGATCAGAAAGTCCGAGGCGTCGTAGCGGTCCCGGACGAAGCCGGGCAGCACCGGAATGGCAGCAGTCAAGCCGAGGTACCCGAAGAACAGGCCGCCGAATGGGCCGGCCAGTGCTCTGCGGTCAAGTGCGTCGGTCGCTGCGACTGCTGTCATCGCGGGGGTTGCTCCGCAGGGCCGGGTGAGCGCTGCTGTCGCAGCCCCCGCGCTACCTTCTTGACTGCGGTGATCAGGTGATCGCAGTCCTCGGAGCTGAGCGTGGATGACAGCGCCACGTCGACCGCCTCCTGCAGGTAGCCGGTGGTGACCGGCAGCTGGGCCTGGATCTCGGGAACCTCGGCGGCGGCGCCGAACAAGAACCGCCAGTTCCAGAACGCCCGGACGTTGGCGTCGCGGGACGAGCCCAGGTTGCGCGCGTCGATCCCCTCGGCGCACAGCGCGTCGGCGAACCACTGTGCTGGGCCGTCGGGCGTTGCGCCGTCGGACGTTGGGCCGTCGGACGTTGGGCCGTCGGGCGTTGCGCCGTCGGGCGTTGCGCCGTCGGGCGTTGCGCCGTCGGACACCCGGAAGATGAACGCCTCGCCCAGGTAAGCGCCGGGCGCGACCGGCTGCCGGATGTCGATGCCCTCGACGTCGGCCAGCGCGGTGGCGACGTAGGCGTAGTTGCGGTGGAAGCAGGCCAGCCGCTGCGGCAGGCGCACCAGCTCCGAGCGCAGCAGGGCCGCGCGAATCTCATCCATTCGCAGGCTCAGCAGAGGCAGGTTCAGGTCGGTGTCCAGCGGCGGCGGGCCGTCGCTGAAGTGTCGCCCGACCCGGCCCTCGTAGGCGCCGGCGAGCACCACCGCGCGGGCGTACAGCGAGCTGTCATTGGTCACCAGAAAGCCGCCCTCGCCGGAGTTCAGCGACTTGTCCGACTGGGTGCTGAAGCCGCCGGCCAGGCCGAAGGTGCCCAGCTTGCGGCCCTTGAGCTCGGCGCCGAGCGCCGGCACCGCGTCTTCGAACAGCGGCACGCCCATCTCGGCTGCGAAATCGGCCAGCGCCTCGACGTCGGAGGCGAAGCCGCGCATGTGCACCACCATGATGGCCTTGATGTCAGGGGACCACCGGCGGCGCAGGTCGCTCAAGTCCATATGCAGGTCCTCGGTGACCTCGACCAGCAGCGGCCGGCAGCCGGCCATCACGATGGCACTCGGGGTGGCCACGAACGTGAAGCCGGGGCAGGCGATCAGCGAGCCTGGCGGAATGCCGGCGGCCATGATGGCCAGCGCCAGTGCGGCGGTTCCGCTGGTGACTGCAAGGCTGTGCTGGACGCCGAAGTAGTCACACAGCTCGCGCTCGAACTGGCCGCATTCGGTCTCGGAGTAGGGCCGGTAGTCATACCGAAAGAAAAGGTGACTGCGGATCGCGCGGATCGCGGCCTCCTCGTCCTCGGGCTGCACGAAAACCGCGCCCTTGTCGTAGGTGGGCCAGGGCGTGGTCCGGACCGGTGTGCCGCCGTCGATCGCGAGCGGGGCGTCCTCGGGCTCTGGAAGGTTGACCGGGCTATCGACGAGATCCTCGTAGACGCTCAACGTGATGCTCCTTCGGGGATCGGTCAATTTAATTCAAACGCCATGCGCACGGCAACCCCCGCCTCGGGGCGGCCGTGGTCGGAGCGCGACATGCGGCGCAGGTAGACGGGCTCTACCCGGGCGGTGAAGCACTTTGCCCTGATATCACTCCAGAATATTCGGAAGAGGGTGAATGGTTACTCGCCACGCTTGCCCCATGATATGGACAATTCGCAGACGGTCAACCAGGGGCCGCCGATGCACGCCTTATGTCTGCACCCGAGCAGTCACCGCAGAACGGTCAGCTGAAATCCAGTGCGCTGCCGCCGAAGCTGGCCAGCAGGTCGGCCGGGTCGCGAAAGGTCTGAACCGCGCCGGCCTCGAGCAGCTCCGCGGCGCTGGTGCCGCCGCATTCCAGCCCGACACAGCGCAGCCCGACCTTGGCGCAGGCCTGCACGTCCCAGACCGCGTCGCCGACGAAGACGGCGTGCTCCGGTCGCAGGCCGGCCTTACTCAGAGCCACTTCGATGATGTCGGGATCGGGCTTGCTGCTCTCGGCGTCGGCTGAGCCGGTGGTCGCGTCGATCACGTCGTCGAGGTTCAGCACCGTGGTCAGGACGTCGAGCTCGGCGCTGTTGGCCGAGCTCGCCAGCACGGTGACCAAGCCGGCCTGGTGGCAATGCAGCACCAGCTCACGCGCGCCGGGCAGCAGCCGCAGCGCCGGCCAGTGGGCTGAGTACAGGGCGTCGTGGCTGAGCGTGAGCTGCTGCGCCCGGTCATCGGCCGCGCCGTCGGTGACCTCGTGCACCAGGTGGTCACCGCCCATGCCGATCGCCCGGTGGATACGCGCCATCGAGACATCCAGTCCGGCCTGCCGGAAGGCCTGCCACCAGCTCACGGTGTGCAGGTAGCTGGTGTCGACCAGGGTGCCGTCGAGGTCGAACAGAACTCCACGCCGGACGCTCATGACCAGTCCTCTCCACATCACTGCCGGCGCCGAGGTCTGCTCGCCGCCTTCTCATCTTGGCTGGCTCAGGGCCGGACCGCGCGTTGGGTGCCATCGACCCGGACCGTCAGTCCAACGGCGTCCAGGTGCTCCAGCAGCGGCACGGCGACCCGCCGGGTGGTGCCCAGCGCCTGCCTGGCCTGGCTGGCGGTGAACGGCTGCGGCAACGCCCGCACCAGCGCCAGGGCGCGCTGCGCGGCGTCCGGGGCCACCACCAGGTCCGGAGCCAGCCGCAGCACCCGGCCACTGCGGGCCGCGGCGGCCAGGTCCCGCACGCCGAGCCCCAGCTCGGTCAGCTCGGCGCGCTCGGGTGCGTCGAAGGGATTGCTGGCCAGCCGCTCGTCGATCAACCGCAGCGACTGCTCGGCCGCGCCCAGCGTGGGGACGGCCTCGGGTCGGCCGACCCGGCCGCCGGCGGTGGCCAGTCCCAGGCCGGCGGCCAGTTCGGCCAGCAGCTTGGGCTCGGGCAGTCCCACGGCCTGCCGGGCGGCGTCCTCGCTGATCCAGGGTTGCAACGGCTCGGCCGCGGCGTGCCGGTCGACCGCGGCCAGCAGGGCGTCCTGCCAGCGTCGCCAGGTGTCGGGGTCGATCAGCCAGTCTCCGCGCGCCAGGATGCCGGCGGTGTCGGTGACCGGCACCCCGAGCGCGGCCAGGGTCCGCCGGCTGACCGCGCCCCGCCGGCGAACCTGGTGTGTCAGCCCGGCAGCGGTGCCGTCGGCCAGCTGGGCGCCCCAGGCCCGGGCCGAGCCGCGTCTGGTCAGCACAGGCGGATCGGCGTCGAGCACCCGCACCCCGGCGGTGATGCTCTGCTGCCCGGGATCGCGCAGCACCGCCCGGTCACCGGCCTGCACCGGCATCGGCCGGGACAGGCTCAGCCGGGCGGTGGCCACCGGCTCAGTGCCCAGCATCCGCAGCCGGACCGGGATCGAGGCCGAGCCGATGTGCAGCACCTGCTGGCTCTGCGGCTCGGCCAGCAACGGCTCCAGCGCCACGTCCACGCACTCGCTGAACCGCCAGGCGCCGGGGGTCAGCAGGCAGTCGCCGCGGCCGATCTCGCGCCGCTGCACCGAACGCAGGTTCACTGCCACCCGGGCCACGGCCTGGACCTGCTCGCACCGGCTGGTGAGCTGCTGCAGGCCCCGCACCACCACCGGGCGTCCAGCCAGTTCCAGCTGGTCGCCGACCGCGATCCGGCCGGCGCCCAGGGTGCCGGTGACCACCGTGCCGCTGCCCTTGACGGTGAAAGCCCGGTCGACCCACAGCCGCACCCGCTCGTCCGGGCTCGGCGCCGGCAGGCCGGTGACCAGTCGCTGCAGCGCCTGCCGCAACTGGTCGAGGCCGGCGCCGGTCTCGCCCGAGACCGCCAGCGCCGGCACCACCCCCAGGCTTGAGCGGGCCACCCGCTCCCGGGCGTCGGCGAGCACCGCCGCCGTCTGGTCCGGGGTCGCCAGGTCGCTGCGGGTGATCGCGATCAGGCCGTGCCGGATCTGCAGCGCGTCGATCGCGTCGAGGTGCTCCGAGCTCTGCCGGCGCCAGCCCTCATCGGCGGCGACCACCAGCAGCACGGCCGGCGCCGGGCCGACCCCGGCCAGCATGTTCGTCACGAACCGCTGGTGGCCCGGGACGTCGACGAAGGCCAGCTGCTCGCCGGAGTCCAGGGTCATCCAGGCGTAACCCAGGTCGATGGTCATGCCCCGACGGCGCTCCTCGGCCCACCGGTCGGGCTCCATGCCGGTCAGCGCCCGGACCAGCCGCGACTTGCCGTGGTCGACGTGGCCGGCGGTGGCGATCACCCACATCAGCGGACGGCCGGGCCGGTGGCTGCCAGGCCGGCCGCAGCCGACCGCACCGCGGCGATCAGCAGTGCCTCCTCGGCCTCCTCGACGCAGCGCAGGTCGAGCAGGCACCGGCCGCGTTCGAGCCTGCCGATCACGGCCGGCTCGGTCGCCCGCAGCGCCTGGGCATAGCTTTCGGGCAGCGCCACCGCCCAGCCCGGAAGCCGCAGGCCGGGCGCGCCGCCGCCGCCGACCGCACCGGCGCTGGGCACCACCTCGACTGCCGGGACAGCGCCGTTGGCTGCCGGAACCGCGCCGTTGGCTGCCCGAACCCCGCCATCGAAGTCGGCTAGCAGCGCGGCGGCCACCCGCTCGCAGCGCCGCCGTAGCTGGTCGGAATCGGCGTGCAGGTAGCGCTCGGTCGGGGTGGCCGGGCCCTGCACGCTGGCCTCCAGCGCGGCCAGCGTCAGCTTGTCCACCCGCAGCGCGCGGGCCAGCGGGTGCCGGC
>WUUC01124363.1_pt1 | contig 19920 bp, 25 predicted proteins | sample 6278441 | NCBI WGS metagenome assembly WUUC01 (sample SAMN13675441, study PRJNA597444) | soil metagenome | isolation source: soil | place: USA: Washington | collected 2017-10
ACGACCGGCCTCGCGCGAATCATGGGTTACGTCGGTCGCATGAGAGTGCCTCGCAACTGGGACGAGGCGGCGGCTCAACTTCGAGATCTTCACGAGCACTACTTCCCCGCGCTCGAAAGTTGGCAATGGGAAGAAATGGCGCGATCGGTTTATAACGAAAAGAACGGGCGTCCGGCACAAAGCTACGACCGCAGATTGGCGAAGACCCTACGGTCGATCGATCTCGGCCAGCGCGGCCCCGACCTTTGGCCGCAATTCATCGCGCTTGGACAATTTCCGGCACTCGTGATCCGCGGCGCGAACTCCGATTTGCTGAGCTCCGAAACGGTGGAGGCGATGGCTGAGGGCCACCCGAACCTCCGCTCCTTCATCGTGCGCGATCAAGGTCACGCACCCCTTCTGAACGACGCCGATACCGTCGAGACGATCGGGTCGTTCCTTGCGGTGAACGATTGAAGCCAGGCCGGCGAGACCGCACCGTCAGACGGCTGTTTACTCGGCAGGGAGAGCGCCGGTGGCGAGACCGCTGCTCGTATGCACGGTATCCTTGATGCGCGGAACGATCGCCTCGCCGATATTGCGCGTGACCTCCGCCTCCTTCCAGCGGATGCTCTCCGTAGAGGAGAATAGCGCTGGCAGATCGCGGCGCAGCTGATAGGAAATAGCCACCGCCGTTCCCTTATCGCGCGCTTCTCCTTCGATGCTCAGCGCGAGGCCCGACAGCGCGATCTTGCCGCTTTCAAGCCGGCTGAGAGCCCGCAGGCCCACCTCTACCGCGTCGCCCCAAGCCTTCGGGGCGCCTGAAGCAAGCTGAAGGCGATCGTCGAGCGTTGCGCGTTCGAACAAGTGCCGCGCCCACTCTTTCACCTGCTTACGCACATCTTCGCTAGGAACATTGCCGCTGAGCGTCAGGGCTTCTGTATTCAGGAATGCGACGAATGCAAACGGATCCACGATCGGCGGACGGACATTTTCGTTAAGAACGGTGAGCCCCGTTGGCATCGGCCCCGAAAGGGCTTTCTTCACTTCGACATAGTCGTCGCCGCTTCGGGCTTCCCCCTCGACTTTCAAGCCGGCATTCAGCAGCCTGGCCGAGCCCTGCTTGAGATGCGAGAGCTGTTTCAGTCCGAAGCTGACCGCGCCTAGCCATTGCTCTTTGGGAGGGCCGCCCTCACCGATCTTCAACCGATCCTCGATGGCAAGATCGGCGAAATGTGCTTTCGCCATACCGAGGACCGTCCGACGGTCCTCTTCCGAAGGGACCAGGCCCCGCAGCTTCAGGGTCGAGCCAACACGGCTTGCGGACCAGATATAAGCGCCACGCTTATCCGCGGATTTGTCGCGCGGTGCGGCCGGCGCCGCTTCGGACAGAATTGTCCAGCCATAACGCGGCGAATTCGTTCCTTCGGCGAGCAGGCCCGCCCGCGCACCAACAACGCCGAGTAGCCCGACAGCTAAAACGGAAAAGCCGCAGACGGATAGGAGTCTGGTCCGAGATTTCCGTTTGGGCTTTGTGTCCCTCATCAGCCTTACTTCACCGCTCGGGCAGCTCGCCCGCCCTTCCCGGCCGTGCGCGCAATCTGCCGGAGTTACCGCAATCTTCCTTGATGCGGCCAATGGTCTCCAATCAAAACCTTGGCCTATCGACGGTTCGGAATCGGCCCCTTACTTCCGGGAGATTCCCCCGATCGTGAGCGTGAGATGGCGACTATAGGGCATACCGGTGGCCGCTTCCAGCCGTTGGAGTGTCCCGGGGCGGCCGCGACGCACGTTTCGACAGAGCCCCCTAGCCCAATTTCGGAGCAAGTCCGATGATGCCGATGGCGATAAGATAGATTGCAACAACATAATTGAGCAGTCTCGGCATCAGCAGTATCAGAATGCCTGCAATCAACGCAGCAAGTGGACTGATTGTTTGAGTGTCGAGAGTCATCTCTGCCCCCTTGAGGCTGGAGCGGAATTCGTCTGATTCGAATGCAGCGCAGCATAGTTCATTAACAAGTTCTTGTTCTAGACTGAAACCGTCCGGCCCCTCGTCAGAAAAGTCGGACGGCTCCCTTCAAAGTTGAGCGGCAGGGCATATATCTGTCTTTTCCTTGCCGCTTTTGGCAGCACAAGGTAGGTCCCTGACACGGCGGTCGTCGGCAAGAGCGGCACCCGCACGCCAGGTGGGGGAAAGAGCATTAGATGAGCGTTGACAGCCCGATCTTTTGGTTCGCCGTCGGGCAGATCATCTGGATCGATCTTTTGCTATCCGGCGATAACGCGGTCGTCATCGCCCTCGCCTGCCGAAAACTGCCGCCACGTCAGCGCCTCTACGGCATCATCCTCGGCACGCTCGTCGCCATTTCTCTCCGTGTCGCCTTCACCGGAATGGTTACCACGCTCATGACCGTTCCTTACGTCAAGATCGTCGGCGGGTTGCTGCTCTTCTGGATCGCGGTCAAATTGCTGGCGGGCGAGGAAAACGGACGCAGCGGCGAGATCGAGGCGGTCGACAATCTTTGGCAAGCCATCAAGATCGTCGCCATTGCCGATGTGGTGATGAGTCTCGACAATGTGATTGCGGTGGCGGCTGCGGCCAAAGGAAGCTTCGCTCTCCTGATGTTCGGGCTTGCGCTCAGCATCCCGCTGATCATGTCGGGAGCCGCTCTCGTCATCGCCGTTCTGGAGCGCTTCCCGGTTATCGTCTGGGCGGGTGCTGCCCTGCTCGGCTGGATCGCCGGGGAAATTCTCGTCGGCGATCCGCTCTTCCAGCATTATGTGGATCCGAGCCTTGCGCACAGCTTCAAGATTGCCGGCGCGACACTCGGGGCGGTGCTGGTTGTTTTTATTGGGATGGTACGGCGCCGCCTGACTCGACGGTCCGCGCCAGACCAGATCTGATCGCCGCGCGAGACGGTGAACGGCGCTTGCCGCGCCGCAAGGTGGCGGCGGCCTCAAGTATCTCGGCGATTTTTGGTCCGGTTGCGCTCAAGGAGAATGACGTCTCGACGGTTTGCCTTGCCTTGGCGCCGAGCGATGCGGTCAATTCCATATTTCCGCGGAAGCGCTCAAGATTTGTGACCCACTCCTCCTCGGATACGGCAAAGTAACCGTTGATCCCTTCCTTGACGACGTCGCAATTGACGCCGATCGGCGAAGCCACCACCGGCCGGCTCGCCGCCATGTACTGCACGAGCTTGTAGCCGGACTTTCCATACTCCCACGCGCCATGCGGCAGCGGCATGATCCCGACATGCATGCGATGCAGGAGTCGCGTCTCGCTTGCCTCGGACCAGGGCTGCGCCTCGACGTTCGGGAGAGGCAGGATGGATTTATCCGCGCCGACCAAAAGCAGCCGGGTGTTCTCGCGGGCGAGGAGCCGCCTCAATGCGCCCTTGATGTTCTCGAGGTAGGGCGCGGTCTCGGGAGTTCCAATCCAGCCAATCGTGAACGGCTCAGCGGGAGGCGGCGCGGATTGCGGATAGCGGCGCAAATCGACGACGGTCGGGATGCAGATCACTTTCGTGGCACCCGTACTCTCCGCCCAGCTCTGCAGAAATTTGTTGGCGACGATCACATAGTCGGCGCGCTTCGCCACCCGTTCCAGCTTCTTGCCGAGCATGAGCCTGACGAGGGGATTCGCCGAACCGCTGTAGCGAAGATGCCAGGCATCGTCGAAATCCACCACCAGCGGCAGTGATCCGAGTGCGGCAATCTCCACCCATTGCGGAACCCAGGGAAGCACCTCTTTCTCGATCCAGATGGCGTCGAAATCGCGTGCGCTCACCAGCTGCCGTAGACGTTCCGAGTAGAAGGAAAACACCCGCGTCATGGACGGGCGCCGTCCGCCATAGAGCTCCCTCAGATAGATGTCGTCCAGGAACGGCGCCGGGTGAACGTCGATGTCGTATTCGTCGAGGCCCGCAAGGTATTGGAGGAAGCGCAAGCGGCTGCTTGCGCCAGTGCGCCCGTACCGGGTTAGCAATAAAATGTGAAGTCCCAAAGGGCCCCTACCCCCCGAATAGCCGCCCCAGTCGAATCCAGGCTAATACTTATCCCCCCAGCAATCTAGGGTTCTAAAGGCGATTTCGTGGCATGACCGAGCTGCCCGATCATGAGCCGCGGAGCCCGGCCAAACCCTGGGTTCGCGTGATTGTCGTGAACTACAACGCCGGTCCACTGCTCCAGCGCTGCATCGACGCCCTTGCGGAACAAACGGAGCCCGATTTCGAAGCGATTATCGTCGACAACGGCTCCTCAGACGCGTCCGCCGACTCTTTGAGCCTCCCTGACACCCGCTTCCATCTCAGGCGGATGGGCACCAATCTCGGCTTTGCTGCGGCCAATAATAAGGGCGCCGAGGACTGCGAAGCCGGCTGGATCGCAACCCTCAATCCCGACGCTGAGCCGCGCCCCGATTGGCTCAAGGAGCTTCGGCGTGCCACGCTCCGGCATCGCGGTGTTCGAATGTTTGGCTCCACCCAGCTCGACATGAGCCGGCCCGAGCGGGTGGATGGGTTCGGGGACGTCTATTCGATTTTCGGCACCGCCTGGCGGGGCGCTTCGGGCTCCGCCGCTTCGGCGCTACCGGCAGATGACCGGGAGGTTTTCTCGCCCTGCGCGGCAGCCGCTCTCTATGCCCGCGCGACCTTCCAAGCTGCAGGCGGATTCGACGAAGGCTTCTTCTGTTATCTCGAAGATGTCGATCTTGGCTTTCGCCTGCGCCTTCGAGGCGGTCGCTGCATTCAGGTTCGAAGAGCGGAGATCCTGCACGCAGGCTCGGCGATAACCGGAAGCGGCGACTTCTTTCTGTTCCATACCCAGCGCAACCGTTTCTGGGCCATGGTCAAGAATCTGCCCTTGGCGCTCCTTATGCTCGCCCTACCCTTGCAAATCATCGTTGTGCCGGTCGCGGTCCTGCGGCGCGGCCGAGGCAAGCGTCTCGCGGCTCTGAAGGGGGTTCTCGCCGGGCTGAGAGGCCTGCCCCGCGCATTTTCGGAGCGGCGCGAGGTGCAGCGCCATCGCGTGATCGGCACCGCGGAAGTCGCCCGTTTGTTGGTATGGGATCCGTGCAAGGCGCTCCGGCAGGAGGCCCACTTCCTCTAATCGGCGGTCGCGCGCGGGCACGTCACGTTTGGGGCGCCTTCGGGTCCTCGTCCTGGTGCAGAGCCTTCGGCCGGACATCTCCGCCGGGGCCGCCGGCCACGTGATCGGCGACGAAGGCGCCGCGTCTGCCCATTGGCTTCGGCTCCCCTCGCGTCGTGTCGACCGCGGTCTGCAATTCGAGCTCCGCGTTGATCTCGGCGCCCAGCAAGACAATGTAAAAAGAGATGTAGAGCCAGAGGAGCAGCACGATCACGGCGCCGAGGGAGCCGTAGAACCGGTCATATTGGGCAAAGTGAGAGACATAATAGGAGAACCCAGCCGAGGCGAGCAGCCATACGATGGTCGCAAACACCGACCCGACAGTCACCCAGCGCCATTTGGCGGCGCGGCTGCATGGCCCGTAACGATAAAGAAGAGCGAGGAGAAGGAGCACAAGCAGCGCGAGGATCGGCCATCTCGCTATGCTGACAAACGTCTCGAAGGGACGGGTATAACCCGCCGAGGCGAAGAAGACCGGCACATAAACAATGGCGAGCAACATTACGACGCCGCCGAGAATCCCGATCAGCGTGAAGGCGAACGCGCTGAAGTAGAACTGCAGCACGGTTCGCCGCTCCGGCTCTTCATAGGCGATGTCGAGAGCAGCGAATAAAGCGAGAGCGCCATAGGTGGCGCTCCAGAAGGCAAGGACGAGGCTGATGACCAGGCTCCAGCCGAGTGTTTGTGCCGGAGCTTGCACGAGCCGGTGAACCTGCTCGATCACCACCTCATAGGCCTGCTTCGGAAGCAGGTCTTCGAACATCCCGAGCCGCGTTTCGACCGTGATCGGATCGGCGGTGAGACCATAGAGGAGGATCAGCGCCGAGAGGGCCGGGAAAATGGAGAACAACGCATAATACGCGCAACCCGCGGCGACCACCGAGAGGTTGTCGCGTCCGCTCTCGGCCCAAACGCGTTGCGCCACTTGCCGCCAACCCAACCACGGGATGTGGTGAGGGCGCCCTGCGTCGCGACCGTAAGAATCCTTCCTGCGGCTCATCTTGTTCGGCGCTAGCATGTTAGCGCATTTGGGGCCGGTTGGGCCCTGACTCGATCCGGCCTCTTTCCTACCGGCGATTTCAGGCGAAGCCCTTCCGGAAACGGGCGTTACCTGGCTGTAAAGTCTCCAAGAGAATGCCGGAATATGCTAACGAAAGGCGCCGAAGGTTCGTCGCGCTTTCGGCCCAACAGGGGCACATCTGACGGGTTCCGCGAAATCGGCAGGAATATCCCATGAAAGTTGCGGTGATCGGCAATTGTCAGGGCGGGGTTCTCGCGCACGTAATCGAAAAGGCCTTCAGCGATCACGAAGAGTTCGTGGTTCGCTATGTTCCGAGCTACGAAGCTGCCGCTCCCGACGACCGAGAGTTCGTGCGTCAGGCCGACAAGGTCCTCAGCCAGGTTACCGAGGGAGCCTCGAAGAATAAGCTCGTCGAGGAGATCAAGACGATTTCCCGCGAGGTCATCTACTACCCATTGCTATCGTGCATTTTTCTGTACCCGTTTTCCACAAAGCCGCATCCCCGCTCCGATGTCTCGAGGGGCGCACATATTCCCGGCGGCTACTATGCGGAGGGTCTGAGCGACAGCCAGCTCATCGCGCTCATGGAGAAGCATCCGGATCGCACGTCGGAGGATATCGCCGACGAATTCCTGGCGCTCGACTACAACGATATTATCGACCTCGATGCCCTGCTTGAACGATCGCGAGCCCAGGCGGAGCGCGCCGCCGCGATATCGGGCCTGAACATTTGGCCGCGGGTTGAGCGCCTTTTCAGATACCAGCCGGTATTTTGGACCAATTTGCATCCGGCCGAGGTTTTACTCAGGCCGTTTTGCAAATTTGCGTTGGAGCGCCTCGACGCTGGGCTTTCCGCGGCCGAGATCGACGCCGCGACCGAGAACATCGAGCGTCTCGGTTTTGCGCACATGCCCATTCATCCAAGCATCGTGCGTCATTTCGATATCGAATGGGCCTCGCCCCACTACCGCTACAAAGGCTTCCAGGAGGGAACGTTCACAGCGCGAGAGTATGTTTGCCGGTTCGTGAGATTCGACCATGACGACGGTCTGGCGCAGGCCATCCACGCGCTCCACCATGGCGGCGACCTTCAGACCGCGCTTTCTGGGCTGCTTGCAGCGCGGGACCGTCATCCCGACGGGCTCGAGATTCCCATAAACTTGGCTTTTGCCTATCTCCGAAGTGGCGACTACCGCAGCGCGCTTGAAAACGCAGTCTCCGCGCTCGAGCGCTACCCCGAGCAGAAGGAATGGGCAACCTTGGTGTGCTACGTTGCCCGGCTCACGCTGGACTCCACAAAATCGTCCGTTGAAAACGCGAAAGCAGCTGCTGTTGCGTCTAGCGAGATCGGCGAGTCGCCTGCCGGGACATCTGATTTTGGATGGCGTCGATTAATTCGCCAACATTGGCGGCGTCTAGGACGGTTTGATCGTCGACGCGAACGTTCAACTTTTTCTCAAGCCGCAGAATGAGGATGGGATGAGAGAGGCTGTCCCATCCATCCACGTCCTCCGCCACCGTTGACCGGTTGATCCCGGAAGCGTCGACCCCGAAGATCTCGCCGATTGTGGCGATGACCGTTTGCTCAACCTTAGGCATCGATTTCAGCCGGTTCGTGCCGGCCCTCCAGATAACGTCGCAGATTCTCGCTTCGGCTGGTCTTGCCGCTCGTCGTCTTGATGAGGCTTTCCGGCGGCATGACCTCGACCGAACGCAGTGTCAGCTCCAATTCGTCATAGACCGCCTTCTTGATCGCTCTCCGCAGCGCCGGCCGATCGACTTCGATCCTAGGGTCGAACTCCACGAGCGCGATCGCTTCTTCGCTTTGGGTCGTCTCGTCGAACAGGCCGAAGGCCACAACGCGGCCGGGTTTCACTCCGGGCACGCGGTTGAGAACCTGCTCGATGTCGTTTGCATAGAAATTACGCCCATGGATGATCAGCATCTCCTTCTTCCGCCCGCAGACATACAGCTCGCCGTCATGCATGAAGCCGATGTCGCCGGTGTTGTACCAGCCGTCGTCATCGAACGCGCCGTCGTCGGCATCGGGATTTTTGTAGTAGCCGTCGAAGACGAAGCTGCCGGCGATCTGAAGCTCTCCGAGCGTGGCGCTGCTCGGATAGAGCCCGTCCGATTTGATCCGAATGGAGACGTCGCGAATCGGCGGCCCGCATGAAAGGAATTCCTGCGCATCGGCGGAGCCGCGAGGCACTTCCTCGATTTCCCCTCTCGTTGCCAACCGCGTGGCACTGACTACGAGCCTGCGTGGACGTTCCTGCATCCTCGTCTGGGAAACCCCCATAACCGCCTCGGCCATGCCGTAGATGATTTGCATGGCGCCGGCCTCAACGCCGAAAGACGCGAAGCAGTCGACGAATGACTTGAAGGCGGCAGCCTTACATGGCTCGGAGCCACTGATGAAGGCACGCATCGAAGACAGATCGTGGCGTGCCTCTTCCGGGACCGTCCGCACCAGATGCGCGAAAGCGAAGTTGGGCATCCAGCAGACAGTCGTCTTATAGGTCTCAATCGCCTCAAACATCATCTGTGGTCTCGCCACCCATTCGAATGGATCGAGTGACACCACGGACGCGCCGGCATGCAGAGGCAGCATGAAGCAAGCGATCAGCCCCATGTCATGGTAAAGCGGCAGCCAGGAGATAATGCGGTCCTGCGGGCCAAAACCGATGGATGCCCCATAGCTCTCGAGCTGGTTGTGCAGCTGGCCAAAGGCGATTTGAACGCCCTTTTTCAGACCCGTCGTGCCGCTGCTGAATTGCAGAAAGGCGACACTCTTTTCGTCCTCCGTGAGTGGTGGCAGCTCTCCCGGTCGCCTTTGCAATAAATTGTCCGTCGAGAGCACGGTCGCACCGCTATTGTCGGCAGCCTCTACCAGGGCGCCCACATTCTCCGCATAGGTAATCAGGACCCCGGGCCGCACATGTTTGAACAGCTCGCGATGCGTAGCCCAATAAAGTTGGGCATTCTGCTTCGGCGTCGCATAGGCCAGGAGCGAGGGAATGAGACCCGCCCGCATCGCCCCGAGAAAGGCGAAATATTGCTCGACCCCGTGCTTCAGAACGATGAAAACGATGCTGCCTGGCTCAAGGCTCAAGGCGCGAAAATGGCGGCCCCAACGCTCTGTCTCGCGCCAATAGTCAGCGTAGTCAAAGGACCAAACCTGGCCCTCCCGCAGCACGACAAGTGCATTCTCAGAGGGCCGCAGAAGGGCATGATCGCGAAGGCGGTGTAGAATCATCCTAACTGAATTGATCGCTTAAGACGGGCCCGTCGCCATATTCGAGCCGACCTTACGGGGAGGCGCTCCTCTGCGCAATGAGGCAAGCGGCTCGCCCCAATTTGTGCGTTAGGCAACGTCCAATCCCCAGAGCCGGCGCTCTGCTGGGATGCCGCGCAAACGGTGGAAGCCAAGATCAGAGAGCCTTGGCCAAGGCCGCACCGCCCGTGCACGCTTGGCCACCTCGTCGGAGACGACCACCGGGCGTCTGAGCGCCTTTGCCATGTCGGCGGTGCGGGCGACTTCGTTCACGGCGCGGCCGAGCACGCCGAATTTCAGCCGCTCGCGGGTGCCCGCATTGCCGAACACGACATTCCCGAAATGGACGCCGATGCCGAACTCGATGCGCTCGGCGCCGTTTCGCCGGTCCGAGCGCAGCGCCTCGAGCCGTGACCGCGCACCGGCGGCCGCTTCGAGCGCCGAAGCGCAGGCCGCGCTTTCGTTCTTTCCAGCGGGGAAGAAAGCGAGGATCGCGTCCCCGATGATGTCGAGGACTTGCCCGCCCTTCTCCATCACGGCGCCGGCCGCGCAGTCGAAATAGGCGTTGAGGAGTTCGAGAAAGCTGTCGACAGGAAGCGAGTCTGCAAGTCCGGTCGAATTGCGCAGATCGCTGTACCAGAGGGCCGCCGACAGCCACTCGCCCTCCCCGCGCTTGATGGTTCCGGCGAGGATGCGCCCTCCGATCAGCGGTCCGTGGAAGGTGTTGAGGGCATTGCGCGTGATCTGTTCTCTAATGGCGAGGCGGAAGACGAGCGCGAGCGGGCTAAGTACCTGGCGCATCGCGGCAATATCGGCATTGGAGAACCCCTCGGGCGAGCGCGTCGCCCAGGACGTGGCGACGCGGTCATAGGATTTCGGCTGCAGGGTCGTCGCGCCGCCGAAGGCGACGATCAGCGCGAGATACTCGCTAAAACCTTTCTTTCCCAAGTGGACGAGCAAGGGAAAGCGTGAGACCTCCGCATCGCGGTCAAGCCGAAGGCGCCATGAGGAGCGATGCTCCTTGAGCATTTCGTTCATCAGGGGCCAGTCGCAAACCGACGCTACAGAGAACGGGTTCAACCGGTAGTCGGAGCCTTCCTCGTAGAGGAAGGTGGCGTAGCTCATCAACGCGCCCGTTTCCCGCGTCCAGGTGATGCTCATGCCGTCGAAGAGCGGATGCAGGATTCGGAAGTCGACATTCATGCGGTCGATTGGGACGCCCGACTCCATCAGCCGGCGCATGGCGGTCTCGACCAGCTCCGTGAGGGGAGCCTCCTGGATTCCGGATTCTATGATCGAGGCGGGAATGCCTGTGTCGGGCCGAGGGAGTTCCTCACCCTGGCCGCGGAACCCGAAGAAGGGGTTCAGAGCGGAGAGAAGCCGGGTGAGCGACGCAACCATAGATCGGCATATTAAGCAGCCTCATGGCATAGCCAAGCGAATATGCGGCGAGCCTCGACGAAGAGTACTCTGCTCTTCCGAACGCTGGAGAGAGAGTGCGCGGGAATTCATGATTCGTTGCCAAAGGCGAACAGACTAACTATTTGAAGTTACTCGCATGGATGGGTGGCCGAGCGGTTGAAGGCACCGGTCTTGAAAAGCGCACGCAGTCGTTTTTCTGGTCTTCTCTAAACCCCGACAGACTCCCCTACTCCCTAAGTTTCAAGGGCTCTGCAAAGCGCATGGCGGAGAGCTTGCTTTCTGTCGGTGGCAATTCCGGTGGCAACTTGCGTGATTTGACGAGACTTGTGGAAAGCCGGTCGGCGCATCCTCAGCCGAATCGGAACGCAGCTAATATGGTGCGCTCGCCGCTGAGTCAGCGATCAAGGCTGCATAATGGAAAGCAGCCGAAGATCGAGGAGGAGGCGCATGAACGGTGACAATTCTCACGCAGGTGAACACATTCTTCAGTTGGCCCGATTTTCCATATTCGAAATGGCGGTGCCGCTGGTACTGGGCCGCGATAAACGGTCTACCGCAGGGAGAACCTCAAGGGCCGTTCGGCATCAGCCGAGAGGCATATCAAGCAGCAGTGCAAATGTACGACGAGTATTTCGGCACTCGTGGCCGGCCTCGTGCCGGACATTAGTTCAACCGCCAGGAGTGCGATCAGGGGCGCCAGCTTTTCAAGGCCGGTGCCCCTGATCTGCGTACTCCACCCCCCGGTGCATAAACGGCACTAAAGCCGCTCAACCGAGTCGTGGGAAGTAACGCTGTGTTTCTGAAATGTAACGTGAGAGGCCTTAGTTGGAACAAAGTTTCGACGCGGGCCATTGAGCTTTCAAGTTGGACAGGCATCCCCGAACTCGCCCCGCACACATTGGCCTGTCCTTGAGCGCACGCCGAAGCGCTCTTTAGAAGTCCCGGTGCTCCGTCCCGGGGCTTCTGCATTTTCGGCCAGCAGGGAACCAGCTTCCTCGAATGCACGTTTTACAAACAAAGCTGGAGCGCTCTCACCCCCTCATCAGTGCTCCGGCGCACAAGCACACCCGTTGTTGGAGAGCCCCGCTTTCACCACAGCGGGGCTTTTCCTTTTGAAGATTACAGGCGCCGTTCTCGTTTTGGAACACAAAGGCCCAAAGCGAGTTTTCGGTTCGCTGGGTACCCCCCAGTAGTTGACGCATGCGGAAGGGAGTCCCGTAGGCCATAGTCTGCGGGGCTCCTGAGTATTAGAGCCCCCGCTCGGCGCGCCTTCGCGATTGCCTAATCCGTTAGCAGACTGGTATTCTCCAATTGGCCATGCGTTCCCTTTCTGCATGGTCACATCGTCGATACCTTCGCCCCAGCCTCCCCTGAGCCGGGGCTTTCTTTCAGGTCGGCAATGAGCGGAGAATAGACGGTCGAAGTTCGAGGCGACCACATCGTGGTGTCGCAACCGGGGGACTGCTTTCTCGGTGATTTATTCCAAGCCGGAAAACGAACCTATCGTGAGAGTTCTCTCAGCAACGTGGGAGCCAGGTGCTGACCGAGAGACCATTTTCCGATTCAGAGCCGAGGCGTTTGCTACCGCGATGAACAAGGCACGCGAGCTGGGGTGGATTGTGCAGGGACAAGCCGAGGCTGGAGCCCCTTTTGCGTTTTGGCGTATCCTAAACCCTATGAAGAAAGAAACCGCTGAAGAGAAGGCTTGGCGCAAGGAGTTTGAGGAAAAGGGGCTTCGCGCAGTCGAGCGGGAGCTGCCATTTATCTGGAAACTATCCTGGTCCTAAGCGCCAATTCTGCGTCCGATGGTTAAGGGAGAAGGAGCGCGGGTCTGAGAGACAAGCGAAGCTGATCCTCTTGGCAGCGATCGTCTCATGCATCATCGGCATTGCGGGTATAGCGCTAACGCTATTCGGCCCCACTCGTGCTTTCTAAGCAACAAAACGTTTAGGCGCTCAGTTCAGCCCCTTGGCCTCGGCGGGACCGCCGACCGCTGGCCAACCCTTTCAACACACCATCAACAAGCCGGTCTTGGTGCTTGCTTTCCGGGATACTTGCGCCTCAAGTTATGAGATCGGGACTCGGAGGCTGCAATGCCTCTTCTCACGGTCAGGTGCCCCAATACGGGTCGCCAGTTTGCGACAGGCCTCCATGTGGACGCGGAAAGCTTCGCCAGGCTTCCAGATAAGCTGGTGACGGCAAGCTGCCCGCTCTGTGGCGATAACCACACGCTGCTGAAGTGCGATGCGAATTTTGTTGATGCAGACTTACCCATATCAACAAAGCTGTGGTCGCCAGTGCTGACGACGAAGCCCGGATTCCAATAACCAGTCTTGGGTGAACTGCTTGAAAGCACTGCAAACAAAAGTGGTCATGGAAGATAGGGACGGCGATCTCGCCATTACTAAATGGTGGTTCACTTGGATCAGACTTTGGCTCAGGTTCTGGGGGATGGTGCCTGCCAAGTCTCGCCCTGAATTGCATTTAGTTCATTCTAAACCGCAGTTGCCGGTACCGCACAGACAGAGTGCATAAAACATGATGGCGACGGCCATCTGCGCCTTCGCAACGTCGCGAATGAAATTGCGGTCTCGAGAGTTACGGTCTGCAGTGACGGTACCGATTTTGCGGCATCAGGCGAGCTCCTCCAAAGTGCTGACCAGCTGCGGATCGTCAGTGCAGGGGAACTGCCATGGCTTGCATTTCAGTTCGTGCCAGAGGACGCGGTGATAGTCCCACCACTCTTCATCGGTCTTTGCAGCCTTCATCGCGCGGAAGGCATCAAGTGGCTGACGCGCCTGTGAAGCTGTCGCTTGAGCGGTGTACGTTTTGTGGGCATTACGGCTCTCCGAACTCTGTGAGAGCCCAAGGCTGCTCGACGTTGTAGCCGTAACCCATTCCGCGTTCGGCCATGTGGCGCGCGCCTAGGCGGCTCCACGCGGATCGAGCGGATTCCATAAATTCTGCTTTCGCCACCTCGCGCCGCTCGGGAGGCCAGACGCGAATCCAATGCGCAGGCCAATCGTGGGAAGCTCATGGAAGGAATCCTTCCCGGTTTCGAATACGCCATTCCATGCCTTCAACTCATCGGAGGTGGAATGACGTCGGCGGATTTTTCTTCATGTCGTGGGCATGAGAATGCGTAGCCAGCAGGCCTCCCAACAGGCTTTATCGCCTCTACGTCGAGGCCAAGGCGGTGCAGCGTGCGAACAACAAATGATCTGTTGGCGAGCTCGTGTTTCAGGGCTGGATGGTCTTTGAGCCCTTGCTTCGTGCGTTGGCCAGCAGGGCTGTCACCGACATTCCCCCACGTGACATTGGTGACGCTCGCCACGGCATTGGGTTTGGCAACCTTCACAGCGAAATGACGCTCAGCTAGGAGGCAGCGGCAGTTGGTCTGAAACATGCTGACCAGGGACGTTGCAGTCGGCGTGTCTGATGCGTTCGTCGGCGCATCATCCATTTGCAAGGACGCCTGGTCGCTCGATCGCAGCACAATAGGCTCGCTTGCGATCGCCAATCCGGAAGTATCAACGAAAGTCACCTTGCCGGCTCCCTGCCCCTCGGTGACGAGGACAGGAACGCCCAACAACTCGCCGCCCATTAGCCCCATAGTGGTGACGCCGTTCGCCCATGCAGCTTTTGCCAAGCCTTCGCGATTGACTGCGTGGTTATGAAGAACGGTCGGCTGGTTGCTCCAAGATCTACGTTTCGAGTGAGTTCCTCTAAGTCGGAAAGCATCACGTCAAACGAGGCAGTGGAATCCCCCTCAAAGCTGTTTGATGTGGTTAGCTCGTCGAGGAAAGCGAGGTCGGTGCCCACCGCTGTACTCGCGCGCAATTCTTTCTCAAGGGCGCGCAAGCCCTCCTCACCCAGCGCGTCGATTAGCGGGCGGCTCAACACGATCTGCACGAGAATCTTGCGCGCCGTGAAATCTTCAGCCTGCAGGGTTATCGCTTTTATCGGCTTGGCCTTCGCCTCATCGACTTCTGACGCGACAAGGACGGTCGAATTGATTACGACTCTTCCCGGTCTCACAGGCAACTTGAGCGCACCCGCCGCTAAGCGATCAAAGGCACCGACAGCAGCCAGCGAGGTCATGAAAGATCCGACAGCGGGCCCGTAGTCTGTCAGTCCGACATTGTCGGTCATTCCGCCGGACACAGCGGCTTTCACGACGCGTTGCACTCGCTCATTCAAACGAAGTGATTGCGCTTTCTGCTCTGCTTCGCCAATGCCGGGAGAGGTCATTAGGACCGCTGCCCCCTTCACGAAGTCGGAGGCTTCCTCGTAAGTCTGCATGCGGCGCTCGAGGTCGGCGAGTCTCATCAGTGCTGTCCTTCGCAAATCAATGCGAAAAGCTACCACTCCGGCGCGTCCCAACTTGCTACGCGTAGCAACGCGTCAACGCAGTCCTGGAGAGCTGCCTCGATTTTGGTGAGGTCTTTCTCCCGCCAATCGTCGAGAAAGCTCTCGTCGTGAAGAAAGTCAGCCAAGTCCGAAACATTGGCCTCGATGTAAAACTTCGCGCGTCCAGCCTTTCGGCGTCGGCGAGACCTTTTCCAGCGAGGTTCTCCCTTGATGTTCGGATCACTCTGCGCGCGAGGCTCCCAACGGGTGTCAGTCGGCGCCAAGCAACTCTCGCCGGGCCCCCCGCGTTGCTTATTAGGGGCGCTCATAGCTCACGAGGGCTTGTGAGGCCGCCAGTGACACGAAACTCGCTGGAAACGGACCTGAGGCTCCAGGACTTGCGCGTCCTGGAAAGCCGATCGCTTATCGAGAGGCAGCGCTCTTTTATCGACAAGCTGGAGGAAGAGGGTCGCGACACCACCTTAGCAAGAGAGGTGCTGTCCAAACTCCTCGAACTGCATCGCCTACGCGAGGCGAATCTGGAAAGCCTACGAAGCGAGCCCAAACAGACACAGTAGCGGGAGCGAATTACCCTCCTTCCCAGTTGTAGGGTGCTGTGCATGGACCGGAAGAGCCTCGAGGAGCAGGTCGAGCTTGCCGCTCTGCATGTCGCCGAGCATGAGGCGCTGATCGTCAGAATGGAGGCGCTCGTTGCCCAGCTGGAATCATTCGGCCAAGACGCCTCTGGAGCACAGCAAATGCTCGACCAACAGCGCGATCTACTCAGGCGAGACCAGGCGAGCTTGGATAGCCTTCGGATGCAGCTCGAGTAGGCGGGGTAGCGGGCGCCGCTCATGCGTGCCTCCTGCGGTCGAGGAAGGCAGGCAGGGTGAGATCACTCTCGAGCTCCTCAGCCGCTCTGAGCTCAGCCTCGGCTCGGCTAAGGCCGCCGTCGAACTGCAAAACGGCAGCCCTTTCTTCAAAGGCGTCTTGTTGGTCTCCCACCGCCACATCCGCCACATCCGCCACAAAATTGTTTTCATTATAAAAAATGTGGCGGTTGTTGCTCTTGTGGCGGACATCTATGAGAGGAGGCAGATAGCGCTTCCAAGCATCCACGAAATCGGCGACGTCGTAGCCCTTTGGAGTCTTGCCATCCACGCGGACGGTCTTGCTTTTTATGCCGTAGCCTCTCAGTCGCCGAGCTAGGCCTCGATCGTCCAATGGCCTGCCCCGAACATCCCGCCAAGGGGACTCGTCTCTGTCGCGAAGCCGTTCCAGCAGGGTGACCGTACCCAGGTAGCTCTCATTTCCGAACGCTTCTCGGATATGGGCTAGAAGCTCCACGCCGCTCGTCAGCGTCTCGTCGGCGGTTCGGTTTGTGAGGTATAGAGCCGCTTCTCGAGCTCTAGTCGGCCAATCTTCTCCTGCCGCATCGGCAATTGCCAAGAGCGGCTCCCAGATGTCAGCGGCACGGTCCTCTATGCCTTGCGGCATTGCCGGTTCCGCACCCATTACCTGCGGTTCGTGCTCGCAGCACCACTCTTCGAGGGCTTGCACAATGGGCTTGGCTTCTGCCGGGTGGTAGCGATGCCTGAACGGCTCGACGTGTTCATCAGGCGAACGCCGCTTCATGCGAATTATGATTGTTCGACTGGCTAGCGTGTCCGGCAGATTCCGAAGACCGGCAACGGCGACCGCGGCGAAGGCGTCAAACTCTTCCGGCTCGATTTTTTTGCTTGCTGAAGTGCTGCACCGATAAGCCTTGGCTCCGCGTCTGTAGCCAGCATTCAAGAATGCGCAGAGTTCTCCATTAGCCTCTTGCCGCTTAGAATTTCCAAAGACGCTGTCTATCTCATCATAGAGAAGTGTTCGTCGGCGCTGACTAACAAGCCGTATGACAACAGCCGCACTCAAGCTGAACGCCAAAAGCGCGTCGGGGACAAAATGCTCCGTCACCTCCAACGCGCGCGTTTTGCCAGACGATTTTTCCTCCGACATGAACGCCAGTCGGGGTGTCAAAATGCTCGATGAGATGGGCGTGACCGATCCAGAGAACATGAGCGGTTCGCGCGTGCTCTGAGGGATAGGAGATGAACCGCCGAAGGTAATTCTCCACAAGGTCGAGGGCGCAGTAACTCATGCCGCCTCCCTCCATGCGAGGATGCGGCGGGCGCGGGTGAAATCGCGCACCTCTTGCTCGACGTCGGAGAAGTCGTGGTCAGCATCGACCAACTCGAAACGCAACCGCGCAATCGCTATGCGCGTCTCGAGGTTCGACTTCCAGGCAGCGATGGTTTCAAGCTGATCGCTGAGTGCGTCGAGGTCAGCCCAGCTTCCGATGCTACATTGCGCTTGTTCGGCAACGAGCGGTGTACTAAATCTGGTGTGCTGCTCAGATTGTTCTTCCGCGCGCCGCCCCTCCGGGGCGGTTCGCATGTTCAGGCCGCATTTTCTCCCGCGATCAAGCGTTCTAGCTGGACGCGCGGCACAACCCACCGAGATCCAATCCGTAGCGTCGGAATTTCTCCTCGCCTCGCTGCGAGGTAAGCCAGACTCTTGCTGATGCGAAGAAGCTGAGCGGCTTCCTCAATAGTGAGGGTCGCTCGCGGCGTCTGCTCTTTCGTCATTTCCATACGGCTCCTTCAGGCACCAATAATGTGTTTTCGTCTGTAAAAAACCATGCTTTGTTCCCTATTGCAAGGATGTTTTTTATGGGTTAAAACATTTGCGCGGATTAAAAACGCTCAGAGGGATCACGCGGAATGGCGAGACAGAAAAGTTTTGGGGGCCGTCCTAGCCGCAAGCCTAGGCCAGGCGAGAAGATGCACCTGGGGCTCAGAGTGGCGCCGGAGCTAAAGCAGCGCATCGAGAAGGCTGCCAAGCACAGCACTCGGTCCATGAGCCAAGAAGTCGAGATGCGTCTCGATCGAGCTTTTCGTGAAGAAGACGTGTTTGGCGGAGCCGGCGCGCACTCAATGGCAATGCTAATGGCGGCCGCTTTTACCTTGCCGGGCCAGCGCAAAGCCAAAGAGAAAGGCGTGAAAGACGAATGGGTGAATGACGAAGATTGCTATCTAGCGGGCCTATCAGGGGTCATTTCCCAACTGATCCTGCACTTTCCCTCTTCCATGACAGAGCTGCAGAAGAAGGCCCTCGAAAGTTCTGTGCTGACTGCCTTCGCACAAAAGGAGGATCGCCATGCGCGGTAGTATCCGCAAGCGCGGCAAAGAAAGCTGGGAACTCAAATGGGACGCTGGCACGGTCAACGGCAAACGAGACACCCGCTACGCGACAGTCCGCGGCACCTACAAGGACGCCCAGCGCGAGTTAACCCGCCTTCTCAATGAGACTGATCAAGGCACCCTACCCGACCCAACGCGTGTGACCGTAGGAGGATACCTGGAAGTATGGCTGGCAACCGCTCACGGCCTCTCGGCCAAAACGAAGGAACGCTACGCCGAGCTCATCGACAGGCAAATTGTGCCGCACCTCGGCGCGATCAAACTTCAAAAGCTGAAGCCCGAAGAAGTGCAGCGTTGGCACACTAAGCTTCTAAGCGGCGGCCTTTCGGCACGAACGATCGGCCACTCGCATCGTGTCCTTAGCTTGGCACTGTGCGATGAAGAACGGCAGCCTGGCTCGCAATGCCGCGGCAATTCACAAGCCGCCTGCTGTTGAGGAAAAGGAAATTGAGATCCTCACCCGCGAACAGACGGCGCAGGTCCTCACCAAACTCAACGAAAATTGGCTGTTCCCCATTGTGTCGCTCGCATTAAGCACCGGCATGCGGCGTGGTGAGCTGCTCGGCGTACAATGGGGCGACATTGACCTGGACGCTGGCACATTGAGAGTAGAGCGATCGCTCGAGGAAACCAGAGCCGGGCTGAGGCTTAAGTCTCCAAAGACGAAGCGAGGCCGGCGAAACATTACCCTCCCCACAGAAGCCGTGACAGCACTGCGAACTCACAAGCTCAAACAGTTAGAAATTCGGATGGCCCTGGGGCTTGGCAACATCACGCCAGAAACGCTAGCGTTCAGCACGCTTGAGGGCAAACCGCTATCGCCTCGAAACGTCAGCCGGACGTGGCTGAGGGTCTGCATAGCGAAGAAACTGCCCCGCATCGGCTTCCATGCATTCCGGCACACGCATGCATCTTTCCTAATCGCGGCCGGCGTGGACATCCTCACTATCAGTCGGCGCCTCGGACATGCCAAGGCGAGCATCACATTGGACTGCTACGGCCACCTGATTGAGGGTGGAGACGCAGCGGCTGCAAAAGCAATTTCGGAGGTGCTGAAGTGACGGACAAGGGTACGTGGGTTGTGACGGGGATGCGGCTCAATTTTTGGCAACAATGTACCTTTAGGGCTGCCCAGATGCACCCAGACTGGGAAGCGAACGCTCAATTTATTCGACGCACCCGCTTTCGACGTACGGGACCCCGCACACCGAACGGCCTACTCAACTGGTTTCTTCAAAACCACCCACAAGAGGCCGACCTCATAACTCGGCGGATCAAGATCGAAGGATGGGAACAAAGAGAGCCGCAGGGACGGGCTTGAGCTATAGGTCCCGGTGGCAATCGGGTGGCAATTCTCGTTTTGTTGCCATTCTCGCCCGGACTAACTATTTGAAGTTGCTCGCATGGATGGGTGGCCGAGCGGTTGAAGGCACCGGTCTTGAAAACCGGCAGACGTTCACGCGTCTCGAGGGTTC